>ENA-UOYA01003791-UOYA01003791.1-activated-sludge-metagenome-genome-assembly--contig:-NODE-3791-length-13218-cov-4.343387_pt1 | contig 13218 bp, 5 predicted proteins | sample MGYA00238163_ERZ764804 | MGnify/ENA primary metagenome ERZ764804 (study PRJEB28919, sample SAMN05720223) | activated sludge metagenome | isolation source: Anaerobic digester | place: Hong Kong...
GCAATGCTCAATGCTATCCTTCAGGAGTCTCCGATTCCTCAGTTTGTCATTGATAAGGATCACAAGGTTGTCTTCTGGAACCAGGCGCTCTCGGTGTACAGTGGTATATCTTCTCGCGAAGTTGTGGGAACTTCTGATCACTGGCGTGCATTTTATGAAGGACCACGGCCGTGCATCGTTGATCTTATCATCGATGAAAAGACGGATGAGATCAATACCTGGTATGAAGGAAATGCAAGAAAGTCACACCTTGTCGATGATGCATGGTCATCGGTTGGATTTTTCCCTCATATTGGGGAACATGGAACATGGCTCTATTTCACAGGTGCATTACTCCGCGATTCACAAGGTCAGGTGTGGGGGGCTCTTGAAACCTTAGAGGATATCACCGAACAGAAGATGAATGAAGAGGGGCTTAGGGCAGCAAATAAAAAACTCAACCTTCTTGCGGATACCACGAGGCACGATATCCTTAATACACTGACAGTGCTGAGCGGTTCTATTGATCTTATCCGTGATGAAATATCGGATCTCCCAGCGTCTGTCTATCTGCAATCGATAGACAAGGCACTGGACACCATTTATCGGCAGATCCTCTTTACTCGCGACTATCAAAACCTTGGGGTATCTGCCCCGATATGGCAGTCTCTTCATGCGATAATTGAAAAAATGGTAGTTTCAGTCCTTCCTCCTCACGTTACGATGTATCAGGAGAATGTTGATTATTCCATCTGTGCAGATGCCATGCTCGCTCATGTCTTCTCAAATCTTGTTGATAACTCTCTGCGTCATGGAGGTACAGTTACTGAGATCACAATTTCTGCACGGGAAGAGGCAGACAGCCTTATTATACGATACACCGACAACGGAAGTGGCATTGAGGATTCGATAAAAGAGAAGATTTTTAAAAGAGGATTTGGAAAACATACTGGTTATGGTCTCTTTTTAATCCGGGAGATCCTCTCCATTACAAAAATCTCAATTCAAGAGGTGGGGAAGTACGGAAGCGGTGCAATATTTGAGATGCATGTCCCTTCTCCGTATTATAAGAGAGATGAATCCAGTCCTGCATTTTCTTGATGATCTCTCTCATCTGGAGGATCGGTCAGGCAAGGCATACAATGTACATGAGAATAAACGATGCACAATTGTTTCACCGGAAAATATCTGGAGATATTATTGGATGAGACAGGGAGATAGCCGCTGCATTTTTCATCGCCCGTATGTTACCCATCATGTCTGTTGAATTTCGGTTTGAGATGGTAGTGGTATGCAAGATTGTGTGGAATATATGGGAATTAGGATTTCTCCGATAGGTAGAGCCGATGGAATAATGAACCGCCCATGCACATTATGGCATCAAAATACGAGCGTATCTTATGAAAATGAACGAAAAATCTAGGGAAAAAGTTCTTGTATATGCTGCTCCTGGTACTGGTCTTCAAGAGGCCATACATGCGTTTGCAGATCATCTGCGTCAGGATCCCTTTGCTTCATGGATGATTCTGCCAACCGACCGGCTTTGCAGGCATGTCAGAGAAGTACTCACGAGATCACGAATAGTGCTTCTGCCTGACCACATATGCACACTTGACGAGATGTGTGAGTTTTTTGTTGATCAATATGGAACACATACATCACTCATACGACGAGATCTCGCTCGAGTCCTCCTTCTTGATCTCATCATGAACTATCAGGAACAATTGCCACTATTTTCTTCAAATAAAGCACCAAATCCTCAATTTGTACACGATCTGCAGATCATGATGCAGGTTATTATCCGAAGAGAGATCGATTATCCTACATGCTTAAGGGAGCTGCAATCTGAAAAAAGCGAGCAGATATCCAGGCTCATTACCCTGTATCATACCACCCTCCACGAAAAGAATATTGTTGACCAAGACACGATGCTTTCCTGGGTTATCACGTTTCTTTCATCACATGATGCGTCAACGATGCGAACTATCATCCGCCATGTACATTTTTTTGGACTTTTTGAGCCAATGGCACTTGAAAAAAGGCTTATTGCAAAGCTTGCTGCCATCAGTGAAACGTGTAGATATACCATGCCATCAGGGCTTGATCCTGGAATATTTGCTGATAAAGGGGACTGGTTTTTCCATGATTATGAGGAGATAATTCCTTCTCATAAGCACGTGCAACAACTGACGGCCATATTTTCTCATGATCCAAAAGATGGGGATCTCCTTTACTTCCCCCACATATCGGCCATGGGTTTTCAGGATCCAGTTGCAGAAATGACTGAAGTGGCACGAGAGATTGCACGACTTTCTGCAACAGGAGTTCCCTATGAAGATATTGCGATCGCAACTCCTGATTTTCGATCAACGTACGGATATGCGAGTGAGATATGTACTGATTTTGGTATTCCATTACAACCATCGCAAGGACCGCTTCTTACGAGATCCCCACTTATTGCATATTACCTCTCCATTTTTGACTTTATTGAGAGAGGGATGCGGTATGAGGAACTTGTGCGCCTCATTCAAAGTCCCTATTGCAGATTCAAGTGGCAATTTGTGCCAGATAAACAATCATCCCATCAATCGCTAGCAGATGCATCATATCGCTCCCTTTCCTATAAAAATGTGTTTCTCCTCTGCCAAACGTATGGACTGAACCGTGGTCATATCAATTGGGCAAGCCGGCTGAATGAGGTGCTTTTCCTGATTGAAGAGGCTGATGATGTCCCCTCATCTCAATCATCACAAATGCGTAATTCATCATCAAAAAGCCATGGATCCCGGAGATATTATACACAATGCCCTCTTGGAAAAGAGGAACTTATTGAAACGGTCCACGGCCTTACACATCTCATCACCATATTAAGCAGTCTTCAGGACAAGCGGACGATACGAGAACATATCAGGCATTTTTATTCGGTCCTCGAAAAGATCAGATCGCCTGTACCAGGAGTTGGACGAGAGGACCCTGCAAATTCCTGGCTTGCAGATGAAGAATATCTCTCACTTAGTACTTTTTCGTCTCTGCTCAGCGATCTTGCAAACTTTCCCCTTGACCATACGATTGGTCGTTTCAAACCTCAATCCGTACTCTCATTTAATACCTTTACCACCCTCGTTCGCCATATTCTCCAAGAAAAAACATGTAATATTCCCCTCGATCGAGGTGGTGTCACCCTCTGTGGTCTTCGCGAGATCGCGAACCTGCAGATCCCCTATGTTTTTTTGGTCTCCATCAATGAAGGATCAATCCCTCGCCTCTCCAGTCGATTGCCATTTACTACCGCAACAGAGAACAGCCGGATGGATACAAGAAAAATCTCTGATATTATCAGGCAGGAGAAGTACCAATTTATTGCAGCCCTTGCATCAGGAAGAACTCAGGTATATGTGAGTTGGTATGAAAATAAAGATGAAAGGGTTGCCTTGCCATCAGTTTTTATTGACTATCTTACATCTTCTACGAATTTATTAAACTGGCATCATTATCTGGAGGATCAAACCAAAGAGACTTGCATTCTTGGAGAGACAGAAGCTGCCTCTCATGCAGGTTTCCTCATCCGCCATGAGATGTGGGATGCGGCAATGTCGTATGTTCCTAAATCCGTCATGCTGTCCTCTTTGGTTGATCGTATCGTGATCGAGCGGTCATTTCGATGGGAATGTAATCGCTCCCTCTATGATGGCGTTATCGGTGATGATCCCACGATTCGATCTGCACTCAGCCAGCGATTTGGGCCTCATTATAAATGGTCGGTATCCATGCTTGAGACCTATGCAAGCTGCCCGTTTCGTTTCTATATTGAATGTGTATTACGTATCAGACCGCTCCCAGAGAGCGGAGATGATATCCCCGCAGAGATGAGAGGAACGCTCATTCATGATATCTTAAGCACGTTTTATCGGACAATGCAGGCACGTCATCTCCTCCCTCTTCACCAGGGAAATTATGAGGCTGCTCAAGCCATTATGAGGGAAATTGCACGTACTGAATGTGACAAGGTTCCGTTATCCACCCCCTTGTGGCATGCTAAAAAGAAAGTGATCTTGGGTGATGAAGAGATTGGAAAAGGCATTCTTGAAGGATTTCTTGAGTGTGAGATTGATCGAAACGCTCCTGCGAAAGATGGTAATATGCCAGCTCAGTTCATCCCACATTCTTTTGAATACTCGTTTGGACCGGGTCTTGAACCTGATAATGACCCCCATTCACGAACAGAGCCTGTAGATCTTATGCAGATCCAGACCACCTGGAAGGTAGATGGGCAAGCTGAGGGAAAAGAGATGAACGTTTCAGGCCATCGGGAACCGATTCTCTTTATTGGAAAGATCGATCGAATCGATGAAACATCAGAGGGACTTTTTGGTATTATCGATTACAAGACTGGCAAGTCAATACCAGGTCAATTAGATATTGCACGGATGACTGCTCTTCAGCTCCCTCTCTACCTTCTTGCGTATCAGCACATCTCTGGTAAAAAGCCGATATTTGGAGCATATATCCAGGTTGATCGTCGCGTAACGCTGAGTGTACCTCTCTATGATCCTGCTTATAAGAACTCAGTTCCCTTTTGCAAGTTCCCACGATCTGAACCAAACTGGTATGAAATCATGAGTACCGCATGTGCATATGCAATCTCATGTGTGCATGCGATTCGAGAAGGGATATTCCCGATTCAGGCAGGTTCAGTCTGTCCCTCTCCCTATTGTCCTTATAAAACCATCTGCAGGTTTCAGCCTGACCGAGGCTCGGCCACCGGTATATGGTACTTGCATTCTGGCACGAGAGAAGAGACGATGTCAAAGGTGGTTTCATAATGGCTGCAACGCCCCGCCAGTTACAAGCCATCACTCGGCACGATGTGAGTATGGTAGTCACCGCTGGTGCAGGTACTGGAAAAACGTTTGTACTGGTTGAAAAATATCTCAACCTTCTCACACGTTTTAACTATCATATCGGTGATATCCTTGCCCTTACGTTTACCGAGAAGGCAGCAGCAGAGATGAAGGAGCGGATCAGAGAAAAGGTCATACAATGCCTGCGGGATGATCCTGATAACCAGGTCTGGAAGACAGCATATGATGAACTGGTTATGGCTCCGATTATGACTTTTCATTCATTTTGTGCTCATATACTCAGGGAGTTTGCTATAGAAGCAGGAATAGATCCTGGCTTTGTGATCCTTGATGAAGCTGCTGCGCTCGCGATAGAGCGTGAGGCGTTTGAGGCCCTTATCCGTGATCCATCCGATGCAATCCGAGAGCCACTTGTCCGCCTTCTGGCACAGGTCGAGAGATATCATCTTCATCAGATTCTTTTGTTTCTCTCACAACACATCGAGTCATTTATACTGTTTGCGCAAGACCTCGAACGGGATCCAGAGGGAATTATCACAAATTGGGAGGTTTTTTTGGAAAAGACGAGAGCTCCAGTGCTCAAAGAGTTCTTTACAAATAGTGACGTTTGTGATGCAATTTCTGATATTATTCGGTTTGAACGCATGTATACAAATGAAGATGATACTGCGGTCAGATATATCAAGAACATTCTTCCCTATCTGCGCGAGCTGACTGCCGACGCATCACCAGAACAATTGCATGCTGCAGCAAAGAATATTCTCGCAATTAAGCGGTCCGGGAATCTTGGATCGCAGAAAAAATGGAAGAAAGAGGATCTTGCACGGTTTCGCCAAGCAAAGACCTACCTTATCAAAAGTCTTGAAAGGATTGTCCCTTATTTTTCGCTGTACATAGAACGAGACTCTCCATTTACTGCAGCGACCATCGCATTTTTTAAGGATCTTACCGTCGTTGCTCAAGAATATTTTGAGACATTCTCCAGATTAAAGCAGCAGCAGAATGGATTAGATTTTCATGATCTTATCTCTTTGACAAATGACTTTCTCCGCAAGAATGAGCCGATTGTACACCGGCATATCCGTCCCCGATATCAGTATATCCTCATTGATGAGTTTCAAGACACTGATCCCGCGCAGTTTGATATTATTACTGCCATCATTGGTGAGTTAACACCAAAAAATCGGAGCCTTTTTATCGTCGGGGATCCGAAACAATCGATATATCTCTTTCGAAACGCCGATGTTACCAGGTTTAAAGAGGCTCAAGAACGAATACTCTCTGATTGTAATGGAGACTGTATTAATCTGGATATTAGTTTTCGAAGCTCCCACGCAGTAACCAGCTGTGTCAATCTTCTCTTCTCCCATATCTTTGCCTCACCAGAAAAACCTTGGGAATTTGGATATGAGCCGATTCACGTTTGTGATGAGAGACAAAGTTCACCAGGTTCTGTAATGATCCTCCTGCCCAAGAAGGCACCGAAAGGCAGTGTACGCTCGGAGACAAAAGAGCGAGAAGCTGCAATGGTTGCCAATACGATCAAACGTATTGTCTCATCAGATTCGTTTGTGATCACAGACAAAAATGGCATGACGAGAAAGGCCAAATATGAGGATATTGCCATACTTCTTGAACGAAGGACTTTTCTTTCCACGTACACTGCAGCTCTCTTAAGAGAAGAGATCCCCTTTTATGTTCACGGAGGAATCGGGTTTTATTCTCGCCAGGAGATCTATGATCTCTATAATATTCTCTCTTTTCTTGTCCGTCCGTTCGATTCAGCAGCCCTCTTTGGTGCCTTGCGTTCTCCCTACTTTTCTTTATCAGATGCGGTACTGTATCACATCCATCATCTCCCCCAAGCTGGACAGGATTGGTCTTTGTACAAGAAACTCAACATCTGTGCAGAGATTTGTAAATCCCAATCATCGCAAGAGATCGAGGGGATTGGAATTCATTCTTCTTCTGACCGCGATCTGATTATCCGAGCATCTGCACTTCTTGCGTCCTGGAAGAAAATAACTCACCGAGACTCGGTCATTTCACTTATCCGCCGTGTTATCCACGATTCGCAAATCTTAACGATATACGGAGCATTAGACGATGGTGCGCAACAGGTAGCCAATCTCAATAAACTTATGGGAATTGTCCGGAAACGTTCGGAAGGGGCATACTATAGTCTATCAGATCTTGTAGAGGATCTGACGGTCTCAATTACTGATGAAGAACGGGAAGGCGAGGCTGCACTCGAGGCACTTTCACAGACATCTGTAAATATCATGACTGTTCATGCCGCAAAAGGTCTTGAATTCCCTATAGTCATCCTCCCCGATATGGGTTATACTCGTGAAGGGGATTTAGGAACCGTTCTTTTTGGAGATCATACCAGTCTATTTGGAGTAAAAATACCTGATCCGTCTCATGAGTATGAGATGAGAGAGACGCCAGTATATACAGCCTTATCATTGATCCAAAGAGAGAAAGAGAATGCTGAGCGAAAACGTCTCTTTTATGTTGGAGCAACTCGTGCTCGGGACCACTTAATCCTCTGTGGAACACTGCCTGAAAAAGGTTTTGAGTCACTTGAAGACGGAAAGTCCAGGATAGACTGGGTATGTACTGTGTTTGGGATTACACCTGAGGTCGCTGAGGAAGGTGGGAAAATTACTATTGATCTGGATGATGGGCAACTGCCTCTTGAGATTATGGTAATGACCGATTCTGATGAGGAATTTTTAGAGAAAGAACGACATGAACCCCCGATGCTTACTCTCCCCAAAACCTTTGCTTCACAGTACGGGACACGGTCGCAGCGTCCTTCGCATGTACAGAGGAAAGGCGAGTATAATCGACCGATACCGGTCACTGATCTGATTCGTCTAGAAAATTGTCCAGATCTTGCTGAGGAGGAGGGAGGTCTCATAACAATTCCAGATGCAGGAGATCTGCATCGTGATGAGGTTGGAACCCTCATCCATCAGTTCTTTTCAGGAAAGAATCCGAAAATAGTTCTTTCGTCGTATGGTATTGAAAGTCCTGCAGCGTTAGAATTCTGTAGCACGTTATATGAGCACTTTTGCAATACACCTCTGATTTGTGATGCACGGCGATCGTATCAGGAGGTCCCGTTTGTCATCTCTCTTGGTGATTTTTCGATTACTGGACGAATTGACCGGATCATTCAGGATCAAAACAATGACTGGTATGTTATAGATTACAAATCTGGAACATGCCGGGGGGCTGATCTGCAAATGAACATATATCGGATTGCTGCAGAATCTCTTGTGCAAAAACCTGTAGGTATGTACATTTATTCACTCAGAACGGAAACATTTATGCGACCTCGGTGTATTTCTGAGACCGAGATCAGAGATCATGTAAAAAGGTATTGTGATGGGGAACTCGCTCAGCGACCGTAAATTTTCGCATACTCTTTCAACCGGCGGGAAAGTGCATGGGATATTGCCTCTTCCGTAACTCGCCATCTCCAATTCATATGCTTTGTTCCTGGAGTATTCATCCGCGCCGATGAATCGAGCCCGAGGATATCTTGCATTGGGATGATTGCCGTTTGGGCATTACTCATCATTGCAAGTCGAACAAATATGTCTGCAATCTCATCGCTCTGGACTACTCGTCCGAGGTATGCAAAAATTCGGTTTTTTTCTTCATCGGTTGCATCATTCTCGAACCATCCCCGTACCGGCGGGTTATCATGAGTTCCTGTATATACAACCGAATCGGGGGGAATGTTATGCAAGATATATGGATTATCCCCTGTTGGGGAGCTGAAAGCAAATACGAGGACTTTCATCCCCGGTATTGCAAATGCCCGCATCAATTCTCGTACCTCTGGTGTGATAATCCCAAGGTCCTCGGCAATGATCGGCAGGCAAGGGAACGCTTGTGCAAGTGTCTGTACAAGATCCCATCCAGGGGCCTGTACCCATCGACCGTCAATGGCAGTATCAGAACCTGCTTGGATCTCCCAAAATCCAACAAGCCCTCTGAAATGATCGATGCGAACATAATCATGATGGTACAATTCCCGTCTCATCCGAGCTACCCACCATGCAAAATTGGTCATTTTCATGACATTCCAGTCATAGAGCGGATTGTTCCAGACCTGACCGGTTGCACTAAAATAATCTGGTGGTACACCTGCAACATATTTTGGTCGTTTCATCTCATCGAGCAGGAACATTTCAGGATGGATCCAGACATCAACACTGTCATAATCCATGTAGATGGGAATGTCACCGATGAGTCGTATTCCGCAATCATGACATTTTTTTCTGAACGATTTCCACTGTATGGAGAAAATGTACTGGAGGAATTGTTCCCGTTCGATGATATCTGCATAATTTTTTCGGAATATAGCAAGAGCCGATGGCTCTTTCTCTCGGATTTCCTCTGGCAAGTCAGACCAGGTGTGATCAGGGTATTGTTTCCTAATCGCTGAAAAAAGTGCATAATCATCGAGCCACCACGCTTCTTGCTTGCAAAACTCACCGAAGCGTGGATCTGATCCAAAGTAGACGAATCGATGGTATGCCATATCAAAAAGGCGCTCTTTGTATGCAATAACCGCTGGAAAATCAACGGTATCAAGGGGGAAATCTATAACTGGCTCAATATCAGAACTGTCAAGATATCCGTCGATTACCAGCAATTCTGGACTTATCAAAAGTGGATTTCCTGCACATGCAGATATCCCATGATATGGTGAGTTATCATACTTGCTATCGGTCGGATGGATCGGAAGCACCTGCCAGTAACGCATTCCAGATGCGGATAAAAAGTCCACAAACCGATATGCTGCAGGGCCGAGATCACCAATACCATATCTGCCGGGAAGTGACGTTATATGGAGAAGAATACCACTTGCTCGAGTTTTCATATGTCACCTGCAACGAAATGTCATGAGATGTATCACGGGATTTCTTTTTCTTTCAGTATTTTAATTAAATGAACATCGAACACCAAGATTATCACCCAGGCGTTGATATTCACGCACCCAGTCATCCGCATATCTATCTCCCATTCTTCTTCTCTTGTTCATGGATTGACAGATGTGCTCTCCGATGCGATAATATGTGTTCTGACAGTCCCAGAGATCCAATGAGAGAGAATATGGCTCAAGCACGCTGAACAATCGATTTACGAGCATAATCTGATCGACATTTTCCGGCATTTTGGAGAGAGAATCTATTAATCGCGAGATGGCTTTTGCCGCATGGAATGAGAAATCTTTTTTTCCTGGCATTAATCCCCCACGTTTCATATCGTCTAATATCTGTTGAATTTTCGTAATATCTATCAACTCTGCATTGAGATTTGTAATCAGTTCGTGGTTGAGGGTATATTGGATGGGAAACTCAAGTGCCATCGGTGAAGGAATATTGAGTTCTTTCATAGCCGTGAAAAAGGGGAAGAATCTCCGAAAGAACTGGGAATACATGCATTCAACATCCTGGAGAATCTCATGCAAAATATTATACATGACTTTCCGTTTTCCATCAGGAAAGAGGTGCCAGAGGGAGTACGCTTGGAGATCAAAATGCTGATCAAGCGATAGGATCATCCCTGGAAGATCACTCTTCGTAAATGCCTGTAACACGTCTTTTTTTATCCTTTCAAACTCATCTGCTGAGGTATAGGATCTCACCCCGCCAATACAATTATGGTCGCCCATATGAAGGGCAATATACATCAGCGTCGACTCTTTTCGTGTGCTTTTTGATCGAAAAAGGGCATGTCCCATGGCAAGTTTGAGATTTCCTGTCTCTGCCTGCTCGTACGATTGACACCGAATCTCATACTGGGTAAGGGGGGATTCATCAGGTTTTCCTTCGATTAGAGACGTAATTGCAAACTGAAATGCCACTCGGTTGATATCAAATATTGCAGGTTTAACGTATTTTGTATAGATGTCTCTGCCATTGCCTAGAACAGGAAGATTTGATACTGCATTTTCAAGCACATTGATGAATTGTGGCTCAAAATCTATCCCGGTTACCTCCCTGGCAAGTTGCATCGCCCGGCACGCGTACATGAGAATCTGCACGGTTTCAATACCGGCGAGATCATCAAAGAACCATCCACAACTCGTCTGCATAAAGAGAGCATTTTTTTGCATCTCGAGGAGTTGTAAGCACGATGTTACTTCCTTGGGTGATGCGGTCCGTTTGGCGTAGGATGCGAAGAACTGATCGATTCGCTCTTCGGATCGGGAGATGACTAGTTCGCCATATGCATCTCGCACCTGCCAGGGATCCTGGAAGAGAAATTCCATCTCACGTTCATAGAGCACTGCAAGTTCATTGATGAGCCATGAAATTGCCTCACGAAGGGGTCTTCTCCATTTTTGGTTCCAGGGTTTGATATTCTCCTGAACGTTCCCCGCTATGTACGAGGCTGGATAACAGACGGTGGTATCTGATATAAGGCAGGCATACTGTGCCCGGCACCCGCAATCATCTTCCCAGCGTTTCACTCCATGCACACAGCTCCATGAGGTATTCTCTGCAATAGCAACTTCATCTTTTGGAGGAAACATTTCAAGATACTCGCCATATATGGTAATTTTTGCCAGTTCTTTCGTTTCGATCTCATGGATGGCATATGCAAGGGCCATATCGGCAAATCGGTGATGATGCCCATATGTCTCTCCGTCGGTTGCGAGAGAGAGAAGTTGCGGTGTACCAATCTCTTTGGAGAACGCGTCTATGAGACGCTTGCAAAAGCGGTCTCCATTATCAAGCAGGTTCCCAAAAGCAACTTCACCAGAGATTGCAGCATCGTAAAAAAATATGGCAATACGTCTTCCTGAAGGTAAAATACACAGGTATGGTTTTGTGATATCGAGTGTCTCTTTTGTAATTTCTGTCCAGGCATCTTGCCCTATTTTTCGGATTCTCTTGGCCTGATGTGGTCCAAGGATAGTAAACTTGATACCATGTTCTGCAAGCAGATCCAAAGTCTCATGATCGACAGCCGTTTCAGATAGCCACATTCCTTCAGGCATCCTGTCAAAACGATATACAAAGTCCTTTATTCCCCATACAATTTCGGTTTTTTTATCTCTCTGGTTTGCAAGTGGCATGATGAGATGATTGTACACCTGGGCGATGGCTGATCCATGTCCTGAAAATGCCGTACAACTCTCCTTGTCAGCCTCAAGTATCGCTTGGTAAACTTCCGGATTATGGTTTTCGAGCCATGAGAGGAGAGTCGGACCGAAGTTAAAGCTAATTTTGGAATAATTATTTACGATGGTAATGATACGCCGTTCTGGACCGAGAATTCGTGATGCCGCATTTGGAGCATAGCACTCATTGGTAATTCGTTCATTCCAGTCGTGGAATGGATATGCTGACTCTTCAATCTCTATTTCCTCAAGCCATGGGTTTTCCCGGGGAGGTTGGTAAAAATGCCCGTGAATGCAAATATATTTGTCCGTGTGCATCACCCTGCCACTTTTTGATTCTGATCCATTTCTATGACTTCTCTCATGGTTTGATAGTTTTGTTCGTTGCGTGCTGGACCTGCTATGATGTCTGGGTATGATCCGAAACAACAGTGGGGATACAACAAGAAAAATCCATGTTTATCCCTTGAAAATCCACAAGGCATATATATCAATGTCAGTACTCTTGTATATGAGATGGAGCCAGACAATTCCAATCATCAGGTTCAGACGATTATGGCTACTATCTCGTCGTTTATGGCCAGTAGGCGGATTGAAGATAAACTTCGGGCAGCATCTCTTCTTGATCATCATTATACCATGCTTCCTTCTCATTATCGAGATCGAATCCTCGAAGAATTGAAAAAAGACAGCCATTATGAAATTAAAGAGGCTCTTTCATTATTGATCAAACATGAAAAGACGTTATTAGCATCTGAACCTGAAGAAAATGAGATAATCCCAAAATCTCCTGATATGAACATGTTCTGAATGGTACATATTCTATTTTTACCCTTATCATCGAATAAAAGTAAATATGCGGCAAAAAAATCTGTGCATCTTTTTCTCCACAATTTTCAGTAACTTTATATTCTGCTTTAGTATATTCCTGGTATTATGAAAAAAACGCCAGGGTCAAGACGAATCGGTGTCCTTACCTCTGGAGGTGATGCTCCAGGCATGAATGCAGCAATACGAGCAATATTTCGTGCAGCACACGAGCTTGAGATCGAAGTTGTCGGAATTCGGAGGGGATACGCTGGGCTGATAGAGGGGGACATCTTTCTCATGGATCGATCTCATGTGGCAAATATTATTCATCTTGGGGGAACCGTTCTTGGGACCTCACGGTCAGAGGAGTTTAAAACCCGCGAGGGGAGGAGGAAATCAGCAGAAAATATAAAA
>ENA-UOYA01003792-UOYA01003792.1-activated-sludge-metagenome-genome-assembly--contig:-NODE-3792-length-13217-cov-31.213569_pt1 | contig 13217 bp, 9 predicted proteins | sample MGYA00238163_ERZ764804 | MGnify/ENA primary metagenome ERZ764804 (study PRJEB28919, sample SAMN05720223) | activated sludge metagenome | isolation source: Anaerobic digester | place: Hong Kong...
AGAGCCGAGCGCTGCGCCTGCTGAAGAGGCCGCCGCTGGCGTGCCGGATTGGTTGGGTAGCCTGGGTGCTGCTGCCGAAGAGCCGAGCGCCGCGCCCGCTGAAGAAGCCGCCGCGGGCCTGCCGGATTGGTTGGGTAGCCTGGGTGCTGCCGCCGAAGAGCCGAGCGCTGCGCCTGCTAAGGAAGCCGCCGCGGGCGTGCCGGATTGGTTGGGTAGCCTGGGCGCCGCTGCCGAAGAGCCGAGCGCTGCGCCTGCTGAGGAAGCCGCCGCGGGCGTGCCGGATTGGTTGGGCAGCCTGGGTGCTGCCGCCGAAGAGCCGAGCGCTGTGCCAGTTGAAGAGGCCCCAGCCTGGATGCAAGACTTCCAACAGCCTGCTGAACTGGGTGAAGATTGGTTAGCAAATGCCCCCACGCAAGAAGTTGTGCCAGAAGGAGAGATACCGCTGGGCGCTTTGCCGGATTGGATGAGCGACCTTTCTGGCGCTCCCCCCTCTGCCAGCGAGCCGCCCCTTGAAGAACCTGCTGCTGCGCCGTCTCCTTCTCCATTTGCGCTGGATATTCCTGATTGGCTGCTGGAGGGAGAGGAAAAGCCAGCCGCCTTGCCTGAGCAGGCGATGACTGCGCTGACAGGTGGCGCTTCCTCTGTGTTTACAGAACTGCCGTTTGAAGAAACGCCGCCACCGTTTGCAGCAGAGCCGGCAGAATCCGGGGCCGAGGGGTTGGAGCCGGCGCAGATGCCTGGTTGGTTGCAGGCGATGCGACCGGTCGAAGCTGTTGCCCCAACGCAATCAGCGGCGGATGCTGAGGGCCGGATTGAACAGGCTGGCCCGTTGGCTGGTCTGCAAGGGGTGTTGCCGGGAGAAGACTTGGCTTCGCTTTATTACCGCCCGCCTGTTTATTCCTCGCGGTTGCGGTTGACGGAACGTCAGCGTTTGAATGCAACGTTGCTTGAAAACTTGATCGCTGAGGATGCCCGTTCCAAACCGGTGCGTCCAGAGGCGGGCGTTGTCCCGCGAAGGGCGTTGCGCCTGGCTGTGGCTTTGTTGTTGATTTTGGTGCTTTTGGGTGTGTTGGGCAGCGGTTTGCCCGCCCTTGCCCTGCCGGTCAGTGCGGCCCCGGAGACACAAGCCTTTGTCAATGTCTTGGCCGGGCTCTCGACGCCTGAGCAAACGTCGTCACCGGTGCTGTTGGTGCTGGATTATCAACCGGCGTTAGCCGGTGAGATGCGCCTGATTTCGCAGAGCGTGTTGGAAGATTTGATGGCCAAAAATACCCGCATCGTTGTTTTCTCAATGCAGCCGGGTGGCCCTGCACTGGCGCAGCAATTGCTTGAGGATGCACAAGCAATGCGACCTTCCTACGTGCTGGAGTATCAGAGCTTGAATTTGGGCTATTTGGTTGGCGGGGCAAGTGGCTTGCAGCAGCTTTCTTTGTCGCCAAAGGCAGCTTTGCCGGTCACCTGGAGCGGCAAACCAGCCTGGGATCAGCCGGTGTTGCAAGGCGTGCAGCAATTGACCGATTTTCGGGCGGTGATTGTGTTGACTGATGATGCCGATGCGGGGCGTGCCTGGGTGGAACAGGTGCAGCCGCGTTTGGGCAATCGCCCGCTGTTGATGGTGGTCAGCGCTCAGGCTGCGCCATTGTTGTTGCCTTATGTGCAATCTGGTCAGGTGCAGGGCATGGTCGCTGGTCTATCGGGTGGGGTGCAGTACGAGATCTTGACGCAGCGCACCCTGGGAAATGCGCACATGGCGTGGAATGCCTATCAGGCTGGCTTGTTGCTCTTGTTGGTGATGATTTTGATCGGCGGTGTTTATCAGGCCGTGCGTGGTTTGCTGGCAACCCCGAAACGGAAGAGGGCCTAAACAATGGATTGGATCTGGACGATCGTTGCATTTTTGTTGACCCTGGCTGTCTTCAGCTATTTGTTGGGTGACAACCCCATCTTTCGGTTGGTGATGTATATCTTTGTTGGGGTCGTGTCGGGATATGTGGCGGCATTGCTTTGCTATCAGGTGGTGTGGGCCAGGCTAATTCAGCCGGTGTGGTTGGGCCTGATTCAGCCGATTATGCAGAGCCGCCCGCCGACAGAGACGTTTGCCGTCATTCCCTTGGTGATGGCTGCCTTTTTGCTTGCCAAGCTTTCGCCGCGGCTTGCCTCGCTGGGCAACTGGGTGATGGCGGTGGTGGTTGGCATGGGAGCGGCGGTTGCCATCAGCGGGGCGGTGATGGGAACGATTTTCACGCAGTTTCAGGCGACCCTGACGCCCTTCGATTTGCAGGTCAGCGGAGGCAGTGGGCTGCTTGAAGGGGTAATTGTATTGGTGGGGACGGTGACTTCATTGGCTTATTTCCATTTTGGGGCGCGCATTCAACCTGGCAAGGCAGCACAGCGCCATTTTCTCATCGAAGGCATGGCCCGTGTTGGGCAATTCTTCATCGGCATCACCCTGGGAGCGTTGTTCGTTGGCGTGTTCTCGGCGGCGTTGACGGCCTTGATTGAACGGCTGATTTTCTTATGGATTTCGATTTCTACTCTCTTCTAACAGGCTGCCATGACCATTTCACTCGTTGATGCAGAATCGGTTCTTGCGCTGGATATTGGCTCAGTCTACACGCGGGCAATGTTGTTCGACGTGGTGGATGGGCAATACCGTTTTTTGGGGGCGGGGGTAGCCCCAACAACGGCAGGCGCGCCTTTCTACGATGTTTCGGAGGGGATGCATCGCGCCTTAGAAAAACTGCAAGATGTTACCGGTCGGTCTTTGTTTAATGCACAGGGACAATTGATTTTGCCAAGTCAGCCGGATGGGAACGGCATTGATCAAATGATGGCTGTTTTTACTGCTGGTCCGGAACTGCGCATGGTGACAATTGGTCTGTTGGAAACGGCCTCGCTTGAAAGCGCCAATCATCTAGCTGGTCTGATCTATGGGAAATTGGTCGAATCGATCGGATTGAATGACCGCCGACGTACAGAAACACAGGTGGATGCGATTATTAAGGCGCAGCCTAATTTGATCATCCTGGCCGGTGGCACGGAACGGGGAGCGACGCGTTCGATCAGCAAACTGGTTGAGATGATCGCGCTTGTGTTGGAAGTCTTACCGCGCGAAAAGCGCCCTGAAATTGTGTATGCGGGCAATCAGGTGCTTGCCAAGCGCATCAAAGATTTGCTCTCCAAGCAGACGACGGTTTATGTCACGCCGAACATTCGTCCCTCGATTGATGTGGAAGACCTTGGCCCGGCGCAAGAGACAATGGCCAAAGTTGTCTACGACATTCGCTCAGAGCAGGTTGGTGGGCTGAAGACGATTGGCAGCCTGTGTACCTTGCCGATTTTGCCGGCCTCGCATGGCTATGGGCGCATGATTCGGTTTATGAGTCAGCTGGATGTGGAATCGGTCAAGGATGCGCGCCGGGTGTTGGGGGTAGATTTGGGCGCATCGGCGACGACGATTGCGGCGACGGTGCAGGGGGCGCTGCGGATGCATACCTTCCGGCTGGGCATGGGCTATTCCATCAGTGAGGTGATGCGCGTTACCCATTTGGAAGAAGTGGTGCGTTGGCTGCCGATGCACGTGCCGGAAGATGAAGTGCGCGATTATTTGTGGCAGCGCACGCTATATCCGATGATGCAACCCATGACCAGTGAAACCCTGGCAATTGAACAGGCGATGGCGCGGCAGGCCTTGCGGGCGGCTATGCAGGGCATGGAAGCGGAATGGCCCGAGATGGGGCGTCAGTTTGACCCGATTGTGGTCAGTGGGGCCATTCTTGCCCAGGGGTCAACCCCCGGGCAGGCGTTGTTGCAAATTTTGGATGGGCTTGAGCCGGTTGGTATCAGCACGATTTTGCTGGATACATATGGCATCTTGCCGGTGCTTGGCGCCATTGCCGGGCACAACCCGATCTTGCCGGTGCACGTCTTGGAAAGCAGTGCGTTGGTCAACCTGGGCACGGTCATTCGTCCGGTGTGCAACGCTCGTTATGGCACGCCGATCTTGAAGGTGCGCCTGGTATATGATAACGATGACTCGACAACGATTGAGCTGCGGCATGGCTCGTTGACGGTTTTGCCCGTTCAGCCCAATCAGCATGTCAAGGTTTACCTGACGCCGTTGCGCTCGCTGTATATTCCTGGGGTAGAGATACGGCATGGCCTGAGCATGATTGGCGGGATGAACGGAATCGTTGTGGATGCGCGTGGGCATCCGCTGAGTTTGCCATCGGATGCGCCGCGGCGGCGCGATTTGTTGAAGAAGTGGTCGCTTGCGCTGGGCTTCTGACCCGGCATGGAACTTGCAATGAGGAGAAATATATGGTTGCTCCAATCACCCATTTTCTTGCTCTGACAGCTATTCGCCGGGCGCGCATGTTGCCTTCTCGTGGACAGGTGAAGGTGCGTGTGGGTCAAAAGGTCAGCGCAACGGATGTTGTTGCGGAATGTTTTTTGCCGGGCAAGCATTTGGTGTTCAATATTCGCCGGGCTTTGAATGTTTCACGGGTTGAGCAGGCTGAAAAGTTGATTGAGTGTAAAGTCGGCGATAAGCTTCAAAAAGGGGATGTGATTGCTGAAGCGGGTGGCCTGTTGCCGCGTTCGGTGCGTGCCCCGGCCAATGGGCAGGTGGTTGCCATTGTGGGGGGGCAGGTGATGTTTGAATTGCAAAGCGACCGTTTTGAGCTGAAAGCCGGGTTGAATGGCACGGTGACGCAAGTGATGACCGAGCAAGGGGTTGTGCTGGAGGCCAATGGTGCCTTGCTGCAGGGCGTTTGGGGCAATGGGCAAATTAATTTGGGGCTGCTCACCTGCCTGGCCAAAAGCCCAGAGGAAGAATTTACGCGGGCCAATGTGGATGTGAGCATGCGCGGGGCGGTTTTGATGTCCGGCCATTGCCGACAGGCAGAAGCATTGGTGGCAGCGAATGAATTGCCGCTGCGTGGACTGATTTTGGCAAGCATGAGCGCCGATCTGATTCCGGTTGCGCAGGCAATGAGCTATCCGATTTTGCTGATCGAGGGCTTTGGCCGCCTGCCGATGAATAACATGGCCTACAAGTTGCTGACCAGCAGTGACAAGCGCGATATTTGTCTGAATGCCGCCAATGATGCCTATCATGGCGACCGGCCAGAAGCGATGATCCCTTTGCCGGCCAATGGGCAGGTGCCGCAGGAAATTGCCCCCCTTGAGGCCGGGCGGGTGGTGCGCCTGCAGGGGCCGCCCTATGCCGGTTTGATTGGCAAAGTGCAGCGCATTCATTCGGGGTTGACGACGTTGCCCAATGGATTGCGCACCAGTGCGGCCGATGTGCTGCTGGAAAATAATCAGCTGGTTTTGGTTGCCTTAGGTAACCTGGATGTGCTAGAATAAGAGAATGCCAACAAAACCCTATTTGGAGGAGCAATGAGCAGTTTTCAATTTGACGAAAAAGACGATTCGTTTGATCAAGAGCCCGAATTGCAGGAAGAAGCGGTAGAGGGTGAAGAATTTCTTGAAGAAGATGAAGAGGAAGAAAAACCGGGGAGTAATCGCACCTTTTTGCTGGCGGTAGGGATTATTGCTGCCGTGGTGGTGTTGTTGGTCATCCTGGGTGTGGTGTATGCATTGGTGATTGCACCGAATGCGCGCGCCAGTCAGCAACAGCAGATTGCGCAGGTCAATGCCCAAAATACGGCCATTGCCATGCAAGGCACGGCGACGGAGATGTACAACGAGGCAGTGCGGGCACAAAAGGCCACGTTGGATGCGATGCCAACAGCAACCAAGGCGCCGACGAATACGCCGGTTATTTTGCCAACCAACACCAATACACCTGCACCAACGCAGCCGCCTGCCGCAACAGCTGCTAACGGACAGACTGAGACGGTTGTTGCTTTTCAGACAATGGCAGCTGGGACGTTGACCGCACAGGCGACGATGGGCCTCACGCCGCAGCCGACTGCAACAGGCCTTTCCAATACGGGCATTATGGATGAGGTGGGCTTCCCGTGGGTGATTGGGCTGGCTTTGTTGCTGATTGTTGTCATCATTGTCTCGCGTCGCTTGCGCATGGCGGGCCACTAATGCTTGCCGCCTGACCAACGGGTTTTGTTGATGGGCTAATCAGAAACAAACAGGGCCGGGGTTTACCGGCCCTGTGCTTTTTTTTGTGGGAGGGGGGATGCAATCAGGTGATGTTGGCTGCAATTTCGTTGCCGTAATTGAGCAGGGCTTTGACCATTTCGGGGCTGCGGCCTTCGGCGTAGACGCGTAACACGGGTTCGGTGCCGGAAGGACGGATGAGCAGCCAGGAGTCATCTGCCAGAATGTATTTGACCCCATCCATTGCGCTGACTTTGAGCACCTGTTCTCCGCCAATTTGCGTTGGGGCTTGATCAATCAGGCGTTGGGTCATTTTGTCTTTGGCGACCGGATGGCGCAGACGCAAATCGGTGCGCTCATAGAAGGCCGGGCCGACTTCTTCCAGCAGGTTTTGCACCAGCTCATAGAGCGAGGTTTGTGCAGCGGCGACCATTTCGATCAGAATCAGGCCCATCAAGATGCCATCCCCTTCAGGAATGTGGCCTTTGAAGGAGATGCCGCCTGATTCTTCGCCGCCAATCAACACGTCTTCTTTGATCATGTAATCGGCAATGTGATTGAAGCCAACCGGCGTTTCGTAGATGGGCAGGCCGTAGCGCTGAGCCAGGCGGTCAATCATGCGCGTGGTCGAGACGGTGCGCACAGCTGCGCCGCGCCAGCCGCGCTTTTCGACCAGGTAACGCAACGTGAGCGCCATGATTTTGTGCGGGTCCACAAAATTGCCGCGCTCATCCATGGCGCCGATGCGGTCGGCATCGCCATCAGTGGCAACACCCCAGTTGCCAGCGCCGGTGCCGATGGCGCCGGTGAGCGCACCCAGGTAGCGGGCAATGGGTTCGGGGTGAATGCCGCCAAAGCCGGGGTTCATCTCGCCACGGATTTCGGTTACCTCGCAGCCTGTGCCTTGCAGAATGCCGCGGATGACACCGCGCCCGGAGCCATACATGGAATCGACGACAATGCGTTGCGGGTTTTCGGCAATGAGGTCAAAATCAATCAACGTGCGCAGATGTTCCTGATAGGCAGTGAGCGGGTTGAAACGGCGGATGAGACCATTTTGACGGGCGATCTCAAAATCCATCAGGTTGGGGCCGCGTGCCTGACTTTCGTTGTCGTTCAGGTAAATCTCTACCCGCCGACATTGCTCGGGCGAGGCGGAGCTGCCCGAGGCTGCTTTGAGCTTGACGCCATTATAACGCGGCGCGTTGTGCGAGGCAGTGATCATCACACCTGCTGCAGCATTCAGATTGTGCACAGCATAAGAGATGACTGGCGTCGGCGCATCGGCCTGGCTGAGATAAACGGTGAAGCCATTGGCGGCTAGCACGCGCGCTACCTCAGAAGCATAGCGATCGGAGAGAAAGCGTGTATCGAAGCCAACAACAACGCGGCGCGGGTCTATGGTTTGTTCCAACGCCGCGCCGTTGTTCCAGGTTTCGTTTGCCAGGGCATCTGCAATGGCTTGGGTGACCATGCGTAAATTATCGAAGGTGAAGGTATCTGAGATGACGGCTCGCCAGCCATCGGTGCCAAAGTGAATGGGCATGTAGGGTTCCTCCTAAGGGGTATTTGCAGAGAGATTTTAGGGGTTGGGTGCGGGGGTAGCGGTGACCAGCAGGGTTTGCACTACCCAGCCTTCAATACCGGCGCTGTTGCGGATGCGCACCCAGTAAACTCCGCCCTGTTGGGTCGGTTCAGACAAAACCTGGATGATTTCGCCGTTCAAGACAGTGGTGAGGATGAGCGTATTATAACCGGGGGCTTCGCGCACGTTGGCGCCATCCGAGGTGGCTGCTGAAACGCGTGCCCAAATGGGGGTGGGCTCTGGGGTGAGGGTTTGCGTGGCGGTGGGGCTAGGCTCCAGCGTGGGGGTGAAGGTAGGTGGTAAGCTGGGGGTAGGGCTGGGTTCAGGGGTGGGGGTTTCGGTGGGCGTTTCGGTCGGGGCAAGCGTGAGGGTGGGGGTGGGCGTGTTGGGCTGTGGCGCAACCGGTGCAGGCAAGAAGAAGCCGCTGCCGAAACCGGTCAGGAGCATGACGGCTAGCAACCCGATCAGGATCATGCTGCCTGCGGCCAGAAAACCGGCCAGCTTGCGCGGGCGGAAACCCATCAGGGTCAACACAAATGAGCCGATGATGACCGCCCAGGCCATTTGGACGACAAAGACGATCAGACCATCGGGGAAGAGGCCCTGAACGCCACTGGTGAGGCCAAAACCAGCCATGCCGAGTGGCAGGTATAGCTCATAGGCCAGGGCGATGCTGGTGACCAGGGGGCGTTGTTTGGAGCGAATGAGCAGGAAGGCGGTCAGGCCAGCTCCCAGGCTGAGCAGCAACAAATCGGGCCACGAAAAAACGCTGTGATCGGTGATTTGCTGGAAGGTGGTCTCTGGCAAAGCTTGTGCGGCTAAGCCGCCCAACAGCCCGGCCAGGAAGAAGATTGTTCCGCCAATGATGGCTGAGATGAGGGCGCGCAGGAAGAAGCGCGCCGAGCCAAGTGCTGCACCAAGCGACATGCCGATGATGGGAGACATGAACGGGGCAAGCAGGATGACCAGCACGTACAGCGCCGGTGAATCGAGCAACATGGCGGCAACCATCACCAGGCTGGAGAGCAAAGCAAAGACGAAGAAATCAGCAGACGGAGTGGCGCGGTGCGACACCTCCTTGAGCAGGCTGTTGCGTTCGTCATGTTCTCTGGGCAAGACCAGCCGTTGCTGCTGTCGGCGGCGGGCAGGTGGAATTTTTTCCGGCGGTTCGGTTGGAATGGGCCGAGAAGTTGGTAGTGTCATTACAGAATCCTGAGGCTAATTATAATACAAAAATCCAAAGCGGTTTTCCAGTTGAAAAATTCACACGGCCTGCAAAAAGCGGGTACAATACGGGCATGAAACGATTTTGGTTTTGCTTGTTGTTCCTGTTTGTGGTTGGCTGTACGGCGACGACGCCGACCCTTGACCTGCCGGTTGTGGATACGCCGACGGCAAGCATGGCTGCTTCGGCCACCCTGCCGCCAGAAGTTCCGCCGACGCAGACGCCTGCGCCCGGGCGGGTGTGGTTGGTGGGCTCGCTGCCTGATGGCGATTTTCAGGCCGCCGTGGCAGCTTTGGCCGGGCAGAGCAATTTGACCCTGGAAGTGCGCCCTGATTTGCAAACCGGGTTGGAAGCTGAAGTGAAGATGGTGTTGGCTGGGGGCAACCCGGCTGGCCTGGCAAGCGCAGTTGCCGCTGCGCCACAGGTGCCGTTTGTGGTGTTTGGAGATGCGCCTGACTTGCCGCAGGCGACCAATGTGTGGCGGGTGCGGCTGCGTCCGCAAGATCAGCTGTTTGTTGCCGGCTATTTGACGGCTATTTTGGCGCCCGATTGGCGTTCGGCAGCTTTGTTGCCGGAAGATGCTGGATTGTTGGCGAAGGGCAGCGAGGTGTTTACCAACGGGGCGCGGTATTGGTGTGGGCGTTGCGCGCCGACGTATGGGCCGGTGGTGCTTTTCCCGCTAACGGCGACGCTGCCTTCGGGCAGTGCTCCTTCTGCCTGGCTGACGGCCTTTGATGTGTTGCACGAGAAGCGTGTGGAAGTAGTCTACGTGGCGCCGCAAGCGGTCAGCGAGGAACTGTTGCGCGGCTTGGCGGAGCGTCGGGTGCTGGTGGTGAGTGGCGGGCCGTTGCCCGATTCGGCGCGCGAGATTTGGGCTGCCGCGGTGATGGAAGACCCCGCACAGACGTTGCAGGAGATTTGGGCGGATGTTTTGGCGGGGCAGCCCGGGCAAGAGCGGTTGGTGGCTTTGCGGGTTGCTGAGGTCAACCAACGCCTGCTTTCGCCGGGGCGTCAGGAGCGGGCGGAGTTGGTCATTGCGGCACTGGATGAGGGGCTGATTTCTCCGTTTAGCGTCTCTGCGCCATAACACAATAATTATCAGCGGTTTGTCATCCGGCTATCAAGCCTTTTGATCCTGTCAGCGCGATGATGGGAGTACCTCAGGATCAGAAAGGAGAAAGCTGAGATGAACGCCAAAAAGTTTGTTGTGTTGTTGTGGGTGGCCTTGTTGGTTGTAGGTTGTGCACCGAAGCCGACAACAGTTGTCGCAACGTATGAGGTGCAAAAAACCCAAGCTGTTGAATTTGCCCCTCAACCCATCTATGAGCGCCCTCAATCTGCTGCCGAGCCGATTAGCCGCAGTGTTCCACAGCCAACCGCGGCAGCGGTGGTTGCCCCGCGGGATGTGCAGTTTCAGGATGCCGGCGTCAATCCCTATGTGGATACCTATCGTGACCATCTTTCAACCTTTGCTCTGGATGTGGATACTGCTTCCTATACGGTCATGCGCAATTACATCACGCAGGGCAGTTTGCCGCCGTATGAGTCGGTGCGGGTCGAAGAATACATCAATTACTTTGCGCCGGGTTATGAACCAACCAACGACACCTTTGCCATCTATGCCGATGGGGCGCCTTCGCCCTTCACGCGCGGCGAAATTTTGCTGCGCATTGGCATTCAGGGCTATGATGTGCCCGACCGTGAACGAAAGCCCGCCGCACTGACGTTTGTGATTGATAAATCCGGTTCGATGTCACAAGATGGACGCATGCAAATGGTCAAAGATGCCCTGTCTGCTCTGGTCGAGGGCATGGGCCCGGAAGATACCATTGCGGTTGTGGCGTATGACACGCGTGCTTACACCGTCTTGGAGCCAACGCGGGCAACGAACTACAGTGAGATTATGAGGGTGATTAACCGTTTGCAGCCGGGCGGGACGACCAATGTTGATGAAGGGCTTCAGTTGGGCTATCAGCTGGCCATGCGTGGGTATATGCCGGGTGGCATTAACCGGGTGGTGTTGTGTTCCGATGGCGTTGCCAATACTGGTTTGGTGCAGCCGGAACAGATTTTGGCACAGGTGCAAGGCTACGTGGATGAGGGCATCACCTTGACGACGATCGGGGTGGGCATGGGCAATTACAACGATGAGCTGCTTGAAAAGTTGGCCGATCGCGGCGATGGTGTCTATTTCTATGTGGATAGCAACGAAGAAGCGCGGCGCGTCTTTGTGGACAACCTGACCTCAACTTTGCAGGTGATCGCGTTGGATGCCAAAGTGCAGGTGGATTTCAACCCAGAACTGGTTGAGGAATATCGCCTGGTGGGGTATGAAAACCGTGCTGTGGCTGATCAGGATTTTCGCAATGATGCCGTAGATGGTGGAGAACTGGGCGCCGGGCATACGGCAACGGCGCTGTATGTGTTGCGTCTTGTGCCCAACGCCGAGGGACGGATTGCAACCGTGCAATTGCGCTGGCAGGATCCAGACACCTATGAGGTGGTGGAGATTAACGGCAATGTCAACACCTGGAATTTGGCCAAAGATTTCTACAGCACCGATGTCTACTTTCAACGAACCGTGATTGTGGCACAGTTTGCTGAGCTCTTGCGCCAAAGCCCTTATGCTGGACGCACCTCGTTCGCCGATTTGTCGGAGATGGCGGATGATTTGTGCCGTCAGATGCCACGTGATCAGGATACGCAGGAATTGGCCGATTTGATTGCGCGTGCAGCCCGCCTGAGCCGTTGACAGAATGACGCGCGCAAACCGTTACAGCCCAATCAGCTTTTGATTGGGCTGTTTGTGCACATATTGGCAAAAATCATCTATAATTGGGCTCATGCGCCTGATTGAGGAATCGGATTTAAGCGAACGCGAGCAAGAGATCTTGAAATTGCTGGCAACGGGTGCAAGCAACAAAGAGATTGCTCAGCGCTTGTTCATCAGCCCCAACACGGTCAAGGTCCATCTGCGCAACATTTTTACCAAGATTGGAGCTGCTTCACGGACAGAGGCCGTGTTGTATGCGCTGCGGGTGGGATTGGTGACTCAAGTTGTTGATGAGGGGCAGGCCTCTGCTGAAACAGAGCAGCCTGAGACTTCGCCACAGTTAGAGGTGGAGGTTGTGCAACCTGAGCAGGCCCCTATGCAATTGGAGGGCATAACGCCGTCGGTGACGGTTGAACGGGCGCCCGGACGCAGGCGCACCGTTTGGGTTGCCCTGGGCGTCATCGTGCTGTTGGCCGTGACGGCGCTGGGCTGGTGGTGGCAGACGAGAAGCCTGGAGCGCACCCTTGTGCTGACACTGACGCCTACCCCGATGGTGTTGCCGCGCTGGCAACTTCAGCAAAGTTTGCCGGTCACGCTCTCCGCTCCGGCAGCAGTGGTGTATGAGCAGACGTTTTATTTTGTGACCGGGCAGGAAGACGGGGCGGCTTTGCGCTATCATCCCAAACAGAAAAGCTGGCAGGCCTTGGCGGTGAAACCAACACCGGTGCGCGATGCTGGGGCGGTGCTGATTGGTGAGCTGATTTATGTGCCCGGTGGCCGCCTGGCAGATGGACGGGCGACGGATCGCCTGGAGGTGTATAATCCGCGCCTCGATCGGTGGGAGCTGCGCGCCTCGTTGCCGTCGCCGCGCTGTGCCTATGCTTTGGCGGCGTTGGAAGGGCAATTGTATTTGTTCGGCGGCTGGGATGGCCGCGATTATGTGGCCGATGTGTTTATCTATGATCCGCAGACAGATGCCTGGCACACGGGGCAGCCGATGGCTGCAAGGCGCGGTTTTGCCGCTGCTGTGGCTGTGGGGGGAAAGATTTTGGTGTTGGGCGGCTGGGATGGCAAGACTGCGCTGGCAACGAACAGCGTTTATTTTCCGCAGCGCGATGAGAATGGCGAGAAGGCCTGGGAAGATCAGCTGCCGCTCCCTGAGGGACGCTATGGGCTTTCGGCGGCTTTTCTGACGGATGTGGTGTATGTGATTGGCGGAACGGATGGGCAGACGGAGCTTGCTCCATTGCGGTATGATGCAGATGGCAATGCCTGGCTGCCGCTCGAGCTTCCGCCGCAGGATGTGGGGGTTCAGCCGGTGGTGTTGCCTTTGGGGACGCAGTTACATGTCTTCGGTGGGTTGCATGGCGGTGTTGGCACGGCGGAGTATTTGACCTATCAGGCATCGTATGTAATTGTGTTGCCGATATTGCAAAACAGCGGGCAGTGAGCCGGCGCGTCCCAAGTGGGCGGCGTGGAAGGATGGCAAGTTTACACTATAGCACCCCTCGATGGGGCCGGAGAAGGTGGAGGGGAATCAAAAGAGCGGGCGA
>ENA-UOYA01003794-UOYA01003794.1-activated-sludge-metagenome-genome-assembly--contig:-NODE-3794-length-13216-cov-4.993997_pt1 | contig 13216 bp, 12 predicted proteins | sample MGYA00238163_ERZ764804 | MGnify/ENA primary metagenome ERZ764804 (study PRJEB28919, sample SAMN05720223) | activated sludge metagenome | isolation source: Anaerobic digester | place: Hong Kong...
CCGGTATGGGCAACTTGCCCGGCCAACGCGAAGGTCTTTGTGCCGGTGCTAGTGGGAGTGCCTAAACTGCTGAACCAGCCCGCTCCGTTCAGTATTATAGACGGCAGGTTGGCCAGGGTTTCCACGTTGTTGATGATCGTGGGACAGCCCCAGAGTCCGCTGACAGCCGGAAAGGGTGGCCTTGGCCTCGGCATGCCGCGCTCTCCTTCTATGGAAGCGATAAGCGCGGTCTCTTCACCGCAAACAAAGGCCCCGGCCCCTTCTTTTATGTTCACCTTAAAACTGAAGCCTCTGCCCAGTATATTCTCACCAAGCATCCCGTATTTGCCGGCTGTTTCCACCGCCCTGCGCAGACGCTTTACTGCCAGAGGGTATTCAGCCCTGACATATATATAACCCTCGTCAGCTCCCACGGCATAACCGGCCAGCATCATACCCTCGATTACCCTGTGAGGGTCGCCTTCCATTACGCTGCGGTCCATGAAAGCCCCCGGGTCTCCCTCGTCACCGTTGCAAATAATGTATTTCTTTTCCCCGCCGGCTTCCCGGGCAAACAGCCATTTTCTCCCGGTGGGGAACCCTCCGCCGCCTCTTCCCCGCAGGCCTGAATCCAGCACTTCCTTGACTACCTCGTCCGGTGTCATTTCATAGAGTGCCCTGGCCAGAGACTGGTACCCGTTATGGGCGATATAGTCCTCTATGTCGTCCGGGTTGATGCGCCCGCAGTTCGCCAGGGCGACCCTCAACTGGTTTTTGTAAAAGGGGATTTCGTCCTGTGTTTCAATAGGGGAATGGGTGTTATCGTCCTGGTAAAGAAGCCTTGTCACCACTCTGCCGTTTATAATGTGCTCTTCAAAAATTTCAGACACATCCTCGGGCTTTACTTTGCAGTAAAGTGTCCCCCTGGGCTCGATTCTTACCAGCGGGCCCATCTGGCAGAAGCCGTGGCAGCCGCTGATATGGGCGCTAGTTTTGTTATGGTGATCTTCTTTATCCAATTCAACACTGAGTTTAAGTTCAGGTTTCTGAGCCAACAACTGCTTGAAGAGTTCGAATACTTTCAAAGACCCGTTAGCAACGCACCCGGTCCCGGCGCAGACAAGAATTCTCTTTGGCGTGCGGCTGATTTCTAGAAGTGCCTTTTTCTTCAAGTCATCCAGTTCAACCCTGGAATTAAGCATTTTGACAACACCCCGTTTCTGAAGGGCTTTTGCTTTCTCCCTGTTTTTCCAGGGATACAATCCTTTTTATTGCTCCCACTATCGATTCTGGAGTTGTCTGTCCGTGCACCTCGTCACCATTAATCACAACCACCGGTGCAAGGCCGCAGGCGCCAAGACAGGAAACGGTCTCCACAGTGAACTGCATGTCTCCGGTAGTGGACTCGCCCCCAGTTAGCCCAAGATTCTCTCTTAGGGCGAAATGAATCGGTTCTGAGCCCCGAACATGGCAAGCTGTACCATCACAAACCCTGATTACGTATTTTCCCTTTGGTATCAGAGAAAACTGCGCATAAAAAGTGGCTACTCCGTACACTGTGGCAGGCGACACTTTCATGGCCGTGGCTATATAGGTAAGTACCTCTTCAGGCAGATAGCGGTACTCCTCCTGCACCTCCTGTAAAATGGCAATTAAATGGGCAACCTTGCCTTGATGACTCTCAATGATTTCCTGGAGCCTTTCAAATTTTCTTTCCATAAACACTTCTCTCCCCACAGTTTCTTTACCAGGTTTCCAGTTGTCTGACTATTTAAATATATGCCATTGGTTTACATGTGTCAACTAGTAATGTAAAAATATAATTAATATTTACACTATTAAAACATGAATTAAGTAATGCCAACAGACCGCCTGCCTGTTCAGACCTAAAAAAAACCCTGCCGGATAACCTTGCAAGGTCCTCCGCAGGGCATGAAAAAAAACTTAGAAATATTCCGCAGTAACTTTTTTGCCTTTTTCCTTTAAAAAAGTAATCAAATCGTTTATTACCTGTTGTTTCAATATGATTCTTGAAGAGCCTTCATCGATCTGCTGGGCACTGTTGATCGCGGTGCCCACGAGGAAATTAAGATTATCAGCTTCCAATAACAGAACCGCCAATCTGCTGGCCCCATCCCCGTTTGATTTAAGCTGTTGAACAGGAACTCCCGTCCTTAACAGCTCAAGGCTGTATGCCATGGTCAGCACCCCTTCCGTAACGAGGTCAATTCCCTCAATAATTCCGGTCGGAGGGACTCTGTCGCAGTTTGATTTCAGGTCCACTCTTACCGGCCGTCCCAGGACACGGCCCACCATGTTGCCGGTAGATCCCCCGCACACAACCTTGGCGCCGGCTCCCTCCATCAGCCTGTTTACCGCCCTAAAATCGTCGTCCCTGCTGCAAGGGGGGCCGATTAACAGGCTCAGAAAACGGGGTTTCCTGACTTTGACCACTACAATACTGGCGTCGTCCGCCGGGTATGACCCATACAGGCAGTTGCAGTGGTCGGCAATCATGCGGGCGCAGGCTAGCGCGTCGTCAACCAATGGTATTTTGCTGCGGAAGTAGCCCGAAAAGCCATTCCAGTCCCAGGCCATGTTCCATACTCCGTTCATACCGGCGTGAAGCACCCCGTCGGAAACCAGTATAATCCAATCCCCGCTTTCCAGTGAAAACATTGACTGGTGGATAACCTTTCCTCCTATATCCTGCCTGACCCTCTTTAAGGGCTTAAGACTCCCCGAACTGCCCACAAAAGCCTCCGGGGTATCGTATTCCACCAGGCGGGCGGTTCCCTCACGGGTAAAGATCTCAAGTATGCCGAAGGTGCTGTAGGCCAGGCCCCTTATTTTGGGCAGTGTCTTGGCCAGGGTTTCTATGACCTCCTCAAGTTCGGCCCCCTGAGTAATCATTCTCACCGCTGTTTTTGAGGTAAGCCTGGAAAGAATATTGGCCTTGACCCCGCTTCCCAGACCGTCCGACAAAACTATGGTAGCTATATCATCGTTTACTGCTACTTCGATACTGTCACCGCAGAGCTCTTCCCCGTGTTTTTTCAGTTGGGAGATGCCGATATCCACCGCTATCTTCATACGTCGACCTCTGTTTATCAGTTTAAAATGAACCTGTTATTTGTTTTTCACAAGTTTGATCAGCTTTGTCAGGAGCACCTTGGTATCTGCTGTTGTCTCTCCGAGCAGGCCGGCTATTTCCTGGGCAACCTGCATTTGCTTGGCAATAACTTCCTCAGCTCTGTTGATTGTTTCATTTTTCAGGATGTCTTGTTGTTCCTTCTGTTTGCTGTCCTCAGTTATGTCAATGAGAATTCCGGCAATTTCTTCGGATCCGAGGGGAAATATTATCTCTCTGGTGATCAGGTCCTTCTGTTCATAATTCATAATACGGTTTAAAGGCAAGCCGCTGGCTGCTACGTAGAGGAAGTTAGCCGGGTCCATAACCCGGGAAAGATCCCCGCCCTTTAGATTCTCTCCGGATACACCCAGCATTTCCCGGGCCACATCGTTTATTTCCAGGATTTTCAGATCCCGGTTTACTATAATCATACCGTTCGGCATGGCGGCAATTACCCGGTTTGAAACCGATTCGGCCCTTTCTCTCATGTAAGGAATGCACATCTTCATTTCCGCAAACCCCTGGTAAACCGCAATAGCCTTGTCCCTGCAGGTGGCATACCCGCAAGAGCCGCAGTTCAGCCTGGCTTCGGGATTGGTCTTGCCTGTACGGGCAAATATCTCGTTCAGTTCCTCCTCACTGGGGCGAGGAAGAGGAATCTGCCTGTTGGAGTTGCTTCGGTACAGTTCTATATTCTTAAAACTAAATGTTTTCCGGTCATCTTCATGAGAGACGTTTTCATGGAAGTAATCTAAAATTCTCTGTTTTTTAATAAAAACATCTTCCTCACTGACAGACACCGGTCCGCTAACGCACCCGCCGGGGCAGGCCAGCAGTTCCACCAATTTTGCCTTGCAGGCCTTATGCTGCTGGAGATGATTCAAAAAGTCCATGCAGCTTTTAAGGCCGGAAATGACCATGACACTGTCATCAAGCCCGTCCGTGCTCATACCGGCAGTACGCAGCATGCCCCCGTCAAGCGGAAATAATTTGCCGTTGCCCGCCCGTGGACCGTCAAATTCCTCACAATATTCAGCAGGCAAATGTTCGAGGTCGGTTATCTCTTCCTGCATCCAATCCCAGGTTTCCCCGAAACCAAGCACTGCGTCAATAGTCCCCGTAAACTGTTCTTCCTCCGCCTCATCCTTCTTGGCTATGCAAGGGCCGATGAAAACCACCGCGGCGCCGGGATTCATCGACTTGATTATCCTCGCGTGAGCTGTCATGGGAGAGACAATCGGGGATAAATATGAAATCAAGTCGGGAAAATGTTTTTCCACCAGGCTGACCACCGAGGGGCAGGCGCTGGAGAGAAAAGTCCTGTCAGCAGGCAGCTTCTTGTGCTCCGCCGCCACCAGCTCAGCACCAAAGGCAGTTTCCTGCACGCTGGCAAACCCGAGCTTTCTGAGGGCTGAAATCACCCGGCCGGGCTTATCCAACGGAAAGCCCGCCGCAAATGAAGGCGCCAGGCTGGCAACAACCTGCCGCCCCGACGAAATCAGTTCTTTAACCTTGTCCACATCGTTCCGCACTTTTTTAGCCTGCTGGGGGCAGACAAGAACGCACCTTCCGTCGTGAACGCAGCGTTCTTTCATTACTTCCGCCTTTTGGGCTTCGGACCCTATTACGTTTTTAATCCTGATAGCCTTGACAGGGCATTCCCGCACACATTTGTAGCAGTCCCTGCACCGGGCGTCTATTGTATATATGAGTTCCATCTTTTACCTCCGTGGTGAAAAATAAAAAACCCGGTTATTTTGTACCGGGAGGACTGTATACCCATAGTCCCGCTGCCCTCTCCGGGCCGTTATTCCTCAACTCCCCGGGAGCATCGAAGATAAAGTAAGCAGCATCTCCCTTATTTAAAACATATTTTGTATCTCTAATAGTGACTTCTATTTCCCCCTCCAGGACGTATAAAAAATGCTCCTTCTCTTCAAGGGCGCCTATCCCTGTGCTCACAGCGCCGGGATCCAGTTTGAAAACCATGGGCTGCATTCTTTTTTCCCGGAGTCCCAGGAAAGTGAGAAGGTTCAACTCCATACCCGGGTTTTCAGTGACAACCCGCTTGTAGTTGTTTTTTCTAACCACAAGCCACTCTTCGGGCAGATTATCCTCTATGAGCAGAGTAATATTGGTGTTAAGGGCTGCAGCTATACTTTTAAGGGTGGAGAAGGAAGGGGATGTTTTTTCCTGCTCCAGCTGATAAAGAAAGCTGGCGGAAAGCCCAACCTTTTGGGCAAGCTGTCGAACAGTCATACCGCTGTTAATCCTTACCCTCTTGATCCGGGTACCCAAACCCACTTTTTGCCTACCCCCTTTTAAAGGCAACTCCAGCACTTATCAATATACACTTTAATAATTATAGCACATATCAACCACTGGTTGATATGTGAAAATTAATACTGTAATGATATCTGACACTGTTTTATGATAGAATATAATAAATTTATTTTTTGTGATGCGGGGGAAAATCTCAGGATGGATAAAGAAGACAATCGCTGCCAGGACAGCGGAAACCCTGAAATAAACAAATTAATAACAAAACACAGGAACCAGCCCGGGGGACCATTAAATTTTTTCAGGGAATACATGGAGATTTACGGGAGCCTTCCTGACAGAATCATCAAAATGGCTGCGGAGGCCTTCGGCAGGAATGAGGCGGAAATTGAAGACCTGCTGTACTCCTACAATTTACTGCGGCACGAAACCCCGGGACTGCACAGGATAAGCGTGTGTATGGGAACAACTTGCTACCTCCGGGGTGCACAGGAAGTGCTAAAAGAATTCTGCGGGGAACTGGGGATATCTCCCGGGGAGACAACCTCCGACGGCCTGTTTTACCTTGAAGTGGTCCGGTGTCTCGGCGCGTGTGACCTCGGGCCCTCCGTGATGGTAGACAACGAGATCCACCCCCATGTAAATCCCGGCAAGGTATCCTCCATAATTAAAAAATATCAGAACCGTAAATCAAGCTAAAAAAGGTCACAACCTGGCAAAAGGGCGTCCGAAGTGGATAAATATTACTCCGCATGAACCATTTGCCACTCCTGATTATATAATGATATAGGGGTGGTATCTTTATGCTCTATGCAAGCAGATATTTGCGGATTATGGATCCTTTAATGCAGGGACCCGACATCCAGTATATACAAAGGCGGCTTACCGAGCTGGGTTTTTATAAAGGTCCTGTTGACGGTGTTTACGGCCCGGAAACCCGCGACGCCGTGATCAGGGCGCAGCAGAGTTTCGGCCTGCTCACGGACGGTATTGTCGGTCCCGACACCTATAATGCCATCGGCCTCAGCCCCAGGGATGAAGTTACAGTCGCGCCCGAATATGTAATTGCCATCGATACCCGCACCTTGGAACTAACCCTGAGCCGGTTCGGGCGGCAAGTCGCTGCATTTCCGGTGGCTGTCGGCACACCAGAAACACCTACACCCCTGGGGGACTGGAAAATCATCCAAAAAACCGAAAACCCGGGCGGCCCCTTTGGTGTGCGTTGGATGCGGATAAACTGCCCGTGGGGAGGGTACGGCATTCACGGCACAGACAACGAGGCCTCCATCGGCAAACCAGTCAGCCACGGCTGTGTCCGGATGCATAACAGCGACGTCATCCGGGTATATGACCTGGTGGCTCTCGGAACCAGGGTGAAGATAATCGGCGATGCGTTTACGGGAAGACTGCTGCGCATTGGCGTGGACCCCGGCGCCGATGTGGTGCGCGTCCAGCAAATTTTACAGATGCTCGGCTATTACCGGGGCGACCTGGACGGGTTCTACGGCCCTGTTACAGAAGCGGCGGTGATCAATTTTCAGCGTGACCAGGGGCTGAGCCCGGACGGCATTGTCGGCCCGGAGACCTATGATCGGCTGCAGCTGGTTAATGACCTGGCGCTGGGAGACAGGAGGCCATAGCTTTTTGTTACACCTTCACATTAAACGTTTTTCATAATAATGATGGGACAGCTCAAAATTTTGAGACAGCCCCATCATTTACTTCCTTATATGATGATCTAAGTAAGGCTTTTACTACCTGACGTAGTTAACGTATTCACCTGCCTTAATTTCCTTTTCCATAAAATCTTTTTCTGCCGCATAGCCGGTAATCACACCGGCCAGTGGTGTAAATCCTTCCGGTATCCCCACTTCATTAATCAGTTCAGGAGCCACAGAAAAGGCGGCCAGGAAACCGGTCAGGTAAACAGAACCTAAACCCAAAGCAGTCGCTGCAATCAAAATGTTTTCGCCTGCACATGCCACATTTGCCCCCGCTCCATTGTACGGGGTGTCGTTTTTGCCGGATAAAACCAGTAAAGTCGGCGCGTTATAGAATGGGGTGAAGCCCTCTCCTTCATTAAAAGCTTGCGCTGCTGCCTTAATCAGTTTGCCGAGCAGTTCCTTGTTTTGGATCACCGATATATGCACTGACCCTGCTGTGCCCCCTGCCTTGGGCGCCGCGTCTCCCGCGAATAGGAGTGTTTCCAGCTGCTTGTCCGAAATCTGCTCCGCTGTGAAACCCCTCGTACTTTTTCTCCTGGCGATAGCCTGCAAAGCATCCATTTTTCATTCTCCTTTTACTGCTGTTTTAAATAGTTAGATATCTAACTTACAATAATTATTATAATTAGACATCTAACCAAAGTCAAGACAAAAATTAGACATCTAACATATCTCGCAAAAAAATACTCCTTTTAAAGGAGGCTAGAATCTTCGCAAAATGTTTTCCAGGAGTTTTTCAAAATTTTCTCCTTCAGTTTCAGTTAACCCGCAATAAATAATTGCATTTAGCCGCGCTGAAACTTCGTTGAAAACAGGCTGCAGTGCAACTCCTTTTTCAGTCAGGTTAATATAGGTTATCCTGTTATCGCCGGCATCTTTTTCTCTGGTCACATATCCCAACTCAACCAGCTTATTGACCAGAACCGTGACCGTAGGTTTAGTCCGGTGGATATATTCAGCCAGGTCCTTCATGGTCACAGGGCCATTTTGATAAAGACAGGCCAAAATATCGCCATGTGAGGGGACAATCCCTTCCACACCGTGCTTCTCAAGTTCTGATATGATCAACCTGTTAGCACTGTCTCTGATACGGCCGATTAGTGATACAGCGGTTTTCTTTAACATGACCTTATTATAGTTAGACTTCTAACCAAGGTCAAGATATGTTGCCTCTGTTACACTATCAGCCAGCCGGCGTCTGTACTCATCAAGATGTTCAGGCAGCCGTAGTCCTGCGGAATTTTCAATATATATTTGAGGGGTATTTCCTTGGCCCAGTTGACAATGACCCTGTTAACGCCCGCGTGTCCCACAATAAGTATGCTGCCATGCGCGGAAGCTAGTATTTCATCCAGGGCGGCGAGTACCCTGGCGGCGCACTGGGCAAAGCTTTCACCCCCGGGCGGCCGGTAATTGATAATGTCGGCGCCCCGCCTTTCATACTCGCCGGGATAGGAACGGCGTACCTCGTCAAAGGTCAGGCCGTCCCACAGCCCCATGTCGATTTCCCGCAGGTCTTTCCTGACCACAGGTTCCATATCTTGCTTTTCGCAGATAATCCTGGCGGTGGAGACCGACCGGATCAGGTCGCTGCAAAAGATGCGGCTAAACAGCAGGCGGGCCAGTTGGTCGCGCAGGCGGGCGCCTGGGCCCTGCCGGTCTCGCTCAGCGGCAGGTCTGTATGGCCGATATAGCGCTTTTTGCCGCCGGTGTCAATTTCTCCGTGCCGCACGAGGTAGATTACTTGCGGCTTCACTTTTTTACACTTTCCCGAAGGGGCAGGCGGAGAACCTGCAGGTCGGGCATTCCAGACACAGTCCGCCGTGGCCCAAGGCCACAATGTCCCGGCGTTCAATTTCTTCTCCGGCCATGATGCGGGGCAGGACCAGGTCAAACACTGTCCGCTTGGAAAACATCACGCAGCCGGGCAGACCCAGCACGGGGGTTTTCCCGATGTACGACACCATAAACATGGCGCCCGGCAGGGCCGGAGCCCCGTAAGATACGATCTTTCCGCCCGCCGCCACCACACCGGCCGGAGTCAAATCATCGGGGTCGACCGACATGCCGCCAGTAATCACAATCAGGTCGGCTTTTTCAGCCAGCAAATCCTGGATTGCCCGCGCTATCATCCCGGTGTCGTCCGGCACGTTGATCTTCCTGAAAACGTAGCTGCCCAGTTTTACTATCTTTGCTTTGACCACCGGGCCGAACTTGTCCTCAATACGCCCTTTATAGACTTCGCTGCCGGTAACGACCATCCCGACCCTCAGGCAGGCCAGGGGCTTGACTTCCACCAGGGGCCCGAACTGAGCCGCCCGCTCTTCTACCTGCTCAATGATTTTTTCGTCTATGACCAGCGGGATGACCCTGGTGCCGGCGACTACTGTATCTTTTTCAACTACCTGGTTGGTATGCAGTGAGGCCAGCATCACCTGCTCAATATCGTTGACTGCGTTAAGTCCGGCGGTATCTATCTTTAAGAGCCCCTTCATACTGGCCAGCAGGTTTATTTTGCCTTCTTTGGGCTCGGTCATGGTGACGCCGTACCCGGCCACGGCGCATGCCATGCGCCTGGCGGCCTCGTCTTCATGCAGGAAGCCTTCTCTGTTTTCCCAGACGTAAAGGTTTTCCTTACCGATCTCCAGCAGTAAGGGTATATCTTCTTTCTTTACCACATGGCCTTTTTTGAAAACACGCCCTTTAAACTTGCCGGGGACAATCCTGGTCAGGTCGTGGCAGAGAATCATGCCTACCGCGTTTTCAACCGGCACCTTAAGCATACTTTTCATCTCCCTTGCAATATGTTTTGTCAAAATGAATGTCCGGCGCCGGCACGCTCTCAACGGGACGTCCTATTATTTTTTCTATCTTGAGCATAATCAGCTCGGCTTGTCTCAGCCTTTTCGCCACGGCGGCGCACGCCTGCGGGTCGCCCTGATATTTTTTCAGCGCGGCGGCAAAGCGGTCTTTGACGGAGACGATGTATTTCCCCTTGACCATCTTGTCGGCCAGGAAGACAACTTCGGCTTCGGTGAGAGGGTGGGACTCGTCTGCTTCGATATCCATGTGCGCTCCCACCACCGCCGCCACCAAAGGGTAGCCCCTGGCTTCCAGCAGCCTTGCCCCGGCCTGCGCGTGGTCGGGCTCGCTGCGGGCAAGGTCATGCAGCAGGGCGCCGGCCATGATTAAGTTTTTATCCAGTCCCGCCCCGGCTTGATTCAGCCGGGCGGCCAGTTCTTTGGCTATAACCGCGACCATGGAGCAGTGTTCTTTGACTTGTTCCCCCACCCCGGTTTCATGTAAAATTTGCCTGCATTCATCAAGGGTGGGTATGGATTTTCTTCTATGGTAGCTCTGGAGGTAAAGGTAGTCTTCCGGTGTGTCCATATCCAGCAGCACGATATCTGAGATTCTCAAGCCTTTGCCGGAGGTTGGTGTTTCTGTTGTGCTCATCACCACACGGACAGCTCCTTTTTGCAACAGAAAATATCAATTTTTTAAATTGAGTATATTGTCAAAATGACTACATGAATAGTAGTTAATGACACGCATGTAGTAAAGACTACAATAATAGTTAAAAAATTAACAACCTCGCAGTAAAACTACGAGGCATAGGGGGTTTAAAGCGTTTAAAACAGAAAATACAATGTTTAATGCTTTGTCAAAATGACCTCATTAATAGTAATTTGACCTACTGACTGAACTTGCTGACAAACCGTAACCAGTATCATTTACTGCATAATCCCAAAATTCATCTACACCTGTCCAAGTTGGTGTGCGATTTGAATTACTATACCAGAACCACCTTTGATTATAACTGGGATTGCCAACTGTATCAAAAGGTATGTCACCCTTATAGAGGCAGATGCTAATAAAATTAGTGCAATCTCCACCCTCGCTACTAGTATAAGTATACCATGGAGAGGGATTATTTGAATAAGCATATTGATAAGCCCATGCTGCTGCATAAGAAGCATTGTAAGGCTGCAAGCTTAGTGTATTTGCAAAACTCTGGCTAGCCTTATAAGGTGTTGAAGCTTTAGCCTTTTTCTCCAGTAATTCTTCCTTGCTCCATTCAAGTATTATTTCCTTGGCTTGGGAAGCAGTGTTGCCTTTTTCTATTAATGCTGCTAAATTTTTCTTTGTATGATTATTACTACTATCACTGGTTATGAGCCAGTTATTATTAATCTTTTCGAGTTTTATAATATGATCATCACGCATTCCCGAGCAAATATTCGGAGAAGCATTCTGATAAAAGTCAATAATTTCTTTTACTTTTACATCAGGATGTGGCCAGGGGCAGCTGAAAGTGGGCCGAAGGTCTGCACGCGGCAAAGTCCATAGTGCGGCGGACTCCCACCACCAGGGTCCTTTTCGAAGGAAAAGCGGCTGATAGGGCAGATAAACGGCTTGTACTGTATACCCGACATGGAAAAGTTCAGACAGTACAAGGGCTCGGTTGGCGACTGTATGTCAGACGGAAAATAGCTGGATAGGCTGTGCGGATACCCATGCGCGGCCATTAGGCCATGCAAGTATTCCCCGGCTAATCAACCCCTTTCACATATACTGCAATTGCCACTGCTCCTATGCCTTGCATAATAATCTTAAAAAGAGCCTGGCCAATAATAGCAACGGGTATGAGCTGCCAGGGTATAAAGCCCATCCCGAGTGGGCTCAAGCCAATTATGACGAATATACCGGAATCCAGAATTCCTCCCGCTAAGCCAGACCACCACACCCGCCATGCCATAGGTAATTTCAGCCTTGAATAGATTTCAGTGTCAGATGACTCACTGGCTGCAAACGCACAGGCCGAGGCTATTACGATTGTAAGTGGATCGCCCAGGGCCTTAGCTGTAATGGCAGACAAGATAAGGGCAAGGACAATAAAATAATATGTTTTCCTCCTCCCATACCTGTTCTGAACTAAATCACGGAGGATAAAGCTGGCTGCGATTGTAAACGTACCCGGTGAAATAAGCAACGGCCCCAATTGCAGAGGGGGAATTTGCGCAGACAAGAAGTTCGCCAAAAGAATTGATAAAATATAAAAGAATATTGACATTAACAAACCTCTTTTTTAAATGAAGTCCGGGGGACAAACACTTTAAGGTCGCTGCAAAAGATACGGCTAAACCGCAGGCGGGCCAGTTCGTCGCGCAGGCGGGCGGCCTGGGCCCTGCCGGTCTCGCTCAGCGGCAGGTCTTTTCTTGCCTTTCTTAGGCTTGCGCTTAGGTTTGCGAACCTTTTTAGAGAGATAGGGAGAATCAGCCAGCCATAGGCGCTTCAAAAAATCGTAAAAGGTTCCAACCCCCGGGACATCATCAGGAGAAAAACCGCTAAGAATTGCCCAGAGGGGAAAAGCCTTTAGCTTCTTGACCCAATCATCTATAGAACTACAATGAGTCATCTCCATTAGAATCAGAGAGCGAAACATATCAACGGGATCACGGGCAGGAGCACCGCGTCGATAAGAGTAACGAAACCGGACAATGTTTGATATTGAGGTTAAATCAGTGAACCAAACCCTTGTTAACTCTCGATGATAAATTAATACCGTACCAATGTAGCCCTTTTCCAGGTAATGAAGCTTGATCTGTTCGGTTGGGAAATTCTTGAAATTCCTGATGTGAACGCGAGGATTTTAACAAAAAGACCACCAACCCAGAATCGTTATTTGGCAAAAAATGCCTCATTCGCGATTATGGAGGCGATCTGAATTTGTCAAGCCAACATATGTTCTATTTGAAGCCATTGGAGGAAAAAACAAAAATGGCCCAAGGCGTAAGCCTTGAACCATATATGCTTTCGGATTTCCGAAAGTCTACAATTTGTATGAGGAGGGCAGCATGTTCCTCGAGTCAAATCTGTTGCTGAACCATCCCTCCGCGGTGTACTTCCAAACGCTGCTTCCTTCAGAGCTGATTCGTATCACCCAGGCGAACCTGTCTAAGGCGATGGCGGCGGATTACGAGATAACGCTGGACATCGTGGGCTCCATTTCCCATAAATATTACTCCGCCATGGATCAGGTGCGGGAGAACTACAACCACAACGCCACCTGGAAGGTTTACAACATGCTTTTGAT
>ENA-UOYA01003795-UOYA01003795.1-activated-sludge-metagenome-genome-assembly--contig:-NODE-3795-length-13208-cov-6.251958_pt1 | contig 13208 bp, 10 predicted proteins | sample MGYA00238163_ERZ764804 | MGnify/ENA primary metagenome ERZ764804 (study PRJEB28919, sample SAMN05720223) | activated sludge metagenome | isolation source: Anaerobic digester | place: Hong Kong...
AATATGTTGTTGCATCTGCTGCGCTTCCAGGACCAATAAGGGTTAGGTTTGAAATTGTTGGGAAAGAAATTGGTGTATTTGCAAATCCAAATTCAAAGTTATCAGCTTCAATTCCTCTATTTCCTTTTCCAAATGCTAATTTTCCATACCAGTTTGTATTAGTTCCTACCCATCCTTCTGTCCAGTCAAATTGGTCATCTTCGTTTCCGATAGAAATTAAGTTCGAAGTATTAACTGTTCCACCAAAAAACTCAAAACCATCATCTGCTCCATGATACACTTCTACATTCTCTACAATTGTGCCGTTTCCAACACCAAAGAATGATACTCCATTAAATTCTTTTTCTGAGTTAAAAGCTGCTCCACAATATTCGATAACCAAATAGCGAATTGAACCTGAACTATCGTTGGCTACTGTTCCACCATAAGCTAAATCAGCAACTTCAGACTGTGCAGTACTTGTTCCTCCAGAAACTCTGTTGATAGGTGCTTTTCCACATATTACTAATCCACCCCAATCACCAGCATTTTTTGTTGTCAAACCACTTGTCATAACAACAGGATTTGAAGCTGTTCCGTTTATGTATATTTTACCACCTTGAGCAACTGCAATATAAGCAGAAGTTCCACCTTGTGCCTCAATTCTTGTTCCTGCTGGTATAGTTAATGTTGCACCATCGTTTATTTGTAATTTTCCAGTTAGCACATAAACTGTATTTGAATTAAGAATTACTTCACCATCTGCAATTGTCCCTTGAAAATTACTAGGATCAACTACGAAAGATGAACTTGGTTCATCATCGTCTGATGAACATGATGTAGATACTAGTGCTGTAATTGCTAAAAGACCAAATAATTTAGCGATAGATTTTTTCATTTTGTTGTATTTAATAGTTAAAATTTATTTTACAAAATTCACTTTTCAGTTTTTTTTAAAAGTTATCTGAATATGATTGTTGTATTAAATTGTAAAAGGTTTTTATTAATAAAATGTTTCCAGTGTTAACTTATTTCAAACAAAAAAAGCGGCATTACACCGCTTCTTAGTTTAGAATTGATAACTCATGTTGAGACTAAGAGTTAGACCTTTTTTATAAGATAAAACATTTACATCACCATTCTTGTTTTCTTGAACTCTATCAATTGATGGATTGAGCAAGTTTTTTGCAATTAAACCTAAACCAATTTTTTTGTTCAATTTACATTTTGCAATAAAATCTAATGTTCCGACTGCTTTGTCAACAAGGTTTCCTCTATCGTTTGTACCTAGCGCATAAACTCTGTCCGAAAAGTAGTTGTAGGATAACGTTGTGGTTAGATTACTTTTTTTATCATTCCATTCGTTGAAGAAGGAAACATCAGCATTTACTAATAAATCTGAAGCACCAGTAAACTTGCTATTCTTGTCTGAGAACACCACATTGTAATCAGTTTCTTTAATAACTTTATTTGTACTCAAATCTTGATTGCTGTACAAATAAGAAACATTTAATCCTGCGGTTAGTTTTTTTGAATTTCCTTCATCAATATTGAATAGTAGTTTTCTATACTCAACTTCTGCACCAGCAACATAGCCATAGTCGCCAGTATTTATAAAAGAAATATCATTAGTAGATGAAGCAATTGTCACTTCATTCATAGGGTTTTGAATGTATTTTCCAAAAGCTGTTACAGATATGATTTCTTCACTCTTTGGAAACATTTCCCATTTCAAATCAAAATTATAATCATCTGAAGCATACAAGTCTGGATTACCAACTTTTACTTCGGTAACGTCTTCATAAACAAATAAAGCTCTTTCTTTAAATTGAGGAAGTGTATAGGTTTTGCTAAACCCAAATCTTAGATTTTGTTTTTCGTTTAACTGATATTTTAAAGTTAAACTAGGTAAAAAAGCTATTTTTTCTAATTCATCTTTACCGCCATTTGGAGCCAACTGAGTATTCCATTTTACTTTTTGGAATATGTATTCACCTCTTAGCCCAAGAACTGCGGTCAATTTGTTGAATGTGTATTCTCCGTTAAGAAAACCTCCATTAATAAATTGTTCACCGTTATAAGTTTGAGGTTTTAGAGCATTAGCTACTTGCGAATTTCCTCTAAAAGTAGAGATTGTAAAGTATCCACTAGCAAGATTTTGTTGGTTGTAGAAAAGGTCAAGATTGTTTGGATCTACAATTGTGTTTGTGAAAGAAGGGTTTGCTTTAAGGTTAAATTGTGAAGCCTCGAAATCTCTTTTTTTCATTCTTCCGTTATATCCAAAAGAGATTTTCCCTTTGTATTCACCTTCACCTGTTTTGCCAATTTTGTAATCTAAAATAGCATTTCCTGCCAATTCATTTTCTTCCAAAGATTGAAAGTATCTATTATTGTCTGGTGCTGAAATGCTAGAAAGATAATATCCGCTGCTTTCTTTTCTAAAGATATTTTGATTTCTATCTGGCATATCACCATTGATAGTGTTGAAAGAAGTTGCCCAGTTTAGTTTTGTTCTTTCGCTCAATTTGTGTTCTCCCAATAATTGATTTATCCAAATTGTATTTTTTTCAAATTTATTTCTTCGGATTAATCCATTTCCATCATTGGCAATATCTACAATGTAACCAAAATATTCTTCTCTTGATAAAGATGAAGTATTGATAAATAATGTATTCCAATTTAATTTGTGGTTATTGTTCAATTTATAACCAACATTAGCCATAGCAGTGGTATTCGTGTTGTAGCTGATAGTTGTATATTTTTCAAAGTTTTTATTGATCAAACTTGCATCTCCATTTACACCACCTTTTGCAGTTCCTTCACCTCTTGATGTAAAATCATTACCAAAACTTGCCGTTGCAAAAAAGTTCAATTTCCCTTCGTTACCTACATTGAAACTTTTTCCACCAGATAACCCAAATGAACCCGCAATTGGGTTTTTGCTTTCAAACTGTAAACTTTGAAAACCATATTGTGTCAGCGCATTTGTTGGTATAGAACGACTATCAAAACCAAATGTTGAATATCCTTTTTGCAATGCAAAATCATTTTCATTTAATGCGTTTGTATTTACTTTGCTACCTACTTCAAGGTTCAAAAATCCATTTCCTTTATAATCTTTTGAAACGATATCCACATTTCCGCCAGCAAAATCGCCATATAATTTGCTGTTATACACTTTATCAATTGACACATATTCTAATATATCAGTAGAAAAAATATCAAGGTTTAGGTTCTTTTTCTCAGGATCATTCGACGGAATAGGCAAACCGTTCATTGTTGTAGAATTATATCTATCACCAAGACCTCTAACGAAAATATTTCCTGTTCCTTCTTGTTTTGTGATACCTGTAGTTTTTGTAACAGCAGTTGCTACATCGCTAACTCCTTTTCTAGATAATTCTTGAGCACCAATACTTTGTTTGATCTCAACAGCATTTTTTTGGTCTAATAATAAAGCAGTTTCTTTTTCTCTGCTTTTATTGTTTTGAACTACTACATCTTGAAGTTTATAACTGCCTGAGCCAAGAGATTTATTAAGTGTTATTGTTTCTCCTTCTTTGATAGTAATTTTTTCCTCTATACTTTCATAGCCAAGAAATGAAAACTCAATAGTGTAATTACCAGCAGGTAAAGAGATAGAATAGTTTCCTTTGTCATCTGTAGAAGAGGAAAAAGAAGTGCCTTTTATCACAACATTTGCAAATGGAAGAGGTTCATTGTTAAAGTCTTTGTCAGATATAATTCCTTTGACAGTTCCTTTTGATTGAGCAAGACTCGTTAAACCAAAAAACAATGTGATAACAAGAAATTTAAGTTTCATTAGTGTAATGTTAAAATTTTCTGCAAAGAAATTGCACTAATGTAAAGACCATGTTAGTCCTTTATTAGCATTTTGTTTACAAAATATTACCAAATTGTTATCATATTAAATTATAGTTAACTCGACTTCGTGGCGAATGTATAAATTGTATTATCTTTACATTTGTGGAGCAATAAAACTGCAACAGCAAATGAAGAAAAAAGATATTAAGATACTGCTTGTTGATGATGAACAAGATATTTTAGAAATCGTTGGATATAATTTGGAGCAAGAAGGTTATCAAATTATAACAGCTTCTAATGGGAAAGAAGCCGTATCCAAAGCAAAAAAAGAAACTCCGCATTTGATAATAATGGATGTCATGATGCCCGAAATGGATGGAATGGAAGCTTGTGAAAACATCAGAAAAACACCTGAACTCAATAGCACAATCATTACATTTCTAACAGCTAGAAACGAAGACTATTCACAAGTAGCCGGTTTTGATGCTGGAGCTGATGACTACATAACAAAACCAATAAAACCAAAGCTTTTAGTTAGTAAAGTAAAAGCTTTATTGAGAAGATTAAAAAATGATGAAAAATCATCAGAAACACTTAAGGTAGGTGATATTGAGATAAGCAGAGAAGAATACAAAATAATCAATAACGGTAAAGAAATTATTTTACCAAGAAAAGAGTTTGAGTTATTTTATCTTTTAGCTTCAAAACCAGGAAAAGTATTCAAAAGAGAAGAAATTCTAGATAAAGTTTGGGGAAATGAAGTGATTGTTGGTGGTAGAACAATCGACGTTCACATCAGAAAGTTACGCGAAAAAATTGACGAAGATTTATTCAAAACCATCAAAGGAGTTGGGTATAAGCTAGAAGTCTAAATGGCTATAAAATTTAAAAAGACATATACATTTGCTTTAAAATCTGCTGGATATATCACTTTGTTTTCAACAGGTTTTTTAGCCCTTTTGCTTGTCGTATTTCATGAATTTTCCTGGATATTTTGTTTTATTTTTTCAATAACAGTCGCCATTTTCTCTTTCTTTGTTATTCAATATAGAGCAGAAAGATTTATCTACAGAAGAATCCAAAAAATATATGACGATGTAACTCTGCTTGAGTCAACTAACTTGAGAAACCAGTCCATAACGACCGATATGGCTACACTTACCAGAGAAATAAAAAAATTCGCTACCGATAAGAAGCACGAAATAGAAGGATTACGTGTTCGTGAAGAATACAGAAGAGAGTTTATGGGAAATGTTTCTCATGAATTGAAGACACCACTTTTTACAGTTCAAGGCTATTTATCTACACTAATTGATGGCGCAATGGACGACAAAAAAGTTAGAAAAAAATATCTCGAAAGAGCTGAAAAAGGTGTAGAAAGACTAATTTATATCGTGGAAGATTTAGATATGATTTCAAAACTCGAAATGGGTGATTTAAATCTTGAACTATCAAATTTTAATGTTGTTGAACTTATACAGAGTGTTTTTGATATGCTCGAAATGAAAGCAGATAAAAAGAATATTATTCTAATGTTTGATAGAAAATATAATAAACCAATAAATGTTTTTGCTGATAAAGAGAAAATTCAGCAAGTAGTTACAAACTTGGTTATGAATTCCATCAAATATGGAAAAGAAAACGGAACAACCGAAGTCACAATAGAAGATTTAGTAGATAATAAACTCATCGTTCGTTTGCGAGACAACGGCGAAGGAATAGAAAAACAAAATCTTTCCAGAATTTTTGAACGTTTTTTCAGAGTTGACAAAAGCGGTGCTAGAAGCGAAGGTGGTTCAGGTCTCGGACTTTCTATTGTTAAACACATTATCGAAGCACATGGCGAAAAAATCTATGTAGAAAGCGAGTTCGGAAAAGGTTCAGAGTTTTCATTCACGCTCGAAAAGCACAAATAATTGTTTCCAGTTTAGCTCTTTCTCACTGGTCAAAAAAGGTTTGTACAAATCTATTTCATCAAGCATTTCCACTTCAAAATCCTCTTGTTTCGAATAAGGGAAATGTCCGTTTTTCTTCAATCTTCTTGCAAGATATTCCTGTTCTGTTTGTCCTGGTGTAGGGATTAAAAATGCTTTCTTGTTGAGTTTTACCAAATCCATAATTGTTGTATAGCCAGATCGACAAAGAATAACATCACTCTCATTAAAAGCTTTTTCAATTTCTGTAGATGTCATAAAATTGTAGAAAGTGATGTCTTCAATTTCAGTAATCAATTGTTTGTCGTTTACTATACCTTTTACAAAAAGAATTTTTTTATCCAATAAATTTATTTTTTGCAAAAGCAAATTTTCCAATAAAGTTCGCTGAGGTTCAGGTCCTGAAAGGATAATCATCAAGTCATATTTTTTCTCAGCTTTTTGAATATTTAGCCTGCTAAGTGGACCAAGGTATTTGATAGAAAAACTTGGATTTTTCAAATGACCAAGTTTCCCCGTAAGATTAGGTTTTTTTTCAAAATCAGGAATCCAGCATTCATTGAATTTTTTGATAAAACGTTGATGAATTTTACTGGAAATCCACGTTGTCTTTCCCGATAAAACTTGAAGTTGGTGCGTTATTATTACACTAGGAATTTTTTTGTTGTAAACCCCCAATCTGTTATCAGAAATTATTCCAGCCAAATCGAATTCTTTACACCATTTTTTGACCAATTTTCTTTCTTCTATTATGGCGTTAATGGTTTTTGGGCTGTTTTTTAATAATTTCCACTTAAAATTTTTAGCCTTTTTTGCATATTCAATTTCATACGATGGAAGTTCTAATGAGGTCAATTCTGGAAACTCTTTTTTCAATAAATTCAAAGCATTTCCATCTGATGCCAAGATGGGTGTGTAACCATATTTTATTAACTCTCTAATGAGTGGAACACATCTTGTGGCATGGCCTAAACCCCAATTTAAAGGAGCAACTAATATATTTTTCGTATTCAATTTTTGAACTTTTGTACTGTATGCTAAATTTTTAAGCAAGGTAAAAATAGTTTGTAAAGTTTATATTTCCTTACTTTTGCCAAAAAATTAAATTTTTGTGGGAAGTAAGAATAAATTAAAGCGATTTAAAGAAAACGAAACATTCAACAATGTAATTCAACCAACAAGAGAAGAAGTTGTCAACGGAAATTTTCCTTTCAAAGGAAAATGGAATTCAGATTTTTTCAAAAATGACAACCCAATTATTGTGGAATTAGGTTGTGGAAAAGGCGAATACACCATTGGTCTTGCCGAAAGAAATCCAAATGCTAATTACATCGGGATTGATGTAAAAGGTGCTCGCTTTTGGCGTGGAGCAAAAACCGCAGTCGAAACAGGATTGAACAACGTTGCTTTCGTTAGAACACAAATTGAACTTATTGAAGATATTTTTGCTGCCAATGAAGTTTCAGAAATTTGGATTACTTTCCCAGATCCACAAATAAAATACAAACGCACAAAGCATAGAATGACCAATTCTGAGTTTTTGAAAATGTACAAACGAATTCTAAAATCTGATGGCGTTGTAAACCTGAAAACAGACAGCGAGTTCATGCATGGTTACACACTAGGATTGCTTCACGGTGAAGGTCATGAAGTTTTGTATGCCAATCATAATGTGTACAAAAACGAAGGTTCACCAAAGGAAGTTACTGAAATTCAAACGTTTTACGAGAACCAATATTTGGAAATTAACAAAGCAATTACGTATATTCGTTTTAAGATTAAATAGTTTACTAGTTGTGAGTTATGTGTTGTCAGTTTTGAATTTTTCTAATCCAAGCTGATAACCTATAATCCATAACTCACAATTCAAAACCAAATGAACATCATCCTACCTTTTTTTTCAGGATTTTTGGCAGCAGTTATAGGTATTTTTCCACCAGGATTAATTAATATGACAGCAGCCAAAGTTAGTATTAATGATGGAAGAAAAAGAGCATTGATTTTTGTTTTAGGCGCATTATTAGTTATTTTTTTACAAACTTATTTGTCTGTAATTTTTGCTCAATATATCAATCAACATCAAGAGATTGTTGTTTTGCTTCGCGAAATAGGATTAGGAATTTTTGTTACGATTTCCATCTATTTTTTATTTTTTGCCAAAAAACCCAAACCCATTCTCGAAAACGAAAACTTGCAATTGAAAAGTAAACGAAGTCGGTTTTTTATGGGAATGTTAATTTCAGCAATCAATTTTTTCCCAATTCCATATTATGTTTTGGTTAGCATAACATTAGCTTCATACAAAGTTTTTAGTTTTGAAATTAGCTCAATTTATAGCTTAGTTTCTGGGGTTGTAATTGGTTCATTTACTGTTTTTTATTGTTATGTGGTTTTCTTTGATAAGCTAAAATCAAAAACCGATTATTTTGTTAGAAATATGAATGCAATTATTGGTATAGTTACCGGATTGGTTGCGGTTCTAACACTAATAAACATACTCAATCACTATTTTTAGAAACATGGCTTTAAAAAAATCGAAATCAAATGATAATTTTTTTGAACGAGTTTATGAAATAGTTCGTCAAATCCCTGAAGGAAAAGTTACCAGTTATGGTGCAATTGCCAAAGCTCTTGGTGCAGCTCGCTCAGCTAGAATGGTAGGTTGGGCAATGAATGCATCACACAACATGGATGATGTTCCAGCGCACAGAGTGGTTAACCAAAAAGGGCTATTGACAGGCAAACATCATTTTGATGGCACAAACTTGATGCAACAACTCTTAGAGAACGAAGGAATAGAAGTGATTGACAACCAAATTGTTGATTTTGAAAAATATTTTTGGAAACCAGGAGTTGATTTATAATTCTGAATCTACTCTAGCAAACAAACAGTAAATTTTGTTTGATTTTCATTACTTTCAAAAGCTAAATAACCACCATGAGCTTCAATAATATTTTTAGATAACGTCAGTCCAATTCCAGCGCCATCTTTTCGTGTAGTGAAAAAAGGCAGGAAGATTTTATCTTCAATTTCACACTCAATTCCTGTTCCAGTATCACTTATAATAAGGTAAATTCGTTTTTCTTTAATCTCTGATGAAATAGTAATTTCTTTAACTTCTTTGTCTGCAAGTGCATACATGCTATTTGTCAATAAATTGATGATGACTTGTTCCATTTGATTTTTATCTACAAAAACCCAACGTTTAAAATCGATGTTGTTTTGAACTAAAATTTTGTCATTTTTAAGTAAAGGTTGCATAATCTTAAGGCAATTCTCTACAAGTTCAGAAAGTTCTGTTTTTTCTTTTTTTGGAGATGGCAACATGGCTAGCTTTCTATAGCTTTCTACAAATTCTTGCAAATGATTACTGCGGTTGTGCATTGTAGCTACACTTTGCTTAATGTCTTCTAAATCTTCTGTCGAAAGTGTTTCTTGCTGTACTAACTCATTTAAATTCTGCGACAGCGAACGAATAGGCGTAAGCGAATTTAATAACTCATGTGAAATTACTTTCATCAAGTTTATCCAAGCTTCTTTTTCCTTTTTTTCAACCACTTTTTGAATACTATCCAGCAAAATGATGTAGTATTCTTGATTAAAAGTTTTTGTAGCCGAGGTTTGAATGATGAATGTTTGTGTATCTTGTTTATTCACTCGAATTTGTAGTGAACTTTTCATTTCCTGAAAATTTTGCTCTTCTATAATTTCGCAAAGCGAAGGCAATTGTTTTTTCAAATAATTCCATTTCGAAACTTTTGGAACAGTAAAATGCTTGGAGAAATAATCATTCATCAAAAAAATGTTCCATTCATCAGTTTCTTTTTGAAGAATTATTATTCCAGTTTCAATATTATTCAATATAGAACGGTAGATTATATCTCGCGAAACTTGTTCGTGTTGTTTTTCCTTTAGTTTGTAGTAAAGGTTGAAAAGACTTGCATAATTTTCAGAAGATTTATGTTTGGAAAAATCTGATGAAAAATCATTTTGCAAAATCGCTGCAATGGTTCGGTCGTAGAATTGCAAAACGTTTTTGGTAAAAAAATAAATATCAGAAAGCAACAAAACAGAAATAAATACCACAAAAAGTCCAGTGTAAAGTAAGTCTTTTGAAAACAAAAACATACTCAAACCAATACTGATTAAAACAAGTATTAACCGAAAAAAAAGTTGATGATATAGTTGTTGATTTTTAAACATTTTATTTTTACACCTGACAGGTTTTGAAAACCTGTCAGGTGTTGAAAGATTAATTTGTGTTAATATTATATTTTTCCATTCTTCTGTACAATGCTGCTCTGGATAAACCAAGCTCTTCGGCCGATTTGCTTATATTGTAATCGTGTTTTGCTAAAACTTTTTCAATGGTTATTTTTTCAATATCTGAAAGTGGAATATCTTCAAGATTTTCAAAAGTTGTAATTTGATCCAAATCTAAATCTGAAGACGAAATGATATTGTTTTCACACAAAATTACGGCGCGCTCAATGCGGTTTTCCATCTCACGAATATTACCGTTCCAAGAATGGTTTTCTATTTGTTCTAATGCTTTTTCACTAAAAACAATTTCATTTCGTTCATATTTTGAAATCATTTTTTCCAATAAGAATTTAGCCAATGGAATTTTATCTTCTTTTCTTTCTTTTAATGATGGTAAGGTAATTTCCATTGTATTAATTCGATAATACAAATCCTCTCTAAAATTCTTTTGGTTAACCTCTTCTTTCAAATTCAAATTGGTTGCAGTAATAATTCTAACGTTCAATGGTCTCGCTTTTGCCTCGCCAAGTCGAGTAACGGTTTTGGTCTGAATGACCTGTAATAATTTTGATTGTAAATGCAATGGAACATTTCCTATTTCATCTAGAAAGATTGTGCCATTTTGAGCATTTTCAAATCTTCCAGCCGTATCAACTTTGGCATCAGTAAAAGCACCTTTGGCATAACCAAAAAGTTCACTTTCAAAAATGTTATCGTTCAAAGAACCCAAATCCACGTGAACAAACGCATTGTTTTTTCGGTTGGAGTTTTGGTGAATATAACTTGCCATGACAAATTTTCCTGTTCCGTTTTCTCCCAAAATCAAAACATTAGCATCTGTATTTGCTACTTTTTCGCCCAACGCATAAGCTCTTTGAATGCTTTTTGATTTACCAATAAAGTAACGATTGTCGGTAATATCCTTTTCGCCTTTTTTTCTAGTTTTTCTAGCTTCATCAACAGCTTGTTTTACTGTTTCAACTAGTTTCTCGTTTTCCCAAGGTTTTAAAACATAATCAAAAGCTCCGTTTTTCAATCCTTCAACTGCAGTTTCAACTTTGCCAAAGGCAGTCATTAAAATAACAATTGTTTTTGGAGAAAGTTTTTTTATTTCTTTTAAAAAATACAATCCTTCACGACCATCTTCAAAACCTATTCGATAATTCATGTCTAGTAGCACAACGTCAATTTCATTTTCTGATAACAATTGAAGAACGTTTTTTGGGTTATTGAGCGTAAAAATGTTTTCAAAATGTTTCTTCAAAAGCATTTTTGCTGCAAAAAGAATGTCTTCTTGGTCGTCAATAATTAAAATGTTGGCATTGGTTTTTTTCATCACTGTTCGGTTTCGTACAAAAGGTGTTCGATAATGAACACTTAAATAATTTAATTATTATCAAGATATTAAAAATCAAGCAATTACATTTTTTAAAACTTTGGCACAATATTGTTTTTATATAAACCAAAGAAACAAAAATGGATACAATCATCAATCGTAAAAGTAGCAAAAAAAAATATCTGGCAATAGCAGTTTTAGCAATTGTGGTTTTAGGTTTTGTTGCCTTTTCAATAATTACCAAAAAGAGAACGTTCAACGTGAAAAAAAGCGAAATAAGCATCAAAGTTGTTGAGACGGCATTTTTTGAAGATTTCATGGTTTTTCAAGCTCGAGTTGAACCAATGAATTCAATTTTAGTAAATATAATCGAAGGTGGTTCTGTTCAGGAAATTTTTGTCAGTAATGGTGATAATGTTGTAAAAGGACAACCATTAGCAAGGTTATACAATCCTAATACTGAACTGAATTATATGCAACAAGAAACCTCAATCATAGAACAAATCAATAATCTCAACAAAGCAAAGTTAGATTTACGAAATCAGGAACTGAATTTGGCAAAAGATTTAGTTTCTATTGAACATGATTTTATGGATGCAAAAAATCAATATGACTTAAACAAAAAATTATTCGAGCAGGAAATTTTGTCAAAAAATGAATGGGAAAAAACACAAGAGAATTTTCGTTTTCAAAAAGAGAGAATAAATATCATTAAACAAAGCGTTACTAAAGAAAAGCAAGCCAATCAAATTCAAATTGGGCAACTCAATCAATCCATTGGGATTATGGAAAAAAGTTTGAATATTTTACGAATTAACAAAAAGAATTTTCTAGTTGTTGCTCCACTTTCAGGAAGATTATCATCTTTTGAACCGGTGTTAGGGCAAAGCTATCAACAAGGTCAAACTCTTGGAAAAATTGATGTCATGAAAGGGTATAAATTATTGGCAGATGTGGATGAATTCTATTTACAAAAAGTAAAACAAGGACAAACGGGAACAGTTGATTTTAATGGTAAAGAAGTAAAAGTTTCTATCGCAAAAGTTATTCCTGAAATTAAAAGTGGCAGATTTCAAGTGGAATTAAATTTTGTGACCAATGAAACTTTAGATTTACAACAAGGATTGAGTTTTGCAGTTCGTTTAAATTTATCTGAGAAAACAAAATCATTAGTTTTATCAAAAGGAAGTTTCTATGAAGACACATCTGGAAAATGGATATTTGTTGTAAATGGAAACAAAGCAGAAAAAAGAGATATTAAAATAGGAAGAGAAAATCCATTGTATTATGAAATTTTAGATGGATTAAAAGAAGGTGAAAAAGTGGTGACCTCAACTTATAAAGATTACAAAGAAGTTGAAGTATTAAACATTGAACAATAAATCAAAAAACGAACAATCATGATACAAATCAAAGATTTATCAAAAATTTTTAGAACAGAAGAAGTAGAAACAAAAGCTCTTAGCGAAGTTTCAATCACAATCAATCAAGGTGAATTTGTTACCATTATGGGCGCATCAGGAAGTGGGAAATCGACACTTCTAAACATCGTTGGGCTTTTAGATGGAGCATCAAGTGGAAGTTATCAATTATTAAATCAGGAAATGTTGACACTCAGTGAAACCGAAAAATCAAAAATTAGAAAACAAAACATTGGCTTCATCTTCCAAAATTTCAATCTAATAGATGAACTTTCTGTTTTTGACAACATTGAACTGCCTATGATTTACAACAATATTCCATCATCTGAAAGAAAGAAAAAAGTAGAAGCAATTGCAGAACGATTAGGGATTTCTCATCGTTTAAAGCATTATCCGCAACAACTTTCTGGTGGTCAACAACAAAGAGTTGCCGTAGCAAGAGCACTGAT
>ENA-UOYA01003796-UOYA01003796.1-activated-sludge-metagenome-genome-assembly--contig:-NODE-3796-length-13208-cov-4.708051_pt1 | contig 13208 bp, 8 predicted proteins | sample MGYA00238163_ERZ764804 | MGnify/ENA primary metagenome ERZ764804 (study PRJEB28919, sample SAMN05720223) | activated sludge metagenome | isolation source: Anaerobic digester | place: Hong Kong...
AAATAATTTAAGACCAGTGAATCAGGTCATAACTTTTTAGAAGAATAAAACTTGTTCTATGATTCTTATCTACACCCATATAAATCATATAATATTCACTATTTTTTGATAGCCCTTCAATTATAAAAGGAGCGCCAAATCTTAATTCACTTTCTTTTATAATAGGTACATCACACAAACATCTTTTATTCCAGTTCAAAAGGTCATAACTTTCAGCATAGGCAATTTTTTGATATGTTAATGAAGCAGAATATAACATAACCCATTTTTCTCCTACTTTAATTACACAATTATTTTCATTTCCATCTGGTTTTTCCCAATCATAATTTACTCCAATAACTGGTTTTTCTTTTGATACATCTTGCCAATTTTCAAAATCATAACTTTTTGCCATCCCTATCATATTATAACCATTACCTTTTAACCATCTATTTGAACCAACATAAAAACAATAATAAACTCCATTATTTTCAACAATATAAGGGTCTATTGTTCTTCCATCTTCATTCCATTTATTTGTTTTATCTGTATTAAAAAATTTTTTAGGTGGAGAAAAATTTTCAAAGTCGTAAGTCCAGGAATAACAAAGGTAATGTGGAAATTCCTTATATTGCTGATAACAAAGAAACCATTTATTTTCTACCTTTATAATATTTCCAGGAGAAGCATAACCAATTGGAGAAATACTTCTTATTTTATCAAATTCAATAAAATCATATGTTTTTGTCATCCCAATACAGACAGTATCATCTTTTAAATTATGAATTGTAAAAAAAACATAAATTATACCATCTTTTAAATAACATGCTGGGTCCCTCAAATTGACTTCTTTATCTTTCATTACTGGATTTTTAATTTTATTATAATCAAATTTTCTCATTTTTTTTCCTCTTTATATGTGGTTCTATCAAAATTATCTTTGCTTTTCATACCTATCTGTTAATTTTAGTATGTAGTTAATCATCTCTAAACGAATAGTTTCTAAATCCCCTCTCTCCACATCTATTTCTTCTAAATATTTTTCTGCCTCAAGTGCTATACTTTTTATTTTTTGATTTTTTGATTTTTTCCCTTTTTCTATTTCTATTTTTAAAGTTGTTCCATATCTTATATCATCTTGTCCTTCCCTATAACCTTCTAATGCAATTGTATCTATTACCCCGTTTACTGTTGGATAAGTAAAATTATGGTCTCTATATGTAGGATGGTCAAAATCATTCCAGATATTCCCAAAAGAATGCTGATAAGCATACGTCGCTGCTCCATCATAATTGCTTTTCCATAGAACAAGACCAAAATTTCTTCTCCATACCTCTGGATTCTCTGGACCTGCTTGCGGATGGGCATAACACCAAATTTTATGCCCAACTGCATGCCACTTTTCTGCTTCTTCTCTTGATGGATAACCAGCACGAACAAATAAATCCTGTATATCTCCCATTAAAGCAAAATTATCTCCTTTATAGCCAGCAACAAATACTTTACCTCCTGCCCCGTGTATTGCTTCCCATGCAGGCCTCTGGGCTGATAACATTTCTCCTGATGCCTCATCAATACCATAAAAATAAACTTCTTCTATTCCATATTCTTTAACAAATTCTATGATTTTTTTTATAGCAGATGGTGGACAATTAGCACTTATAATAGAATAAAGAATTTGGTTAACTATCCCTACTTCCTGCCTTATTTTTAAGTACTCTCCTAAAAATTTTTCATCAGAACCTTGATAACAAATAGGATTTGTTATCCCATGTTCATACATATCTTTTAGTTCTGCCTTTAATTGTTCTTTACTTTTATATTCCGATGATATTGTCCCTTCCGGATAATCTTTATGTAGAACTCCACGATAATAAATACTTGAAATAAAATCTTCGTTTATATCATAATATGTTTTGGGAGATGCAAGAATAAATGGCAGAACTTTTACTCTTAATATAATTTCCCCTATTTCTCCTTTTGTATCTGATAGTTTTATTGTTCCTGTATATATCCCATCCTTTGTATCAGAAGGGACTTTTATTGTTAACCAGAATTGTTTGTTTGTCTTTTCGGGTATATTCACTGGCAAAAGAACAGAACTATCTTTTACTGGATAATCATTTATAGATAAAATTTTGGCTTGATTTCCTTCAGGTTCATCTGGATCGCTTATCCAAATATATTTCTCGCCTTCTGGAAAATTTAGTTTTAGATAATTTTTTTCATTTTCATAGTCAATTTTTATTAAATTATCATCATTAAGCAATAATTCTGGAACTAATACTCTGTTATTTTTTTCCTGAATTATACTACTCCATGCAGTCCCTGATTGATACCAACATTTTACCAACTTTATGTCTATATTTTCAGAAGATATAATTCCTTTTTCTCCTTTTAAATCTTCAACTTCTACTTTCAAAGATGTTATGTTAGAAAGTGAATGTATTACAAAACTCCCTGACTCATATTCTCCAGGCGTTGCTACTAATTGTATCTCATCAGATATATTACCAGGAATAAATGTATCTTTGGGTAATATCTTCTGTCCACTAATTGGGGAGATAATATAAATAAGACATCCCCTTTGTTTTATTTCTCTTTCTGAAATACTCTTTATGGTTTTAATAGTATCTTTTAGTTGTGTTAATGAAAGATTCATTTCATCTACCTCTGGCTTATTGATATATCCTCTTTTTTTTATTTCCTCTATTTCTTTCTTCAAAATATTTATCTTTTCTTCTACATCTTTTTTTATTACCTCTGCCTCTGGAGTAAGAGAGGTAAATGTAGATATCTCTTGCTGACTTTCTACCAATATTTTTTCCCAATCAGATATTTTCTTCTCATCAAATCTCGTTTTTACAACTGACCACCTTCTCTCTATCTCTTGTTTATATGATTCTTCTGTTGGAACTTCTCCTTCTATTTTTATATCGTCTACATAAACAACTACTCTCTTGCCTGAACTACCATATAGAAAAATTCCTACTCTATCAACATAAACGCCTACATCTTTCCCACTTACCCACCAAACATGTTGCTTAAACACTCCCTCAGCAGTCTCTTTACCATATTTCACTAAGTCACCTTCTATTAGTTTCCATTCGCCTTTTGTTGTCCCATAAGTATCAAAACTACCACAACTAGAATACCAAGTAGGTGGGAAAATTACATTTACTCCTAATCCAGCACTGCCTGTTGTTTCTTCTCCTAAAAGTATGCTACCTGAAAATTTTAATTCCCCTTCTGCTGGAACTTTTACAGGAATACACCAGTAAAAAAAGTTCCCTTCTTCAAAGGTTATATCTAATTTAAAACTCTGCTTGCCTGAAAATGCTTTTTCATCTGTTAATCCCTTAAAATTTATTGTATACTTTCCATTGCTTGTCCAAAACTTCACAGGATCTTTTTCTTCAAAGTCCTCTGTATAGATATATTTTTTCATCTCTAATCCCAATACGTTCCCTGCAAAACATAATAAAAACAAGCCAAATACCAACCTGGTTAATATCTTTTTTAACATTTTTTCCCCATATCTTTTTCTCTTCTATTCATTCTCTTGATAAAAAGCGGTAGAAATTGTTTGTCAAAAACTGATAAATTTTATCATGTTCATCATCATAATATGTTATTATCCTTAATTTTTCAGGATATTTCTGTTGAGTAATTTGTCCCTCAAGAATAATTTCCTCATCTACCAGCAATCCCTTCTTCCTGTTAGCTTTCTATTGTCCAATAACCCTATAATTCATATCTTTTTTGCCATCGTTACAAATTATATTCCTCTTTCTGAGTAAATTATAATCAAAAAATAGTTTCTACAAAAATTTGACTTTCTAAAACTATATTTTACAATATCTATATGAAATTAAAAATATAAATTTTGTTTCAATTGAAAATAACCAAAACTTTAGCAGTACCTCACAATTAAAAAGGAGAAATTTATGATATTAGGTGTTCAATATTATAGGCCACCATTTCCAGAAAAAAAATTCTGGAAGGAAGATTTGAGTAAAATTCGTGATTCTGGCTTTAATACTATTCAACTTTGGGCTTGCTGGGGATGGATAGAACCCAAAATGGGTATTTTTAAATTTGATGATTATGATGAACTTATTTCTGAAGGTGAAAAAAAAGGACTAAATGTAATTATTAGCACAATTGCAGAAATTCATCCTTTCTGGATTCATCGTATTATTCCTGATTCATATATGATAGACCATATGGGAAATAATGTTATTTCCAGTCTTAGAATTGAATGTAATGTTGGCCTTACTCCTGGTGGTTGTACTGACCATCTTAAAGTTCAAGAGTTAATGGAAAATTTTTTAAAAACGATAGCAAAACGGTATGCAGGGGTGAAAAATCTTATTGGCTGGGATTGTTGGAATGAAACAAGATGGGCAGTCCAGGCAGATGGATATGTTTGCTATTGTCCAAACACCTTAAATCTTTTTAGAGAGTGGTTAAAAGAAAATTATGAAAGTTTAGAAAACTTAAATAAGGCATGGAAACGTAGATATTCTCAATGGGAAGATGTTTTTCCAGGAAAACTTCCTGCTCGCCCTTATACTGAAATGATGGAATTCTTAAAGTTTTTAACATGGAGAGCAACCAAACATATGAAATTTCGTTATGAATCTATAAGGTCAGAAGATAAAGAACATATCATAACTGCCCACTGTGGACAGCCATCAATAATGAGTTTAGAAGGTGGATTTGAACAAACATTATGTAGAGGAAATGATTGGTTTTTGGCAGACCAATTAGATGGATTTGGTTCCTCGCACTTTCCTCTTTGGGGCAGATTTGATGAATCAATTCTGGGAGTTAGGATAGAAGCAATTCGTTCAGCAACAAGAGGAAAAGTTATGTGGGTTAGTGAACTTCAAGGTGGTTCTGCAAGAAATGGACATATGGTTGACCTATCAGTTCCAGCAGATTTACAACAACGATGGATATGGAATGGATATGGGCGTGGTGCAAAAGCGGTAATTTTCTGGTGCTGGCGTGATGAGGTATTTGGAAGAGAATCATCTGGTTTTGGAATTGCAGGTAATGATGGAAAAGCAGAAGAAAGAATTAAAGCAATGAAAAAAACAGGGAAATTGCTCAATAAATATAATGACTTATTTCAAACATATCAACCTGATAATCCCAAAGTTGGTGTTTTATTTGAACCAGATAATTACTATTTAAACTGGGCAAGTGATGGAAATAGTGAACTTGCTGGGAAAAATTTATTAGGGTATCTTTTATCTCTTGAAAACTGTAATATACCCTATGAAATTGTAGAAAGTAATCATCTTGATATTCTTTATAAATTAAAAGTTTTATTTATGCCATGGTCATTAATTATTCGTCCAGAAGTTGCTGTTCATTTAATGAAATTTTTACAATCAGGAGGAACTATTTTTTGTGAAGGTGAAACAGATTCATTTACTTCACTTGGTTTTTATCGTTATCCAGGAGAAGAAAGAAATTTTACTTGGGAATTAGGAATTAGTGATGAGGGAAGAAGAATTATTAACCAGGAAGAAATTGCAGTATTTCTTAAAAATAAAAAATTCTCTCTTAAACCAAGTGGATGGTTAACTCCTCTGGTTAGTAAAAATAGTTCTTTTATATTGGCAAGAGATATAAATAACAATCCTATTTTCATAAGCCAAAATTTTGGAAAAGGGAAAGTTTATATGATTGGCACTTTTATTGGTTTACCATATTATTGTAGTCAATACAAAGATTTTGAAGAATTACTGTTTGAAGTTGTGAAAGATTGTAATGGACTTCCAGAATTAACAGTAGAGAGCAAAGAGGAAACAAATACTATTAAATGGCAAACTGGCATTTCTGGAAAATATAGATTATTGTTTTTAACCAATAATGGAAATGAAAAGTCAGTTTTTATTAGTGCATCAGAAAAATTTTGGGGTAATTCTTCTGAAATTGAAGACCTTTGTACAAATGAAAAAATTCCTATTGAAATTAAAAATAACAAAAAAGGATTTAAAAAAGATATTGCGCAAGGAATTTTTTCCATTTTTCGCTGGGAAAAATTTTAATAATAAATAGAAGGAAACTTAATTACTACTGTTGGAAAAAAATTATTTTTTCAAAAATAAAGATATATCAACTTCTTCAATTTTTGAATTTTTATCCATCCCTTTCTCTTGCCATTGTTCAAATGTAAATTCACCAAATTTGAATTTTTGTCTAGAAGTATTCCAATAAATGTTTTTATCAAAATAAAAATTAAAATCTTTTAAGTTTCCTTTTAAAAGTTCTCCTTCTTCCCAATAAACAATATTATCAACAAATTTAAAAGATAAATGTTGTTCTTCTTTACTTCTTACTATCTGTGTTTCTTTCCCAAAAGCGAAAATATTTTTTATTATTAAATTGTTCTTACCATAATGTTGATGAAATCCACCATGAGTCGTATAAAAAACCATATTCCCATAAACAATAATTTCTGAACTTCCTTCATCAAGATATATTCCCCACCCGCCATATCTATATGCAGAAATATTGTAAATTTTATTTTTTCTCAAAATTGTTCCGGGTTGTATCCCAAGAGTGTAAATTCCCCCCATATCACTTAAAAATGCTTCTTTTTCTCTTTCTGGTTTTCCGATATGGTGAATTTGGTTGTATTCAATTATATTGTTGTAAGCAAGAGATGTTTTATAACCCCATGTCCAGCCAACTGATATACCTGAATAATAAAGATTATAGATATTACAATTTGAAACAATATTATTGTAACTCTGTCCTATTAATACTCCAACACACTGGTGAAATGTCTTACCACAATTATAAATTTCACAATTAACAATTTTATTCCCATATGTATGTCTTAAATAATCATTTTTTAATAAATCAACTTCATCGCTTCTTAAAAATTCCCCTATTTTTATTCCACCTCCTGCATTTTCAAAAATTTTACATTTTGTTATCTCATTATTTTTACAACCATCTCTAAATTCAATTGCATAATTTCCAAGTTTAGAAAAATTACAATTTTCAAAAGTTATATTTTTACAACCACTCCCTTTTATACTACCTGAAATCTCATATCCTGCTTGCATGTCTCCAGCAGAATTTTTATCTAGTGTAAAGTTTGTATGTGAAAAAATAATATTTTTAAAATTGATATATTCCACAAATTCATTATTTTTGTAATTACCTTCAAAAATAATTAAATTTTCAAGATAAGGAACAACTATTTCAAAAATATTTTCATTTTCAAGAGGGATATAATATATTTCTTTTTTTTCTTTATCAAAATAAAAAGACCCTTTCTGATCTATATCAAAAATATTCTCAATATAAAATCTTGCAGGTGTATCTCCATCATAAAGATACCTTAAACTCTTTTTCTTAAATTTCACAATCCCTTTTTCATAATCTACTTCTTTAACAGGAAGATGAACATCAACCCATAAGTGTAAAAAAATAAATTCACTATTTTCTATATATTTAATGTTTCCTAAAATATCTTTTTTTAAATAAATTAAATCTTCCCCCTTGTTCCAATCAGAAGGAATTTTATCTCTTTTATATAATAAAAATTTTTTTTCTGGAAATCTTGTTCTGTTTCTTTTTTCCCCATTTATAAAAATTTCTCTTAAATCATCTTTAATAAATGGGACTTTAAAAACAATAATTTCTTTCCCATTTATTTTGGTTTCATTCCATTTCTCTATTTTTTTACCACCACTTATAACAACTTTATCATTTTTAAAAGATGTAAAAAGAACAGGAAATTTAGGAGTACCACTATCATCTGAATTAAAAATAATTGGCTCATCAAGAAAATAAGTTCCTCTTTTCATATAAAAAACAATTGGTTGTCTTAATTTACCATTTTCTTTTTGCTTAGTGATTTCTTCCTTTGCTCTTTGGATTGTTCTAAATGGGCCATCACTATTATTTTGATTAGAAAACGGAATTTGTCCTGACCAATTATCATTTCCTTCCTGCGAAACATAAAGTTTTATCATATCATCTCCTCTTTTTCTCTTCTTCTATTCTTTTCTTTTCCATTTTCTTTTTCCTCTTTTTTATACTAAATATTAGTGTTGTATACTATACTACAAAAATATTACCTGTCAAGTCAAGTTGCCACTCAAAAATGAAAAATCCTTATTTCATACGGGTTTCTGCAAATATGTAGTGAAATGTAGTGAACAAATTAAAATCTCTTTAACCCCTTTATTTACAAGTGTTTTCATAATTGCCCAAAATGAAATGGCGAAGTTGACTTGTCAATTGATAGGAGATATGTTAAAGTTTAATTGATAAAATAATTTTAACTTTAACTCTCCTTTTAATATAGTATAAAAGTAGATAAATATTCTCATCAGAAAGATGGGGTTGAGTAAATATTTACACAGAGAAAAATGGAGAGTAATTTTAGCAAGGAGAATGTTATTATGAACAAAAATGTTTATTTCCCAAAAGAACTTGAGTGGATGTGGAATGCCCGTTATAGTTCGTGGCTATTTACTTATGACCAGGTTTTTAATTATTCTGTAAATGATTTTGAGAAAAAAGCAAAGGCACTTCATAATGGAGGTATTAACACAGTAATTATTGCTGGGTTTCATTTCAGATGGGACTGGTATTATCTCTGGCCTGAACTGACACAGGCACTTGTCCGCATAGTGAACGCATGTCATAAATATGGCATTAGAGTTATTGAACACCACAGTAGTGTACTGAAAAGTTTTTACCCAAACAAGGAAGAATTAGAAATATACAAAAAGAAGTTTGATCTTAATCGCTATCCATGGTTCAGTCAACATATCAAAGATGTGACCTGTGACCCTGTGATAGATAATATTCCATTTTCTTCTATGTATCAGGTGGATATTAGAACTGGAGAACCAAGTTGGAGTTATTACCATGGACATATTTTCTGTTTCAATAACCCTGATTATCAAAGAATTTATTTCAGGTATCTTGAAGATTTATACCGCACTGGTATAGATGGTATTATGACAGATGATATTCAATTCATGCCTTGTATTTATTCTTGTGGTTGCTACTGGTGTAGAAAACTTTTTACAGAACAGCACGGCTATGAAATACCGGAGAAAGACACAGAAGACAGGTCATTTTTCTTCAATTTTGACAACCCTGCTTTTCGCGCATTTATCCGCTTCCGCTCAAACTCACATATTGCTCATCACCATAGAGTCAATGAACATTTCCAGAAACTTGGGTATATTATGGCTAGACCAAACTATTGCTCTGCCTCTACATCTGTATTTGGTGTTGTAGGAACTGGATACGACCTTGAGGGTGCTGCACCCTGTTTCAACACCGTTTTTACTGAAATCTGTCACTCAGAAGAACAACTAAGTTGCTGGGCGTGGACAGTGCATGAACTCAAACACAAATCTGCTCTTGCTGCACGCTACCGTATTCCTGCTATGGCACTTTTTTATAGTGCAAATCAGTCACAGGGATATTTCCACTGGGCTTTATCAAAAATTCTGGGTCAGAATCTCTGGCTTTCAGGTGGTTCAGGTAGTTCTATCGATTTTAATGCTCATAAAGAAGCATTACTTTCAAAACAGGGTAATGTTTTCCAGCAACAACATCCAAAACTTTATATACATCCTGTTTCTTGTGCAAGAGTTGCGGTGTTTTTCTCCCGAAATACAATGATGAACTATCAAGCCGCGAGTGGAGAATCTTTTACCAACGAATATGCAGGGTGGTGTCAACAACTCTTTAAAAATAACATCCTTTTTGATGTAATTCTTGATGATGATATTGAAGATATATCAGTTCTCAAAAAATATGACCTTATTATTCTTCCCAATACTGCCTGTATGAGTGATGTACAAACTGATAATATAACGCAGTTTGTAAAAGAAGGTGGTGGACTTATTGCTACATTTGAAACAGGTCATTACAACCAGACAGGTGAACATAGAAAAATACCCGCTTTACAAGAACTTTTTGGTATTAAGGATCTTGGGCTTATTCCATCGCAGAATTTTTGGAAAGCAGGACCAGATGTTTCTCTCCTAAATGTACAAATTCCTTTTTATATTGATAACTGCAGACCATACCGCCAGGTTAAGCCAACTCGGGACGGGAAGATAATTCTTGAGAGTGTAAATGAAGATTTATGGCCAAATTCTCCTGTGTATTTCAAAACTTCTTTTGGAAGGGGAAATATTACTTATTTTTCTGGATATATTGGTAGCCAATCATTTATGCCTTTCGGACATGCTATATCTACGGAAAAAGACCGTAATGACCGCAGTACTAAATATCTTGCCCTCAAAAAAGCAAGCGATCCTTGTCTGGCACAGATTCTTGTGCAGTCAGTCAGAAATATGCTTGGTGAAAAACAACAATTACTTATTGAAGGAGCACCTGAGGGTATTTTGGCAGGATTATATCAACACGGTGAAGAATATGTTCTTCACCTTCTTAACGCATCAAAAACATTGCGCCGACAAGGAGAGACATTTGGAGGAAACGGAAAGTGGAATGCAAAACCATGTGGAGAAATTCACATAACTCTGCGTTTCTGTCCGTGCCGGACAGCCACACTTTTCTCTCCTGATTTTGAAGGAAGTTATCAGGTGCCTGTGAAAATTTCAGAAGATACATTAAACCTAACAATTAAAGCAGGTTTACTACAGAAATACTCAGTAATTAATCTGAAATAGAAAGTAATCCAATGAAAAATTAATTAAAGTATGATGAAGAGAGTAGATATTGTGCTTAATTTACATAAGATATATTTACTGAATATTATAGAAGGGACATTTCTATCATTTTTTCAGCAATTTGTATTGTATTTAAAGCAGCACCTTTTCTTATATTGTCAGAAACAACCCACATATCTATTGCATTTTCAATTGCAGGATTTTTTCTTATTCTTCCAATAAATACTTCATCTTTTTCGGTTGCAAATAAAGGTGTTGGATAATATGACTCCTCTGGTCTATCCATAACTTTAATACCATGAAAATTACTTAAAATCTCTCTAACTTTTTTTACATGTACTTCTTTTTCAAATTCACAGGTAATACATTCTGAATGACCATTAAACACAGGTACTCTAACACATGTTGCGGAAATTTTTAGGTCATAATTGTCAAGAATTTTTCTTGTTTCTTTTATCATTTTAACCTCTTCTGTAAAATAGCCAGGAAATTCATCTGATAAACTGCCAATTTCTGGTATTAAATTGCCAAAAATCTGGTGTGGATAAACTTCACTCTTTATTTTCTCTCCTTTTACAAAACTCTCTGTTTGTTTTTTTAATTCTTCAACTGCCTTTCTTCCTGTTCCTGAAACTGCCTGATATGTTGAAACAATAACTCTTTTCAAACAAAATTCTTTATCAAGAGGATAAATTGCCATGACCATTTGAATAGTTGAACAATTTGGATTTGCAATAAATCCCTGATGTTTTTTTAAATGATGTGGATTTACTTCTGGAATTATCAAGGGGACTTTTTCATCCATTCTAAAATCTGCCCCATTATCAATAACAATACAGCCCTTTTTCACTGCTTCCCATCCAAATAAAGAACTTGCTCCTTTTTCCCCTTCTGTTCCTGCGAAAAAAGCAATATCTATTTCATTAAATGAATTTTCTTTTATTTTTTCAATCTTTAAAATTTTTCCTGCTATTTCTTCTTCTCTTTCTCTTGTTGCAAGAACTTTTAAATTTTTTAATGGAAAATTTCTTTGATAAAGTATTTCAACCATTTTTTTACCAACCATTCCAATACCAATAACTGCAACATTATATTCTTTCATAATTTCTCCTTTTATTTCTCATTATGGAATTTCCAATTATACCTGCCAGATATGCCTTAACTAAATCAAAAGGAATAAAAGGTAAAACACCAAGAAGTATTGTCTTTTTAAAATTAAATTTAAGGAAAACTGAAAGAAATAGACAACCAAAAATATAAATAATTAAAACAGCAGAAAACATAATTAAAAAAGAATAAATTTTACTTTTTCTAAAAAAGAAATATTTCCCAACAAAATATGAAGAAAAAATAAAACCAATTATATATCCTGTTGTAGGTCTAAAAAAACCAGAACTACTGGCAAAAAACCAGTTAATCCCTAAAATACCAAAAAGTAAATAAAAAATATTAGAAAGGGCAGAAAAATTACTTCCAAGCAAAATCCCTGAAAGTAAAACAAAAAATACCTGTAATGTCAATGGAACTGGTGTAAAAGGTAATTTTATGTAAATTTGCCCTGAAATACCTATTATAAGTGCAAAAAGCAAAGAAATAGATATTTTTTTTGCCAATGATAGATACTCCAATTTTTCATAATAATTTTCCCAGATAAAATCCCATTTTTTTGTTATTTCTTTCATTTTCTCTCCTGTTTAGTTTATAATTTTACAATATGAAAGGAAAAAATGAAAGTATTATTAAAAGGTTTTTTTTTGAAAGAAATCCAGATATCGTAGCAAAAGAATTATTAGGAAAAAAATTTATTAGAAAAATATGTGGAAAAATTTTGTCCGGGATTATAGTAGAAACAGAGGCATATTTTGGTGAAAATGACCCGGCAAGTAGAGCATATAAAAAAAAGAGTAAATTATTTCACAAAAAAATGTCATCAAAGGCGGGAACATTACTAATTTATGTTGTTCATAATAATTACCTTTTAAATATTATCTCTCACAAAAAAAATAAAGTTGGTGCTGTCTTAATAAGGGCAGTTGAACCAATAGAAGGAATTGAAATAATGAAAAAAAATAGGGGAAAAGAAAAAATAGAGGACCTATCATCAGGTCCAGGAAAATTTACAAAATGCTTCTGTATTGATAAAAAATTTGATGGGATTGATATAACAAAGAGTAAAAATGAAATTTATATTCTAAATACAGAAAATAAAAATTTTGAAATAAAAAGTTCAAAAAGAATAGGAGTAAAAACTGACTTAAAAAGAAATTTAAGATTTTTTATAAGTGGAAACAAATTTATTTCAAAATAATAAAGTGCAAAATGTAAAGTACAAAGCGTAAAATTAAAACGAAAAATTGAAAATGAAGAACAAGAAAACAAAAAAGTTTTGAACTTTAAGTTATAGTTTTACACTTTGCTCTTTTAATTTTAAATTTATACTCTGTACTTCTTAGTTAACACAGTTGACTGAGTATTATAGCCATCTTCTTTCTCTCATTGCTTCTATAAGTTCATTTAAAGAAATATAAGTAG
>ENA-UOYA01003797-UOYA01003797.1-activated-sludge-metagenome-genome-assembly--contig:-NODE-3797-length-13207-cov-5.911724_pt1 | contig 13207 bp, 12 predicted proteins | sample MGYA00238163_ERZ764804 | MGnify/ENA primary metagenome ERZ764804 (study PRJEB28919, sample SAMN05720223) | activated sludge metagenome | isolation source: Anaerobic digester | place: Hong Kong...
TGTGAAGCCATAGGAGGAACAGAATTATGAAAACGAAGAGAATAGTATTTTCAATAGTGTTAGTAATTCTTGCCGTCTCTGTGGCGAACAGCTCCGATCGCAATAGTATTCGCTCGCTTGGAATGGGACGTGTCGGTGTAACGACTGTACGTGGAATCGATGCAATTGGTATCAATCCTGCCAACTTTGGAATGAACGGAATTGGTTCGTTTAATTTAAGTCTTGTTCCACTCAATGCACGAGTAAGCACAGAATTGATAAACTATGATATTTATCAAAAATATTGCACAGGAGTTGATACCGGCGGTGAGAAAAGGGCTCGGTACCACCTTACGGAAGAAGATAAAAATTCAATTCGTGATCAATTACCTGACAATGGATTGACAAGGGTAAGCGCTGATGTTATGTATGCGGGACTATCTTTAGAGCTTGGTAAATTGGCAGGCTTTGGATTCGGAATAATTGATCATGCTGGAATGGATATTGCACTCTCGCGAGATTTCTTTGATTTGTTATATCTCGAAGGCTTGCCTTCTAATTCAACTTATTCATTCAGTGGATCATCTGCAGATGCCTATTGGTACCGTGAATATAATTTTTCCTATGGGATGAAAATTCCCGCTAAGATTCCATTTGTGAAAGCTCTCTATGGTGGAATTGGATTTAAGGTAGTGCAAGGGTTTGGGGTGTATGAGACGGTTGAGAATAATTCATATATCACGAACAACACGTATTTGAGTGAGGATCAAATAAATACTCTCTATGGCAGGTTTTACTTTAAGGGTCGTGGGGCTGGAATCGATCTCTTCAAAGATATTGATATTGATGATAAAGATGATGATAAAGACAGTAGCAAGAATAAATTCAAACCGTTTCCTGAGCCAGCTGGTAATGGAATTGGTTGGGATTTTGGAGCAACGGCAGAACTTGCAAACGGTATCACAGTTGGTTTGAGCGTAGTGGATATTGGAAAAATTTCATGGAAGAAAAATCTCATTGAAACTCGTGGCGATGGCGATGTAACCATTCAAGGATATGAAAAACATCTCGAAGATACAGTAAAGAATAGAATGAAAGGTCAGAGTTATGATGGAGAACCATTTTCTACATCTCTGCCGACCGTGTTGAGAATTGGCGCATCGATTAACTCAAAACAGGTGCCATTCTTAGCTGTTATTCCTGGCAATATGCTCCTTGCAATTGAGTATGCACAAGGATTAAATGAATCGATGGGGAATACAACGAAACCTCGATTTTCGTTAGGAATGGAGTACCGGATTATTCCGTGTTTGCCATTGCGAACAGGACTAGTACTTGGTGGAGGGGATGCTTTACGCTGGGCATTTGGTACGGCTTTGGATTTTCGATTCTTTGCAATTGAACTAGCAACCGATAACTTTGGGATGATCTTTACACCAAAGAGCTTTAACGCTGTATCGGTCAGCACTGGAATTAAAATTCGTATTTGAATTAATTGTATTTCAACAATTGGAGAGGCAGGATGAGATAGAACATCCTGCCTTTTTTGTTTATTTCAGATTATAGAATAGCTTACAAAAATAAGATAATAGCAAGAAACAATAAGGGAATCGAAACAGATGCAATCTTTCAATTTGATTAGTTACCGAATAGATTCGTGCTGAGCTCCGAAAAGTGTATCGAACTATTTTGCAAGTTGCTAATATACAATCTGGATTTATTGGTTTCCATGCCACTCCATAAACTGCGTTGCTCTTTGGTTATTGTTTTCCCATATTTCATATATAAAAAAGATGGAAATGGAACAAATACGACTCGTTTTGTTGTTTTATTAGTATCATCACCGCTGTAAATTAAGGAAAAGTTAAAATGTGTTTAGCTGTGCCTGGTAAGGTAATTGAAATTTTTCGAGAGAAGCAGCCATTAATGGGGAAAATTGATTTTAGTGGAATTCGGAAAGAAGTCTGCCTTGAACTCGTCCCCGAAGTACAAGTGGGAGAATATGTGGTTGTCCATGTTGGATTTGCTATCAGCATTATGGATGAAGAAGAAGCTATAGAAACATTGAAACTGCTTGACGAACTTTCATCTGAAGAAGGATCGAAAGAGCAATAAATTTTAAGGATCGAATTCTTCGTGCGATATGTAGATGAATATAGAAATAGCGCTGCAGTAAAAATTTTGGTAAGTGAAATTTTTAAGATTACAAGAAAACCATGGTCATTAATGGAAATATGCGGCGGGCAAACTCATTCAATTATATCGAATGGATTGGATGAGTTACTTCCTAAAGAAATCACGTTAGTCCATGGACCTGGATGCCCTGTGTGTGTAACGCCTTTGGAAATGATAGATAAAGCGATTGCCATAGCATCAGTACCGGGAGTAATTTTTACTTCTTTTGGCGATATGCTTCGTGTGCCAGGTTCGCAAAAAGATTTACTTACCGTAAAGGCGGAAGGCGGCGATGTGCGGATTGTGTATTCGCCGCTCGATGCTGTTAAGATTGCTCAGCAAAATCCATCGAAGAAAGTTGTCTTTTTTGCAATTGGATTTGAAACGACTGCGCCTGCAAATGCAATGTCGGTTCTTTTTGCAAAAGAGCATGATGTAAAGAATTATTTTATTCTTAGCTCTCATGTTCTTGTGCCTCCAGCAATAAGAGCTATTCTAAGTTCACCGGCAAATCGGGTGCAGGCTTTTTTAGCGGCGGGACACGTCTGCACTGTGATGGGATATGAAGAATATCTTCCAATTGCCTCTGAATTCAGAACTCCAATTGTTGTAACGGGGTTCGAGCCGGTAGATATTATGGAAGGCATTCTGATAGCTGTGCGTCAGTTAGAGGGCAATAGGTTTGAAGTAGAAAATCAATATCGCCGAGCAGTAACAAAAGAAGGAAATCGCGCAGCGCAGAAAATTATGCGTAAGGTTTTTCGTATTGTGGATAGACAATGGCGTGGAATTGGATTGATACCACAGAGCGGTTATGCGCTTCGTGATGAATATGCAGAATTCGATGCAGAGAAAGTATTCGACGTTGCAATGGTAACGACCCATGAATCTCCACTTTGCATCGCTGGTGAAATATTGCAAGGAACAATGAAACCGTTTCAGTGTTCTGCTTTTAAAAATGAGTGTACGCCAGAGCATCCATTAGGAGCTCCGATGGTTTCTTCGGAAGGAGCTTGCGCTGCTTATTATCATTCTCGGGCGAAAGCAGTGTAGCTTATTATTATTCTTGTGATTGTAAGAGTGCGAGTCAGAAAGTGTGTCCGGCGTTTGTTCGGGGAATAAAGTGTGTAGGAAAGAACAGTGAGATGATAAATTTTTCTGTTTTATTTTTGCATTGTTATGTAAGCAATAAAATACTTCATGCTCTATCGAGCATAGGAGGAAGATATGAAAGCTAACAGTTTGCAATCTATGAAAAAAGAACTTCGGTTTTTTGTTGGAGCTATTGCTCTGACATTGTGGTTCAACGTTGTTCTTCCGCCAGTCTATGGTTGTATTCTTTCGGTTCTTGTAATTGTTTATGGTGGATTCGTATTTGATGTAACAGTTTCAATTATTACCGCTATTGCTCTAAGCGGAGCAGCGTATCTCAATGCTATTCACAATAGCTCGATGCAATCGTTCCTTTCGATAACGTTAGCGTATGTTGTTGCTGTTTTTTTGAGCGTACCTTTCAATAAATGGTGGGCGAAGCGAAAGAAGAGCAATCGGGTCGTCGATTTTGTGAATGATGAAGGAGAGTCTGTTTTCTCTACAGTGATTGAAAATTTATCTGAAGGAATTGCAGTGATTGAGCGGGATACACGGAAAGTACTGCTTGCAAATAAAGAATTCCGTTCGATGCTCCAATGGAACGAGTTCCTTCGAGATACGTTGACTGTGTATGATTTTGTAAATGATACCTCTGAACACATCGATCAGCAATTTGAAACACTTCAAAAGGAACGAACGTTACACAATGTAGCAGCGCAATATCGAACATGCGATGGTTCTGTTATTGATGTTGAACATTCTTTGACTGTTAGCGAATACAAGGGGCGCAAAGTTATGATTGTTTTTGCTCATAAAATTTCCGAACAAGAACAGATAAGAAGAACGATGGAGCAAGAACGAGTACTTCTGCGTACGCTCCTCGATACTATTCCTGATGTAGTCTATGCAAAGGATAAGGAAAGCAGATTTATTCTTGTCAACAAACCGCAAGTAGAAATTTTAGGCGCGTCAAGTGAACATGATGTTCTTGGGAAAACAGATCATGATTTTTATCCAAAAGAATTTGCCGATGAGTATTTGCATGATGAGCAACGTCTTATTGAAACGGGAATCCCTCTATTGAATAAAGAGGAATCTGTCATAACGCCGGAGGGTGAAATTCATTGGTTCTCAACCAATAAAGTTCCTTTGCATAATAGTCAAGGAGAAATTGTTGGACTTGTTGGCACTGGACGTGATATAACATATTTAAAGAAGATCGAGAATGCGCTTCGGGAAAGCGAAGCATATCTGCGTTCATTGCTCGATTTTCTTCCCGTTCCATTTGCTTCTATTGATGTTGGTGGAAAGGTTCAATTTCTCAACAAACAATTTTTACAGACATTTGGTTATGGATGGGAAGCGCTATCGAGGATCGACGATTGGTTTTTCCTTTCGATTTCTGAAGAAGCTATAAGGATGCAAATGCATCAACAATGGGTCTCGAATGTATCTGCCGCGCAAATATCGGCCAGTGAGCCATTTGTATTAGAATATGAAGTGCGGTGTAAAAATGGCGAACGTAGATTCATTCAAATGATGACGAAGGTATTTCAAAATGGCATTAACCTAGTTTTTAATGATTTGACAGAACAACGTCGTACGGAAGAAGCATTAGAAAAGGAACGAAATCTTCTCCATACGCTCATCGACAATTTACCAGACAGAATTTTTGCAAAAGATAAAGACGCTAGATTTACGTTAAACAATAAATCACATATTCGAGCATTAGGGGCGTCCAGCCAGGAAGAAGTAATTGGAAAGACGGACTTTGATTTTAAGCCGCATAATCTTGCAGCAATATCATTCGCTGATGACCGGCATGTCTTGACAACTGGTGAGACGTTGAGCGCTCGTGAAGAAAGGGCAAAACTTCCATCAGGGGAATGGGGATGGCTTTTAGTAACAAAAGTTCCACTTGTTGACTCAAAAGGTACAATTACTGGACTTGTAGGAATCAGTCGAGATATTACGGAACTGAAATCAATAGAGGCTTCGCTTGCCCACGAGAGAAATTTATTACGCACGTTGATCGATAGCATTCCGGATAGAATTTATGTGAAAGATAATCAAAGTCGTTTTATCATTAACAATAAAGCTCACCTACTAGCATTAGGCGTCTCAACTCAAGAAGAAGCATATGGGAAAACGGATTTAGATTTTCGAAAACCCGAATTGGTAAACCCATCTCTTGAAGATGATCAGCGCGTTATAGAAACTGACGCGGCGATATTTAACAAAGAAGAACAGACCACCTTCCCTGATGGTTCTATTGGATGGGTGCTGACAACCAAAGTTCCACTTCATGATGAAAAGGGACAGGTCATCGGCTTGATTGGTATTAGTCGTGATATCACTGCGCAAAAGCAGACAAACGAGGTTTTGAAACAAGAACGAAATCTTCTCCGCACACTCATCGATAATATTCCCGATAGAATATTTGTAAAAGATGCGGAATGTCGATTTATTCTTAACAACAAAGCTCATATCCTTGCGCTCGGTGGAAAGACACAAGAAGATGTTATTGGAAAAACAGATTTTGATTTTCGGCCGAGAGAACTCTGTGAACACTATCAAAAAAATGATTTAAATGTGATTCTTAATGGCAAGTCAATTATAAATGTAGAGCAACCTTCATATTCAGCCGATGGAACACAAGGTTGGCAACTCTCGACCAAAGTACCATTGTTAGATAGTCAAAATAAAATTATCGGTCTCGTTGGCATAAGTCGAGATATTACTCGATTGAAAAAAGTCGAACAAGAACGTGAAGCGCTAATCGAGGAACTCCAACATGCGCTTGCCAGCGTCAAAACCTTGAACGGATTATTGCCAATTTGTGCCAATTGTAAAAAAATTCGCGATGATAAAGGCTACTGGCAAGCTGTCGAAAATTATGTTATGAATCATTCCGATGCGACTTTTACTCACGGTTTATGTCCGGAGTGTCAGAAGCTTCTTTATCCTGAGTATACTAAAAATAAAGGTAGTGATAATGAAGAACAAAAATGAAATGACAAATGGATTTACCTGCGCGCTTCCGTACAATGAATATTCATCGGTGCTTTTAGCTCACGGAGGCGGAGGAAAACTCTCGCATCAATTATTTCAGAATATTATTCTTCCATGCTTTCGGAATGAAAAAATCGAGCAGCAGCACGACGGCGCAGTTTTCTCAATTGGCAATGTTCGGCTTGCCTATACAACGGATTCCTATGTCATTCAGCCGCTATTCTTCCCTGGCGGTAACATTGGAACATTAGCCATCAATGGTACGGTCAACGATCTTGCAATGTGCGGAGCTGTTCCAAAATATCTGTCCGTTGCATTTATTATCGAAGAGGGATTACCGATGAACGATTTGTGGCGAATTGTCAATGCTATGAAAGATGCTGCAACGGCAGCGGATGTTGAGTTGGTAACCGGCGATACGAAAGTTGTAAATCATGGGAAAGGCGATAAGATATTTATCAACACTTCTGGAATTGGAATTGTGCCTGAAGATATTTCGGTTCATCCAAAACGCGTATGCGCTGGAGATAAAATTATACTGAGCGGAAGAATCGGAGAGCACGGTATCGCTGTTATGTCTCTGCGGGAAGGATTGGAATTTGAAACCGAAATTCAAAGCGATTGTGCGCCGCTTTCGTCGCTTGTTCAACGTATTCTTTCAGCAACACGGAATGTTCATATGATGCGCGATCCTACGCGCGGTGGAATTGCTTCCGCATTGAATGAAATAGCAGAAGCTGCAAATGTCGGCATCAATATCAATGAAAGCGCTATTCCAATTCGGGATGATGTGAAGAGCGCTTGCGAAATTCTAGGACTCGATCCACTGTATGTGGCAAACGAAGGCAAAATGATTGCATTCGTTCCATCGAGCGATGCTGAAAAAGCGCTCTCAACGATACAAGCTCATCCGCTTGGAACGAACGCTTCCATCATTGGAGAAGTGGTAACCGATCATCCGCGAATGGTTATTATGAAAACTGCGATAGGCAGTTCGCGTGTTGTTGATATGATTTCTGGCGAGCAATTGCCTCGGATATGTTAGAAAGGAAAAGATGTCAACGTATAAATATGTATTTGGTCCTGTGCCATCCCGAAGACTTGGTCGGTCGCTTGGTATCGATATTATTCCATCGAAGCTCTGTACGCTCGATTGTATCTACTGCGAAGTCGGTAAAACCGATAAGCGAGGATTAGCGCGTAAGGAATATTTCCCTACGAATGAAATTATCGAAGAAGCGCGGCGTGCACTGAATGAATTTACGCAGATTGACTATGTTACAGTAACAGGCTCTGGCGAGCCGACCCTTCACAAAGGGATTGGAGAGATTATCCATGCAATCAAAGGAATGACTTCTGTTCCGATTGCAGTCCTCACGAATGGAACATTGCTCTATCTTCCGGAAGTTCGCGCTTCATTGTTAGACGCAGATGTTGTTTCGCCCTCGCTTGATGCAGTAACAGATGATGTTTTTCAGAAAATCGATCGTCCAAATCCAAAGCTTCGATTGCAAGAAATTATCGAAGGAATGAAACAATTTCGGCGGGAGTACAAAGGGAAATTGTGGATCGAAATTCTCTTTGTAAAAGGAATAAACGATGGCGATGACGAAGTTCAGAAATTAAAAAAAGCGCTCGATGAAATTCAACCAGATAAAATTCATCTTAATACAGTTGTTCGTCCGCCGACGGAATTCTTTGCGCTGCCAATAAGCGAAAATCGCATGCGTGAAATCCAGCAAATATTAGGAGAAAAAGCTGAAATCATTAGTTCATTTTCACTTCATCATAGAGATGACAAAATTACACCTCATAGCGAGCTAATTTTAGCGGCATTGGAGCGTCGTCCTATGACGGGCGATGAACTTGCTGCAGCGCTGTCGGTATCGCAGGATAATATTCTACAACTTCTTCATCAATTAGAGGAAACGAAAAAGATTCGTGAAGTGACGTTCGAAGGGAAGAAATACTATCAATGCGAGAACAAATAGTGTTACTCTTAATGAATGTATTGAGGACATCATTCAAATGGATTTTAAAAAGTATGAAATCATTCTTGCAGAAAGAGACAATTATTGCGATAATATAAAGGTTTATAAGAAAACCAATCTATTCACTTATAAAATAAGAGAGAACCAACAATGAGTAATCGAATGAATGTAACAATAGACGGTAATGAAGCAGCAGCGTATGTTGCTCATAAGCTCAATGAAGTCATCGCCATTTATCCAATCACTCCATCTTCGAATATGGGGGAATGGGCGGATGAATGGTCTGCACAGGGAAGGAAAAATCTTTGGGGCACAGTTCCACAAGTTGTTGAAATGCAAAGTGAAGCCGGAGCGGCTGGAGCTGTTCATGGCGCGCTGCAGAGCGGAGCGCTTGCCTGCACGTTCACGGCATCGCAGGGATTGCTTTTAATGATTCCGAACATGTTCAAAATTGCAGGGGAACTGACGCCTACAGTTTTTCACATTGCTGCACGTACAGTTGCAACCCATGCGCTTTCGATTTTTGGCGATCACAGTGATATTATGGCGACTCGTCAATGCGGCTGGGCAATGCTTGGTTCGGGCTCAGTTCAAGAAGTAATGGATCTTGCGCTTATTGCCTATGCTTCGACGCTTGAGTCTCGTGTGCCATTCCTTCATTTCTTCGATGGATTCCGTACATCGCATGAAGTAATGAAAATCGAGCAATTGACCGACGATGATATGCGAGCGATGATCGATGAAGAACTCGTTCGTAAGCACCGTGAGCGTGCATTGAATCCTGAACATCCGGTTCTTCGTGGAAGCGCGCAAAATCCCGATGTATTTTTCCAGTCTCGCGAAGCAGGAACGAAATTCTATCAAGCAGTACCACAGATAGTTCAGAATGTAATGGATAAGTTTGCAAAGATTGTCGGACGTCAATATCACTTGTTTGAATATGTTGGCGCGCCGGATGCGGAACGGGTGATAGTGCTGATGGGCTCTGGCGCTGAAACTGCACACGAAACAGTTGAGTATCTTAATGGAAAAGGAGAGAAGGTCGGCGTTTTGAAAGTTCATCTCTATCGTCCATTTTCTGTTGAACATTTTGTAAAAGCTCTTCCAAAAACTGTTAAGAGCATTGCAGTACTCGACCGTACGAAAGAGTCTGGAGCGATTGGCGAGCCGCTCTATCTCGATGTCGTTACAGCGTTAACGGAAGGAATAGAAAAAAAATTAGCGCCATTTTCATCGATGCCTCGTGTCATTGGAGGACGTTACGGTCTTTCGTCGAAGGAATTTACGCCTGCAATGGTGAAAGCGGTTCTCGATGAGTTGAAGAAAGAACAGCCGAAAAATCATTTTGTTGTAGGAATCGAAGACGATGTCTTGCACAACAGTCTGGAAGTCGATCCATCATTCTCAGTAGAAAGCGATGATGTAGTTCGTGCTATCTTCTATGGTTTAGGCGCTGATGGAACGGTTGGCGCGAATAAGAATTCAATCAAAATTATTGGCGAAGATACCGACTTCTACGCTCAAGGATATTTTGTGTATGACTCGAAGAAATCTGGCTCGACGACAGTGTCGCATCTTCGTTTTGGTCCACGCCCGATTCGTTCTATTTATCTTATCGATCGTGCGAGCTTTGTCGCCTGCCATCAGTGGTTCTTCCTTGAGAAATTCGATGTTCTAAAGAATGCAATTCCTGGCGGTACATTTCTGTTGAACAGCATCTATGGACCGAATGAAGTATGGGATCATCTGCCGCGTCATATTCAACAGCAAATCATCGATAAGAAATTGAAATTTTATGTTATTGATGCTTACGAAGTTGCGAAGAAAACTGGAATGGGAAGTCGTGTGAACACAATTATGCAGACTTGCTTCTTTGCAATTTCTGGCGTTCTGCCTCGAGATGTAGCGATTGAAGCAATCAAGAAATCAATTGTGAAAACTTATGGAAGAAAAGGCGAGCAGGTTGTTCAGAAGAACTTCCAGGCTGTCGATCAAACATTGGAAAATTTATTTGAGGTAAAAGTACCCGATAAAGTTACAAGCACGATTGAAATGCCGCCGGTTGTTTCCGATAAAGCGCCTGAATTTGTCAAGAAAGTTACAGCAAAGATTATTGCCGGATTAGGCGATGAATTGCCTATCGGCGCAATGCCTGTTGATGGAACTTTCCCGACAGGAACAGCTCGATGGGAAAAGAGAAACATTGCTCTCGAAATTCCGGTGTGGGAAAAAGAAATCTGTATTCAATGCAACAAGTGCGCGCTCGTATGTCCGCATGCAGCAATTCGTACCAAGGTTTACGATCCTGCAAATGCAACCTCAGCGCCATCAGCATTCAAGATGACGGATTATAAAGGCAATGAGTTCAAGGGAATGAAGTACACTGTTCAGGTTGCTCCAGAAGATTGCACTGGTTGCGGATTGTGCGTTGAAATTTGTCCTGCTAAGAGCAAAACCGATGCGAAAGTGAAAGCAATCAATTTAAAACCACAGCCGCCAATTCGTGAGCAGGAACGTGAGAACTTCGAGTTCTTCCTCAATCTTCCCGAAGTTGATCGTCGTACCGTCAAGGTTGATACAGTAAAAGGTTCTCAATTCCTTATGCCGTACTTCGAGTTCAGCGGAGCTTGTTCTGGATGCGGAGAAACGCCGTACATTAAACTTGCCAGTCAGTTGTTTGGAGATCGAATGATCGTTGCAAACGCAACAGGCTGTTCATCCATCTATGGCGGCAACCTGCCGACGACTCCGTGGACATTTGATAACAATGGACGCGGTCCAGCCTGGTCAAATTCTTTGTTCGAGGATAATGCAGAGTTTGGTTTAGGCATGCGTTTGACAGTCGATAAGCTCAACGAAATGGCAAAGGAATATGTTGCGCTTCTTGCCAATGAAATCGGAAACGATCTTGCCACAGCGCTTATCGAAGCCAAACAAAAAGACGAAGCTGAAATTTATGAGCAGCGTGAGCGAGTGCGAATTCTAAAAGAAAAACTTTCCACCATAAAGAAGCCTGAAGCCCGACGTCTTCTCGATATAGCAGATTATCTTGTCAAGCGAAGTGTCTGGATCATTGGCGGCGATGGATGGGCTTACGATATTGGATATGGTGGATTAGACCACGTGCTTGCTTCCGGTAGAAATGTGAACGTGCTAGTACTTGATACTGAAGTTTATTCGAATACAGGCGGACAAATGTCGAAGGCGACAAGTCGCGGCGCAGTAGCAAAATTTGCTGCAGCGGGAAAATCTACCCCAAAGAAAGATCTTTCGATGATGGCATTTCTCTACGGAAATGTCTATGTTGCTCGCGTTGCGCTTGGATATAGCGATATGCAGGCAGTGAGAGCATTTATCGAAGCGGAATCTTACGATGGTCCATCTCTCATTATTGCCTATTCGCACTGTATTGCTCATGGTATTGATATGGTGCGAGGTATGACGAATCAGAAGATAGCAGTCGAAACTGGTTACTTCCCGCTCTTTCGATATAATCCCGACCTTGTCAAGGAAGGGAAGAATCCGTTTAAGCTCGATTCGAAAGCGCCAAAAGGTTCGCTCTCAGAATTTACCTCGATGGAGACGAGATTCAATTCACTGATGAAATCTCAACCGGAGCTTGCGCAAGAACTCCTGAAGCTTGCAGAAGAAGATATCAAAAAACGCTGGGAACTTTATGAGCTCTTTGCTCAAGAAGGTTCTGATGGAAAGAAAGCGTAATTGAGGTAAGACGATGATAACTGTGTCGGGATTCGCACGGTAATCCCGACACAACTTGTAAAAGCAAATACACCAGTGCGGCACGACCCATTTCAATCAAAGGAGTTTTGCTTATGGAACCGATGAAACAGCAGTGCGACCTTAACAATGTTTGGTTTACATGGCTTGGTATACCAGCAATTGCGATTCTGATGGGTTTCCTTGTTAGCTGGTGGGCTGTTCCTTTTATTCTTCTTGTGGGAGTGTTTGCTCAAATCGCTTACATACGAATCTTTCCAAAAGTATCTCGATGGCTCGGATATGGCTCTGTCGAAGATGTTTCTCCTGAACTGCCAAAGAACTCACAAGTGAGCTCGCATGTTACATTATATATTGCTAATGTGTGTCCTTTCTGTCCAATTGTACGACAACGTCTTGTTGAACTGCAGCGTACGATGGGATTTGAAATGTCGGAAGTCGATGTAACGTTCCAGCCAGATCTGATTAAACAGAAAGGTCTTAAGTCGGTACCGGTAATCGAAGTTGACGGCCGCTTTTGGTTCGGCAATGCTACAACTGCTCAGCTTATATCATTCCTAACGAATGCCCAATGAAGATATATACTTCGAATTTGATTAGCGAAGGATTTCGTTTTATTGAAAACCTTGAATCGCTACAGGTTCTTGATTTTGAGGAACTCATTCTTCTTTCTGGGTGTTCCAATGAACGGAATGTTTTATGAAAACTGTCGGTAAAAAAAAGAAGCGGCAACTTCTGATGAAAGCCCTCGATGGGGATTTAGATCGAATTTCCAAATCTCCGTGGGTTCGATCTTTGAAAGATGGAAAGCAGTACATCTGCACATGCTGCGATCTTCCTGTTCAACCGTGTAAAACAAATTCGTCGATTCTATGCTCGCACGTTTTACTGGAAGGAACGGACGGTGCAATTATAGAGAAAGCGCTCAAGGAATTCGATCCTGATACCATTGGAAAATGCTCGATTTGCGGAAATGATATTCCGCTCTCGTACCTTCGAAAACATCCCGCCGCTGAAGTTTGTACCAAATGTCAAAGCAAAGCGCGTAAAGTTCATTCAGTGCATTAGAAATATTTTTCTAAATTTAGCTTTTCAGAAAAAGCTTTATCCCTCTTGAAATCACTACATCAATACAAATGCTGCATTAACAACTTGAGATTGAGGGTTCAATAGGATAGGTAAGATTTCGATAGTCGAATTATTTTACTCCCCAGATGATG
>ENA-UOYA01003801-UOYA01003801.1-activated-sludge-metagenome-genome-assembly--contig:-NODE-3801-length-13198-cov-5.452484_pt1 | contig 13198 bp, 11 predicted proteins | sample MGYA00238163_ERZ764804 | MGnify/ENA primary metagenome ERZ764804 (study PRJEB28919, sample SAMN05720223) | activated sludge metagenome | isolation source: Anaerobic digester | place: Hong Kong...
TATGAATTGGCAAAACATGAAAATATGTTTCCTCAAGGAGTTTATAAACCTATGGTTAAAACTCGTTCTATAGATGATGTGCCCATGCTTGGTATTACGCTGTGGAGTGAAAAACTCAATGATTTTGAACTTCGTCAAATAGCCGAAGAACTAACATCTGAAATAGAAAAAGTAAAAGACGTAGCAACCACAAGAGAAATTGGTGGAAGAAATAGGGAATTGAGAGTTGTTCTTGATAAAGATAAAATGGCTGAAAATGGTGTTGACGCGTTGGGAATAATGCAAATGATACAAGCCAATAATGGTAGTTCGCAATCAGGAAGTTTTAACGAGCAGGATAAAGAATATTTAGTAACAACAGGGCAATTTTTATCTACCGCCGAAGATGTTGAAAATCTTGTTGTGGGTGTAAATGCAAATATGCCAGTTTACCTTAAACAAGTAGCAACAATCGACGATGGTCCATCTACTCCAAGAAGTTATGTTTCTTTTGGTTATGGAAAAGCCAATGAGAGTTTTGCAAAAAACAAATCAGAATATCCAGCAGTAACTATTTCAGTTGGGAAAGTGAAAGGTGCTGATGCTATGAAAATTTCAGAAAAAATTCTTGAAAAAGTAGCACATTTAAAGAGAACATTGATTACAGATGATGTTCATGTAGAAGTAACTAGAAACTATGGTGAAACCGCTTCAGATAAAGTTGGAGAATTGCTTTTACATTTAGGTATAGCCATTATTGCAGTAACCTTTTTAGTCGTTTTAGCTATGGGTTGGCGTGGCGGATTAGTAGTATTCTTCTCTGTACCATTAACATTCGCTTTAACATTATTTGCTTATTATTTGTTGGGTTATACTCTAAATAGGATTACACTTTTTGCTTTGGTTTTTGTGGTAGGTATAGTTGTAGACGACAGTATTATTATTGCCGAAAATATGCATAGGCATTTCAAGATGAAAAGATTGCCTTTTAAACAAGCAGCAATTTATGCAATAAATGAAGTAGGAAATCCAACAATATTAGCAACCTTCACAGTAATCGCGGCTATTTTGCCAATGGCATTTGTTTCGGGCATGATGGGTCCATACATGAGCCCAATGCCAATAGGAGCTTCAATAGCAATGATGTTGTCATTGTTTGTGGCATTAACAGTAACACCATATTTGGGTTATCATCTTCTAAGAGAAAAAGAAAGCCAAGAGCATAAAGCCGAAGAAGGAATGGAGACAAGTTGGATATATAAAGTATACAACCGATTTAAACGACCATTATTAGAAAGCAGTAAAAAAAGGAGATTATTGGTTCTCTTTACAGTTCTGTTACTTGCCGGTTCTGTTGTAATGTTTTTTACAAAATCTGTTTTAGTAAAAATGCTCCCATTTGATAATAAAAATGAATTCCAGGTAGTAATAGATATGCCAGAAGGAACTACATTGGAAAGAACAGCTGTAGTCACACAGGAGATTGCACAATATCTTTCTACTGTTCCAGAAGTGGTAAATTATCAAAACTATATTGGAACTTCAGCACCAATAACTTTCAACGGGTTGGTTCGTCATTATGACTTGCGCGGTGGAAGTAATATGGCAGATATTCAAGTGAATTTACTTCACAAAGAAGAACGTGATTTGCAAAGTCATGATATTGCTAAATTGGTTCGTCCAGAAGTTCAAAAAATTGCTAAAAAATTTGGTGCCAATGTTAAAATTATTGAAGTTCCTCCTGGACCACCAGTATTATCTACGTTGGTTGCAGAAATTTATGGACCTGATTATAAAGAACAAATTGCGGTTGCCAATCAAGTGAAAGATATTTTGAATACCACTTCTGATATTGTAGATGTCGATTGGATGACAGAAGATAATCAAACAGAATACAAACTTGAAGTTGATAAAGAAAAAGCAATGCTCAACGGTGTTGCTCCTCAACAAATAGTGGGTAATTTAACTTATTTGATGAAAGAATATCCAATATCAAATCTTTATGACGAAAATTCAAATGACAACGTTGGTATTGTTCTTTCTCTTGATGACAAAGACAAAACATCTTTAAAAGATATTGAAAACATAAAGATTAAAGGTAGTCGCGGAAACGTCATTCCAGTTAGTGATTTAGTAAAAGTTGTGAAAGACACTTTGCAAAAAACAATCTATAGAAAAGATCAAAAAAGAGTTGTCTATGTCACAGCAGATATGGCTGGAACGCTCGAAAGCCCAGTGTATGCCATTCTTGGTATGAATGAAAAACTTCAAAAAATGAAACTTCCTAAAGGCTATAAAGTAAACGAGCTTTATATGGAACAACCAGCAGATGAAAGTGATTTTACAGTAAAATGGGATGGTGAATGGCAAATTACGCTCGAAGTATTTCGTGATTTAGGTGTTGCCTTTATGGTGGTTATCGTGATTATTTATATGCTGATTGTGGGTTGGTTCCAAAACTTCAAAACACCAATAGTAATGATGATGGCAATACCTTTGTCATTGGTTGGAATTGTTCTGGGACATTGGCTTTTAGGAGCATTTTTTACAGCTACTTCTTTCATAGGAATGATTGCGCTAGCTGGTGTAATGGTAAGAAATTCAGTGTTACTTATTGATTTTATTGAAATAAGGCTAAACGAAGGAATTCCTTTGAAACAAGCTATAGTTGAAGCAGGTGCTGTGAGAACAACGCCAATATTGTTGACAACTGGAGCTGTAGTGATAGGTGCTTCTATAATTTTGTTTGATCCTATTTTTCAAGGATTGGCAATATCATTAGTGTTTGGTGCAATAGTATCTACATTGTTAACACTTCTTGTTGTTCCAGTAATTTATTATATAACAGAAAGAAAAAAATGGGAACCAAAAAATAAATAAAATGAAATCGCCACTTACTCAAGTTTGCGTAAGCAAACACCAATTATTAAAGGCGATACCATGTTTCCTATAACAAATAAATTTTTAAACATATGAAACTACTTGTAATAACAGCTATTGCTGAATATGCCAAAGACATTAAAAACATCTTGAAGCAAGCAAACGTAAAGTCATATTCATTTCAGGAAGTGATAGGTTTTAAAAATCCTGATGAAGATGTTACTTCTTCAAACTGGTTTGGAACAGAAATGAACGAGAACGTGTCGGTAATATTCTTTGCATTTATTCCTAAAGAAAACGAAGTTAAAGTATTTGAATTGGTTGATGAGTTTAATAAAAATCAGGAAACACTATCTCAAATACATGTTGCAGTACTTAAAATTGAAAAATCTAATTAATATGAAAAACAGAATAATAAGAGCAATTGCAGGAACTTTTATATTGATAAGTGTGTTACTTTCAATTTATGTTAGTCAAAACTGGTTATGGTTTACAGCGTTTGTTGGAGCCAATTTGCTACAATCTTCTATTACCAAATGGTGTTTGATGGAAGATATTTTAACAAAACTTGGGGTAAAAGATTAATAAAAAAGACCGAATTAATTTGGTCTTTTTTTATTTAACTCTCGTCACAGTCAAACCATCACGAATAGGAAGTAAAACCGTTTCCACTCTTTCGTCTTCGTTGACTAATTTGTTATATTCCAAGAGAATTTTGGTCGATTTATCATTTGATTTTACTTCTTCGAGAACTTTACCACTCCATAACACATTGTCCGATAAGATAATTCCACCTTTATTCATCATTGGAACTATCATTTGATAATAGTTGATATAATTTTCTTTATCTGCATCAATAAAGACTAAATCAAATTTTTTATTCAACGTTGGAATAATTTCCAATGCGTTTCCAAAATGTTGAACAATTTGGTTTTTCCAAGTAGATTGGTCAAAATATTTTCTTTGAAAATCAACTAGTTCTTCATTATTATCAATAGTGTCAATCGTTCCATTTTCTGCTAATCCTTCGGCAAGACAAAGCGTTGCATAACCTGTGTATGTTCCAACTTCAAGAATGTTTTTTGGAGAAATTATTTTTGACAAGATACTCAAAACTCTACCTTGAAAATGACCACTCAACATGCGAGGTTGCAAAATCTTTTGATGTGTTTCTCTATTTAGTTTTGCTAATAATTCGGGTTCAACTTGCGAATGAAGCGCAACATAATTTTCTAATTTTTCTGAAAGGAAATGCATAATGACGATTTACAATTCCCAAAATTACAAATTCCAAAATTAGTATTTCAAGTTTATGACTAACTTTGCGTCATGGAAATCGAGAAAAAAGACATTCGAAGTTTAACTAAAGAGCAATTGCGAGATTTTTTTGTTGCCAATGGTGACAAAGCTTTTCGTGGTAATCAAGTATATGAATGGTTGTGGGGAAAAGCGGTACATAGTTTTGACGATATGACAAACGTTTCCAAAGAAACTCGAAACATGCTCGAAACGAACTTCATTATCAATCATATAAAGGTTGATACAATGCAGCGCAGCGAAGATGGAACTGTGAAAAATGCAGTTCGTCTTCATGATGATTTAATCGTAGAAAGCGTTCTAATTCCTACCGAAACACGCACTACAGCTTGTGTTTCTAGCCAAGTAGGTTGTAGTTTGGATTGTAATTTTTGTGCTACAGCTCGATTAAAAAGAATGCGAAACCTCAATCCAGACGAAATATACGATCAAGTTGTTGCCATAGATCGAGAAAGTCGTTTGTATTATAATCGTCCTTTGTCGAACATAGTTTTTATGGGAATGGGTGAACCGTTGATGAATTACCCAAATGTGATGAAAGCTATAGAAAAGATAACTTCAGATGAAGGATTAGGAATGTCACCAAAACGTATTACAGTTTCCACATCGGGTATTTCAAAGATGATAAAAAAAATGGCTGATGATGAGGTCAAATTTAAGTTAGCAGTTTCATTGCACTCAGCTATTGAAGAAACGCGTAATAGAATTATGCCTTTTACCAAAAATTTTCCTTTACTAGAATTGAAAGAAGCATTGGAGTATTGGTATAAAAAAACTAAAAGTAAAGTTACCTACGAATATGTGGTTTGGAAAGGAATTAACGACGACCAAAAATCAATCGATGCTTTGGTGAAATTCTGCAAATATGTTCCTTGCAAAGTCAATTTGATAGAATACAACCCAATAGATGATGGTGAATTTCAGCAAGCATCAAATCAAGCTTTGGAAAATTATATTTCTACTCTCGAAAAAAATAATATTGTAGCTAAAGTGCGTCGTAGTCGAGGAAAAGATATTGATGCTGCTTGTGGGCAACTTGCGAATAAATCATAAAAAAACACTTCCGAAATTCATCTGAATTTCGGAAGTGTTTAATAACTAACCCTAAATTATTAATTTCCTAAAATTATAGTGACCGTGTTGCCATTAGAAGTAAACGTAGCTTCGTTGTCACATTCACCATTTCCAAAATCTAAAGTAGCAGTATTATCATTTCTAACGATAGATAAAACTCCACTAACAATGTGTGGACATGTCATTTCTACTCTCAAAGGAGTTGTAATAGTTGTTGTTCTTGTTCCTTGAGGAAAAGTTGTTGTCCAATTTCCAGTAACCAAAAACACATTATCTATCCAAACATGAATTGTTTGATAACCTTCAATCATTTCTCTAATTCTATTTCCTACTCTGTGATAAACATTTCCATTTAGAAAAGTAGCAGTCATATCAATATCCATGTTTGCAACAGGATGTGGCGTAGAAAGTGCTTCAGTACTTTGTATTGTTCTAAGAACTGTTCTGTTTCCTTCAATTAATATATTGTTGTGGTGGAAATTTTCAAAAGTATAACTAATAGTTTGAGAAGAAGTATCAAAGTTTGTACTTCCGCTAATAATTATAGTTCCGTCAAGAACGTTGCCATTTTGTAAAGTGCAGTTATCAAAAACTACAGTGCGTGTCCAAGTACTTCCAGTTACTATTGTATTTACGGTAGCGCAAGAAGGCAAATAAGGATTTGCAACTTCGGTTGATTTTCCTGAGCCAACTGGGTTTGCTTGCTCATTGAATTGGTCATCAATAATTTTAAAGACATCTTCATTTATACCATCTATTGTTGCGTTTACTTTTGCATCAGAAACAAAAGAATTTTCATTGTCATCTTTACTACAGCTAGTAAGCATAGCTAAAGAAAGAATAGTTCCTAGGATAATTTTTTTCGAATTCATATTAGTATTATTTTTTTGGTTTCTTTCATTAGGAATAGAATTGTTTAAAAAGGTTTAATATGAGCATTAATTTTTTTGCTAATGATTTCAATATTGTATCTTTGAACCACTGATGAATATAACATCTCAAATAAAACAGCCTATTCGTGACGAAATGGAACTTTTTGAAAAAAAGTTCTATGAATCAATGTCTTCAAAGGTTGCATTACTAAACAGAATTACATATTACATTGTCAACAGAAAAGGCAAACAAATGAGACCTATGTTTGTTTTTTTGGTTGCAAAAATGTTATCCGAAAACAATCAAGTCAATGAACGAACCTATCGTGGTGCAAGTGTTATTGAACTTATCCATACTGCAACATTAGTTCACGATGATGTGGTTGATGATAGTAATCGTCGTCGAGGATTTTTTTCTATCAACGCGTTGTGGAAAAATAAAATTGCAGTTCTTGTTGGAGATTATTTATTATCAAAAGGATTATTGCTATCGATAGATAATGGTGATTTTGATTTACTTCGAATAATATCTGTTGCTGTTCGCGAGATGAGTGAAGGCGAACTACTTCAAATAGAAAAAGCAAGAAGACTTGATATAATAGAAGAAGTTTATTTTGAAATAATCCGAAAAAAAACCGCCACACTCATTGCCTCTTGTTGTGCTCTTGGCGCAAAATCTGTTTCTGACGATGAGGTTATAGTTGAAAAAATGCGCCTTTTTGGAGAATTGATAGGAATGGCATTTCAAATAAAAGACGATTTATTCGATTACACCGATGATGCCATTGGAAAACCAACAGGAATTGATATCAAAGAGCAAAAAATGACTTTACCTCTTATCTATGCCTTGAATAATTGCTCAAGTAAAGAAAAAAGTTGGTGTATCAATTCTATAAAAAACCATAACAAAGACAAAAAACGAGTAAAAGAGGTAATTCAATTTGTTAAAGACAAAAATGGATTAATCTATGCTGAGGAAAAAATGATAGAATTTCAACAAAAAGCCATTGAGTTACTTCAAGATTTTCCTCATTCACCTTTTAAAGAGAGTTTGACGCTGATGGTCAATTATGTCATTGATAGAAAAAAATAGAAATTTCAACTTCAAAAATCAACTTCAAAAGTCAATCTCAATAATTTAACGCAAACTTTGTCATTCCGAGTAAAGAGGAGTCTCATAATCTAAAAAAATAAATAAAAATAACTTATTGATAATTAGAGTTTTGATTTATTTTTAATTTTTAATTCAAAGTTTTTAATTGAAAGATGCAACCATTTTGCAACTACATTCGTCTATGGTAATAGAAGTCTAATCAATATCAAAAAGACAATGACAATTTCAATGTCAAGTTTTAAGATTGAGATTGACTTTTGAAATTGAGATTGACTTTTGAAGTTGATTTTTGCCATTGAATAATGAAAGTAATAAGCTTACATAAAGATGAGAAAGAATTAATCGAGTTGGCTGTCGAAAATAATCGTCATGCGCAACATCAGATTTATTCAAAATTTTCGCCAAAAATGCTGAGCGTTTGCAGACAATATATCAAGGACGTTCACGAGGCAGAAGATATCATGATAACTGCTTTTATGAAAGTGTTTACTAATTTGAAAAATTTCAAACACGAAGGTAGTTTTGAAGGTTGGATTAGACGAATAATGATAAACGAAAGCATTTCATTTATCAGAGTTCAAAAGAAAGTAAAGTTCTTAGAAGACGAAAACTTTGTTGAAGAAAAAGTAAACAATATTGAGAGTCAGTTTTCTGTAGAGGATATTCAGTTTTTGATTGATAATTTGCCCGATGGTTACAAAATGGTTTTTAATCTGTATTGCATCGAAGGTTATAAACATCAGGAAATTGCTCAAATGCTCGGAATTAGCGAAGGAACATCAAAATCACAATTGTCTCACGCTCGAAAAATCCTTCAAGACAATGTTTTAAAATTAAAGAATTATCAAAATGGCACAGAATAAATTAGAAAATCAAATAAAAGAAAAGTTGAATTCAAGAGAAATTCAACCATCAGCTCAAGCTTGGGATAGATTGGATGCCATGCTTACCATAGCCGAAGAAAAAAAAACAAAGCGTTCTTTTTTCTCCTACAAGTTTACTGGAATTGCTGCAAGCGTTTTGGTATTCGTAACACTTGGTGTGTTTTTCTTCAATCAAAAAGAAATTGAAAAGCAATCTGATAGAAACGTGGTTACTAAAGAAGTTGAAAAAGATACTATTAATGATACTAATACAAAAAATGTTTTTCCAAATCCTGTAAAAGAGCAAATAAATGAAGTTGTGGTTTCATCTGAAAAACCAAAAATCAATATTCAACAACCAAGAACAAACAACAAAAAATCAATCATCAATCAAAAAACAACAGCCATTAATCAATTTGTTGAAAATCAAAGTCAAGTAGTCGTTAATCAAAATCAGGTTCAACCTCAAAAAGATGGGGAAATTGCATTCAAAGAAAAAGAAAATTTAAAAACAGAAATCAAGTCCGATGAGCAACTTTTTAAAAGTCTAGACAAAGTGGCTTTGAACGCTACAACTAAGAAATCAACATTAAAAGTTGATGCAAAAAGCCTGCTCAATCAAGTTGATGGAGAATTGGATCTTACTTTTAGAGAAAAAGTTATTAATTCCATTAATAAAAATTACAAAAACGTAAAAGTTGCTGTTTCAAACAGAAACAAAGAATAATCATTAATCAAATAAATTTATAGTCATGAGAAATTTTACAATTTACTTAGGAGCATTGCTATGTCTTTTTGCAAGCAGATTATCTGCTCAAGATATAGGCAAAAAAGAAGAGCGAATGAATCAAACTTTTGAATATAGAGCAAGACTCATAGCTGAAAAAATAGAAAATATTACTAAAGAAGAAAAAGCCGCACTCAAAGTAGAAGTAGAAGCTGTTAATCAAGAATTAGAAAAAGGGCTAATAACAAAAGAGCAAGCTGATGAGAAAAAATTAAAACTCGCAGAAACCCGTTCACAAAATATTGAAACAAGAGTTGCTCAAGCTCAAGATGAGTTGAAAGATTTAGTAAAACAAAAAGTCGATGGTAAAATTAAAGATTGGAAAAATGAATATTTTTCAATCTATATTAGAAAAGACTCATTGCGCAAGGCTAGAGGCGAGTCTAGAACAACTTCACAATTTGTTTTTGCTGCAGGTGTCAATAATTTAGTAACGGATGGAAGCGTAGCTAATTCTGATTTTAGATATTGGGGTTCACATTTCTATGAATGGGGTTTTACTTCTAATACTAGAATTTTCAAAAATGACAACTTATTGCATTTAAAATATGGAATTTCAGTAATGTACAACAACCTTCGTCCTACAGATAATCGTTATTTCGTTAAAGATGGAAGTCAAACTAATCTTGAAACTAGTTTATATAATCTTGATGACTCTCGACTTAGAAATGTATATCTAACTGCACCACTTCATTTAGAATTTGATTTTACCAAGGTTAAGGATAAAGACGGAAAAAAGATATATCACACACATGAAAGCGTTAGATTTGGAATAGGTGGTTATGCAGGTTTTAGAGTTAAAACAAAGCAAATTCTAAAATTTGATTATGATGGACATGATTATACAGAGAAAATCAAAGGAAGTTATAATGTAAACGATTTTATATATGGAGTTAGCGCCTATCTTGGTTATAAAGAAACAAGTTTATATGTCAAATATGATTTAAACCCTTTGTTCAAAGACAATGCCGTAAAACAAAACAATATATCACTTGGAGTACGATTTGATTTTAATTAAAAATTGTTTAGGTTAGTTTTATACTTTAAAAAGATGTTTCAGCAATGAAGCATCTTTTTTCTTTTAAGTATAAATTATAAATTCGGAATGTGTAAATTTACGGTCTTTCAATTTCAAGATTTTAGTAATCTAATAATCTAAAAGTCTAACAATCTAAAAGTCTAACAAGTTTGATAACCCGCGAAACCATAGATAAAGTTTTTGAAACCGCTAGAGTAGAAGAAGTCATTGGCGACTTTGTTCAGCTCAAGCGAGCAGGAAGTAATTTCAAAGGATTAAGCCCTTTTTCTGATGAAAGAACACCGTCTTTTATGGTTTCTCCGGTGAAGCAAATTTGGAAAGATTTTAGCACAGGAAAAGGAGGAAGTGCTGTGACTTTCTTGATGGAACACGAGCATTTTACCTATCCAGAAGCCATTCGTTATTTGGCAAAAAAATACAATATCGAAATTGAAGAAACAGAAACTTCTAATGAAGAGAAAGAAGATGCTAATGAAAGAGAAAGCATGTATCTGGTTTCTGAATTTGCTAAAAATTATTTCCAAGAAATACTTCTAAACTCTGAGGAAGGAAAAGCTATTGGGTTAACTTATTTCAAAGAAAGAGGATTTACTAATGAAACTATTTCAAAATTTGGGTTGGGTTATTCTCCCGAAACTTGGGATGCTTTTACAAAAGAAGCTCTTGGCAAAGGTTATCAACTCGATTATCTAGAAAAAACAGGTTTAACCATTGTCCGCGAAGATGGTAAACATTTTGATCGTTTCAAAGGAAGAGTAATGTTTCCTATTCAAAGTTTATCAGGAAGAGTTTTGGGTTTTGGAGGAAGGATTTTAACCAATGACAAGAAAGCGGCAAAATACCTTAATTCTCCCGAAAGCGATATTTACCACAAGAGTAAAGTCTTGTATGGAATTTTTCATGCTAAACAAGCCATTGCTAAACAGAATAACTGTTATTTAGTTGAAGGTTACACTGATGTTATTCAGTTTCATCAATCGGGAATAGAAAATGTTGTAGCTTCATCAGGAACAGCATTAACACCAGACCAAATTCGATTAATTAATCGTTTAACAAAAAACATCACAGTCCTTTTTGATGGTGATGCTGCTGGATTGCGAGCTTCTATCCGTGGAATAGATTTGATACTCGAAGAAGGAATGAACGTGAAGGTTTGCACTTTCCCAGACGGTGATGATCCTGATAGTTTTGCTCGAAAAAATTCGTATGAAGATTTAGTTTTATATCTCGAAACCAATGCCAAAGATTTTATTCAATTCAAAGCATCGCTGTTGATGGACGAAGCACAAAACGATCCTATCAAAAAGGCTGATTTGATTAGAGATATGGTCGTGAGCATTTCTAAAATACCAGATAGAATTAAACGCGAAGTCTACATTCAGGAATGTTCACGAATAATGGATATTTCTGAGCAAGTTTTGTTGAATACATTGGCGCAATTGGTTCAAAAGGATATATCGGAAGCTAATAGACAACTCAAACAAGAGCAAAAAGCATTCGAAGTTGTAAAAAATGAAAATCAAGTAGCTCAACAAAGTGTAGATATTGTTTATGAATTAGAACGAAAGCTTATTGAAATCCTTCTTCTTTATGGGAATATTGAGGAAGAGTTTGAAGATATGTTGTTAAAAGTTAATGAAGAAGGAGAAACCATTGAAGTATCAGAACGAAGTTCTTTCAAAGTATTTCAAAGAATATATTTGAGTTTACAAGAAGATGAAATTGAATTAGCTAATGAGACCTTCAAAAAAATTTACAATGATTTAATCACTCTATATAATCAAGAAAATTTTACAATTGAAAATTATCTTCAACAGTTAGATAATGACCATTCACAAATTGTAACTACAATATTGATGAATGAAGAAAAAGAATCGCTTCACAATTGGGAAACGAAACAAATCTACGTGAAGAGTAAGCATCAATCCATTGCTCAATATGTTACTGAAACAATAGTTTCTTTGCGAGAATATTTAATCAATAAATTGATTGTTGAAATGATGAATCAGATTCCTGCTAGTAATGAAGAACAAATAGAAGAAATCAAAGCAAACATCAATGATTATAATAAACTAAAAGTATATTTAACCAACAAAGTAGGAAGGATTCGTTCTACATATTATTAATAAAAAATCCCGATTTCTCGGGATTTCTTTTTCTAAACGATTTCTAAAGTTTTTGCTTTATTAACTAAATCAACAAGATTTGTTACATTTAGTTTTGTAAGCAGTCTTAGTTTATAAGTACTGATTGTTTTTTCGTTGAGTTTAAGGATTTTAGCAATTTCATTGTTTTTCTTACCGTCACTCAAGAAACGTAAAACCTCAATTTCTCTATTTGATAATTTTCTGTACAAACGCTCAGACTTGTTTTGTTTTGCAATCAATGCCAAGTTGCGCTTAATGTCATCATTAAGCATGATTTGACCATTGTGTACCTTTATAATTACGTTACCCAAATTTTCAAGTTTTGAAGTTTTGTGAACATAACCTGCACAACCAGCTTTTATAGCATTAGGCGCATAAACATTTTCTGGCAAGCTACTAAAAATAATAACTTTTGTTTTAGGAAAATTCTTGATGATTGATTTTACTTCATAGATACTGTTGAGACCATCTAGTTCTAAGTCCATAATCAATACATCAATTTCTTTGTTTCTCAATGCATCAGGAATCATAAAAAAATTCCCAACATTGGAAGCAATACTTATCTCAGGATGATCTTTGAAGTAAGCTTTTACTCCAAAATGAACAACCGGAAAGTTGTCTGCTAAACATACGTTAATCATAATTCTGTGGTATTTATGTTTTGGTTAAATTAATTAAAAGTTAAAGTAAATTTATTAAAAATAAATAATATATACTAAAAATTAAATCTTACTTATATTTTTCTGGAATAACACACACAGGAATTGGATTCATTTTATGCTGATTTATAGTGTTTAATCTTTTGTAAATGTCAAACACTACTTTTTCCCTTCCAGAAAAATCTTCACTATTCATATTTCTTTCCACTTGCGTCATTGCCCATTCTAATTCATCATAACTAGCACCTAATTGGTCTTCATCTGTTCTAGAATCGCCGAACAATCCATCTGTTGGCGCTGCATTCAATATTGATTGAGGTACTTTCAGATATTTGCCCAATTCATAAACTTCACTTTTTACTAAATCAGCAATTGGGCTAAGATCAACACCACCATCACCATATTTTGTGTAAAAACCTACTCCAAAATCCTCGACTTTATTACCTGTTCCTGCAACAAGTAGCCCA
>ENA-UOYA01003803-UOYA01003803.1-activated-sludge-metagenome-genome-assembly--contig:-NODE-3803-length-13195-cov-26.423896_pt1 | contig 13195 bp, 9 predicted proteins | sample MGYA00238163_ERZ764804 | MGnify/ENA primary metagenome ERZ764804 (study PRJEB28919, sample SAMN05720223) | activated sludge metagenome | isolation source: Anaerobic digester | place: Hong Kong...
AGGCCAGGGCCTTAGAAGAAGATAAATCTCAGGAAACTTTAAATCAGCCACTTGAACTCTAAGAATTTAGAACAGCTTTTCCGGGAGACTGCCGCCAGGTTGTCCTCCAGTTCCTGCCCCTTTCTTGAAGCCCGCCTTCTGATTCAGGCAGCCGGGAAGATGGATGAGTCTGAATTTTTTAGAAGACTGTCTGAACCGGTCAAGCTATCGCTCGAAAAAAGGCTAAATCAGCTGGTAAGGAAAAGGCTTGACGGCTGGCCGGTAGCTTACCTTCTTGGCCGGAGAGAATTCTGGGGCCTGCCCTTCCGGGTTGACCGCTCGGTTCTGATTCCCAGGCCGGAAACTGAGCTGGTGGTAGAAAGAGCTCTGTCTCTCCCGCTGCCTCCAGAGCCGCTAATTCTTGATCTGGGGACTGGCTCAGGAAACATTGCGATTTCCCTGGGTAAGGAGCTGCCCTCGGCCAGAATCATAGCTACCGATATTTCTTTAAGAGCCCTGAAGCTGGCCGGTGAAAATGCCCGGCTGAATGAGGTAACTAATATCAGATTTATTAAGAGCAACCTGTTTAAGGCTTTTGAACAGAGCCAGTTGATTTTTGATCTGATTGTCAGCAATCCGCCTTATGTAGCTCAGGACGACTGGCAGAAACTGGACCGGCCGGTTAAAGATTTTGAACCCAGAAAAGCCCTGATTGCCGGTCGGGATGGATTGAAATTTATCAGACAGATGGTAAGAAAAGCCGGTACATTTCTAAAGCCAGGCGGCTTTCTCGTCCTGGAAGTTGGCGCCGGGCAGGAAGCGGAAATAACCAGGTGTTTAGAGCCTGATTGGAGCGAGATTGAGGTGCTGTCTGACTATTCGGGATTTCCGCGGGTCGTCTCGGCCAGGAGGGTGTCCGGCTAATGGCGGCTGTTAAAAATTGAAGCCTTAAACCGGCTTTTTTTTCTTGAGCAGGGGCTGGTATTCCTCGAAGACAGGAATCAGCTTGGTGGTCTCAAAGCGGATTCTTTCCCATTTCTCAATATCAATTGAACAGAAAGCTTCGACTACCTGCGGATCAAAATGAGAACCGGCATTTTTTATAATTTCTTCCCTGGCTGTCCGGAAATCCCTTTCGGCCCGGTAGGGGCGATGGGAGGTGATGGCATCCAGAGCATCAGCCAGGGCAAAAATTCTTGATTCCAGCGGGATTTCTTCTCTTTTTAACCCCCGGGGATAACCAGAGCCATCATATTTTTCGTGATGATATAAGATGATATGGCCAACTTCGGCCAGCATTTTCATTTCTTTAATCAGGCCGAAACCGAGTGAAGGATGAAGCCTTATCTTTTCCCATTCGTCTGGAGTTAACTCGCCTGGTTTTTTAAGAATTGAATCGGGGATAGCAATCTTGCCAATATCGTGGAGGAGAGAACCTTTTCTGATGTTATCCAGCCGGGTTTGCTGATTGATACCCAGCAACCTGGCCAGCACCTGACAGTATTTAGAAACAGTCTGGGAATGGCCAAAAGTTTCTACATCCCTTAAATCCAGAGCGGTCATCAAATTCTCGACAGTCGTATCGTAAATTTCTTCCAGTTCGAGCATTTTCCTGATATGCCTGGAGTGCTCCAGTCTCAACCTGGTCAGGTTTTTTAAATAAAATTCGTTTTCCTGTTGGAGCTGCCGGCGGGCAAGTTCTGCCCGGACCGCGGAAAAAATGGAAGGCAGGTTGTTCCGGGAACAAATATAATCAACCAATCCAGATTGAAGGCAGGGAAGATACTGGCTGGAAATAGCAGGCGGAGTCAGGACGATTACCGCCAGCCGGGGAAAAGCCTTTTTTAAAGGCAGAAGTTCTGAACATTTTTCTCCCTGGAGCAGCTGGTCAGACAAAATCAGGATGGCGTTTTTCAAGGACCTGTCTGTTTGATTAGCAGCCGGCAGGGAAGCCGCGGCCCCGGCTTCAACTCTTAGCCCGGTCAGCCAATCAAGCAGCCGCTGGCTGTATTTCTGGTCATGATCAATGATAAATATTTTGGACTGGTTATTCTGGTTATTTTGATGATTATTATTCAAATTAGCACCCGCATTTATTGTATCTGTATACATTATTTAGGGCCAAAGAGCAATAGGGATTTTTCCCGAGCTCAGGACAGGTCTGGACTGTAGCTTTTTGATCTGGCCGGGGGTGAGAAAAAGCCAGTGGCTCTCACCCCCGGCTACCGGTTCTCCTCCTCGCGCTTCAGCCTCAAAATACTGTCTGACCTCACCCGAAATTTATCTTGACACCGATAGAGGCTGATTTTAGAATGAAAGAGCCAAGGTCAAAGGAGAGGTCAGTGGACATAAACAGCGAAGAAGAAAAAAAGCCGGTTTCAATTATCCAGGAAATTGAGACTCAACTGGAAAGTTATCTCCGCCGCCAGCATGAGGAAATCGAAAGAAAATTAGAACAGAGAATTCAGGAAGAGCGTGAATTAGCCAAGGAGCAATTAAGTCAGATCGAAGAGGAAGTTAAACAAGAATGGCAGGCCCTGGAAGAATACGGTCAATTATGGGAGCAGTTTGAAGAGGAAAGAAACCAGATTCTGCAGAAAATCAGAGGGTATTTAAATAACATTGTCGGGCGCCAGCAAAAAATCGAAGAGCTGGCTAAAGAAACCTCAGAAGATATTAGGGTTATTAACGGCCTGCAGGACCGCCTGGAAGAAATTCGCAACCAGTCCATGGAAAAATCAGGCTTTTTAAAAAGGCAGCTGGAAGAAAAATTCGGGCTGAAAGCTGAGCTGGTGGAAAAAACCTCAACTCCGGCTGAAGAGATCGACTTAACCCCGGAGATCGAAAAGCTTCAGAAAGTTAAAGAGCTGCTGACGCTCGAACAGGAAATCAAAGGGGGGACAATCACTCCTGCCAGCCAGATAGAAAATGAGAAACCGGAAGCGAAAAGCGGCGAGGAGCCAGAGGCAGAAATTGAACTAAAGGCACCTGGTCAAGCCGAAGTCCAGACTGAAACCGGGTCTGAAGCCGGTCCAGAACCAGACTCCCGGCGGGAACCAAGCCTGGAAGAAAAACTGGCTGAGAAAATAAAAAAAGACCTGGTCGAAAAGATGAACAGCTACAAGGCGGCCGAAGGTGAAAAGACCAACGGCCAGGAGGCTGAGGAGGGCAGCACTGACCGCCAGGAACTCCTGACTTTTTATCACCAGGAACCGGCCAATGGTTCCGGCTGGATTGGTTATTACCAGAAGAACGACCATAGTGTTGTCGAGATCCAGGAAATACTTAACCGAATCAAAAAGACAGTGGAAGAGGCTAAAAAGGCTTATTACAAATTGAATTTAGTCAGCTCGGTTAAAGAGCAATTCTTTTTAAAAAGAGAATTAATTGCCGAGCAGGAAGGCTTGAAAAAATACCTGCAAAAAATTCTCTCCCTGGCTGAAAAAAAACGGTTTACTTTCCCGCTGCTGGCCCAGGATTTCTTGAATCAGGCCGTAATGGAAGACCTGGTTGATTTGCTGCGCACTCAAAACTGGGGGGCGCCTGAGGATCTTAATCATTTTGAGCAGAAGACCATGGCTATTATCTCCAGTTTTGGTGACCGGGTTAATCCGCCCTCGGTATATTATTCCATCCTGAGAAAAGAACTGGAAATCTAAAAACGGCTTTAATCCTGAGGCCGGTCTCTTTAATTAAAAGTTTCTTTTTGAATTTCCTGGAAATAGTCTTCCAGCAAGCTGAGGTCTTCTGAACTCAGGTCTTTAAATCTGAGGCCGGTATAAAAGGTTGGAATTTCAGTTCCAGCTTTTTCCGAGTAAACAACTTCCGTCTGTAAGGATCTGGCTTTCTTACCCAGAACCAGAACAACTTCCAATGATCTGGAGACCGGCAAAGGTTTTTCTGAGATTATTTTAGTTCCGCCCAGACTCAGATTAATAGTTTTGCTGACCTTGAGCTGATCCTCCTCTTTATACATCAAAAAAGTGGCAGTGAAATATCTCTGGAAATGCCTCTTTTCCCGGTAAAGTTTTTCCTGGAAGGCAAAGGTGGCTGATAGTTGATCGCCTCTTTCCCAGTCGCGGGAATAAGCTACCACCTGGTTTTTCAGGCTGGCCTTGGCTGGACCCTCGGCCGGAGGTAATCTCCAGGTTTCCTTGCCTTTGGCCGCCGCCAGGGCCAGATCGCATTCATGAACCAGGTGCTTTAAGTCATCTTTGGTCAGGCCATCACTGTCGGCCATCTGCCGCCGGGGAAAGACAGTTACACCGAAAGACATGGTCAGATTGTTTCTGGGCTGATATTCTTCAAAAGGAAAATAATGTTCTTCAATATTTTTTCTGATCCGGTCGGTTAGCTGGCAGGCTTCATCCAGGCTGGCTACCCCTTCCAGAAAGAACAGGAACTCTTCTCCGCCATAACGGCAGATTAAATCCTCTTCCCGGACTGACTGGCGCATAATGAGGGCCAGCTCCTGGAGTAATCGGTTACCTGCCTCATGACCGTTACGGTCATTGTAGTGCTTGAACCAGTCCACATCGCCCATAACCATAGCAAAAGAACCTTCTTCTTTTCTTCTTTTGCTCATCGAGTTGACTTTCTGCAGGATCCGGTCGAAGAAAGGATCAGCCCGCAGCAAGCCGGTCAGAGCATCATACTGAATCAGATTGAGCTTGGTCATGGCAATGCCGATGTGCTCTGACAGGCCCCGCAGAATCTCCTGATCTTCCTGGCTGAAGCCTTCTTTAACCTCGTCCCCCGGGGAGACTTTGTTGTAAACTTCGACCACTCCGATGATCTGATCCTCATAAATAATGGGCACAGCCAGAATACTCTTCAAAGGTTCTTTGAGATTATGCTGATAACGGATAGAAAATCTCTGATCCGAGGCCGGGTCGGCCAGATTGATTTCCAGTCCATAGGTGGCGACAGCCGAGGCGAAGTCAGGCGCTTTCATTCTGGCCACATATCTGAAAGTTTCGGGATGGGTGATAAAAGTATCATCCCAGATTATTGGCTTGAGGTGCTTCCCCAGAGTTTCATTCTCTTCAATCAGATAAATAGTCAGGCCTCTGGCTTCTAATAATTCCTTTATTTCAGGCACCACGCCCAGCAGGCTGCCGACATCATTAGCCAAATAAATTTTTCTGATTATGTCTTCAGTTTTTTGCCGTTCCTTTTGAGACCAGATATAGCGGGCCTCAATCGAGATGCGCTTTTCCAATTCCCGCAAATAATTCTGATTGATCAGCTGTTTTATTTCCTTAATCTGCCTGAAAATTTCCTTAGTATTTCTGGCCGACAGGGAAAGTGATTGCTGGAGTTCAGTCCACTCTTTTTTGATCCGGCTAACATTGACCGCTCGCTGCAGCAGCAGGCTGAGAATTGGCTCGAAAGGCTGGCCATTTCTCTCCAGAATATAGTCCAGATAATATTCTTGCGGCCAGCTGAGGAGCATCTGATAAATCTCGGCCTCATCCTGGCCGACGATAATGACCGAAATGTCTTTGTTGATCAGGTCTTTCCAGCGGTCATAAGCTGCATAGGTGCTATCGACGACCATCACCCAGAAATCTTGATGGCTGATGAGAGCCGGGATTTCCTCCGGAGAGTTAGCCACGACCGGTTGGAACTCACGTTCACAGACTCTGACTATTTTGAGAGCTTGTTCCACTTCACTAACAAGAACAAGAACACTTATTTGGGCCATGATGGCGGGAAGATGACTTTTCCCTGGGTCCTCCTAAATGACCTTAGAAACCTTAGCTTGCTTATAATCTACTTAAATTATTTTTTGGAGTCAACTTATTTTTTAAGCAGGAAAAATAGGCGGGAAAAGGCGCTTTGGCCGGTCTCCGTATTTTTGAATAAGAAGAATTAGTATGCTATATTTTACCTGTCTTAATTTTTCATCTGGAAAAAGATTGTCTTATGGTTAGAGTTAGATTTGCCCCCAGCCCGACAGGTCAGCTTCATGTCGGTGCCCTCCGGACGGCTTTATTTAACTGGCTGTTCGCCCGTCAGCAGAAAGGATCACTGGTTCTGAGGATTGAAGATACGGATGTCAGCCGCTCTTCAGAAGAAATGACTGCGACTATTCTTGAAGCTCTTAGCTGGGTCGGCCTGGACTGGGATGAAGGACCAATCTATCAATCACAGCGTTTTGAGGTTTACCGCCGGGCGGCCCACCAGCTGGTTTCGCAGGGCCAGGCCTATTACTGCTTCTGTACTCCGGAAGAAATTGACAGGCGGCGGGAGGAAGCTAAGGCCCGGGGCCAGCACTGGAAATATGACCGCCAGTGCCTTCATCTTCCGGCTGAGAAAAAAGATGAGCTCTTAAAAAAAGGAGTGCCGGCGGCCATCCGGTTTTTAATGCCAGAAGGCCTGACTGAGTTCGAAGATCTGATCCACGGGCACATCTCGGTTGAAAATAAGAATCTTGAGGATTTTGTTCTGCTCCGTAGTGACGGCTTTCCGACCTACCATCTGTCAGTGGTAGTTGACGATATTGAAGCCAGAATTACCCATGTGATCAGAGGCGATGATCATATCACCAATACTCCCAAGCAAATTCTGCTCTACCGGGCTTTTCAAGCCGAACTCCCTAGATTTGCTCATTTACCACTGATCCTCGGGCCTGACCGGAAGAAATTGAGCAAAAGACATGGCCACACGGCTGTTCTGAGTTTCCGTGACCAGGGTTATTTGCCTTTAGCCTTTTTCAATTTCATGGCCCAGTTGAGCTGGTCGCCAGGCCGCGAAGAAAAAATCTATAGCCGGGAAGAAATGATCGCCGGGTTTTCGCTTGACCATGTAAGCAAGGGCAGCCCGGTCTTTGACCTCAATAAGCTTCAGTGGCTGAATAGCCGCTTGATTAATGAGCTGCCGGTGGCTGATCTGGTCAACGAAGTTCGTCCCTGGCTGGAGAAAAAGGGCCTGCGGCAAGAGGCTTACCTTGAGGAAAAAAGGGACTGGTTGACAAAACTGGTCGAACTGGTCAGGCCAAGGAGCAGGACGCTGGCCGAACTGGCTGAAATGATAGCTCCTTTTATTTCCGGGCAGGTCGTCTATGATCCAGAAGCAGTCAAAAAATACCTGCTTGAGGCTGAACTGGAAAAGCTTCTGCCGAAGCTAAAAGAAGATTTTAAACGGGTAGAGCCATTTAAGGCGGCTGAATTAGAACCAGTTTTGCGGTCCAGAGCAGAAAAAGAAGGAGTAAAGGCGGCCGTTTTTATTCATGCTTTAAGAGTTCTTTTACTCGGGCGGTCGGTTGGGCCAGGGATTTTTGAGGTTCTGGAACTGATGGGGAAAGAAAAAACTCTGGCCAGGCTGGACAATTTAGCCGAAGCCAGAAAAGCCATAGACAAACCAGGGGAGGTAAAAAATGGCTGAAAAAGAACAGGCAGCTTATAAACCGGTTCGGGCTCCGCGCGGCAACCGTCTGCATTGCCGGGGCTGGTCACAGGAAGCGGCGATGCGGATGCTGATGAATAACCTTGATCCGGAGGTGGCTGAAAAGCCGCAGGAGCTAATTGTTTATGGCGGCACCGGAAAAGCTGCCCGTAACTGGGATTGCTTTCACACCATCGTCAGCAGTTTGAAAAAACTCGAGAATGATGAAACCCTGCTGGTTCAGTCCGGTAAACCGGTCGGCATCTTTAAAACCCACCCGGAAGCTCCTCGAGTCTTAATTTCCAATGCCATGCTGGTGCCGAAATGGGCGACCTGGGATGAATTCCGGCGGCTGGAAGCTTTAGGCCTGACTATGTATGGCCAGATGACCGCCGGCAGCTGGATCTATATCGGGACTCAGGGTATTCTGCAGGGTACTTTTGAGACCTTAGCCGCCGCCGCTAAGAAGCATTTTGGCGGGTCGCTTAAAGGCAGGCTGGTGGTAACAGCCGGCCTGGGTGGGATGGGTGGCGCCCAGCCCCTGGCCGTCACCATGAACGGGGGAGTGGCCATTATTGCCGAAGTTGATCCAGCCAGAATCAAGCGCCGCCTTGATACTAAATATGTTGATACTATGACTGACAGCTTAGATGAGGCGCTCAAAATGGCTAACGATGCCTGTAAAAAGGGCCAGCCGTTATCCATTGCTCTTCTGGCTAATGCTGCTGATCTATTACCTGAGCTGGTTAAGAGGGGCATCACGCCCGATGTTCTGACCGATCAAACTTCAGCTCATGATGAACTTAATGGTTATGTGCCCCGCGGCTTGCCTTATGAGCAAGCCCTTGAGCTGAGAAAAAATAATCCCCAGGATTATATCCGCCGCTCCTACGAATCAATGGCAGCTCACGTTGAAGCTATGCTCGAACTTCAGAAAAGAGGGGCCAGGACTTTTGATTATGGCAATAACCTCCGCGGTCAAGCCAAAAAAGCAGGTGTGGAAAAAGCTTTTGACATTCCCGGTTTTGTTCAAGAATATATCAGGCCGCTTTTCTGTTTGGGGAAAGGACCTTTTCGCTGGGTGGCCCTGTCTGGTAAGCCAGAAGACATTTATGCCACCGATGAGGCCGTGCTCAAGATGTTTCCTGAAGATGAGTCTTTAGCCAGGTGGATCAAAAATGCTCAGCAGAAGGTCAAATTTCAGGGGCTGCCGGCCCGTCTCTGCTGGCTTGGCTATGGAGAAAGAGCGCTATTTGGTGATGTAATCAACACTCTGGTTAAGAAGGGGAAAATAAGCGCCCCGATAGTTATTGGCCGGGATCATTTGGATACCGGGTCAGTTGCTTCACCCAACCGGGAGACGGAAAAGATGAAAGATGGTTCGGATGCGATTGCCGACTGGCCGATCCTTAATGCCCTGCTCAATGCGGTTAATGGGGCTTCCTGGGTTTCAGTTCATCATGGCGGCGGGGTCGGAATTGGGCTGTCTATTCATGCTGGCATGGTAATCGTCGCCGATGGTTCAGCCGCCATGGCCAGGCGCCTCGAACGTGTTCTGACTGTTGATCCTGGAATTGGTGTTGTCCGCCATGCTGATGCCGGTTATGAAGAGGCTATCGCCTGTGCCCGCCGGAATAAGATTAAAATGCCCTGTTTACCGAAAAAATCAGCCAAATAATAAATAAATAGATAAATAAAAAAAGAATAAAGCGATAAAGGCCGGTTTAGCTTCAGGATAAAAGCTTGAGCAACCGGTATTCGGGTTCAAAGATTAGTTTTTTAGGTTTTATCGCCGTTTCCAGGGGAATGAGTTTAATCTCTTCATCTTTCAGGGCGACGCATTTATCATTTTCTCCGGCCAGAAGAGCTTCCACGGCGGCACTGCCCAGCTTGGCTCCAAGCAGGCGGTCTATGGCTGTCGGGCGGCCGCCCCGCTGGATATGACCAAGGACAGCGATTCTGGTCTCGAGACCGGTCAGGAGAGTAATAGCGGTGGCTACATCCTGAGCCCGGGCTTTGCCCTCAGCCACGATAATGATCCAGCTGACCTTGCCCTGAGCGTTTCCGGCCTGTATCTCCCGGCAAATTTCATTGAGGTCAAAGTCCTGTTCAGGCAGAATGACATCCTCACAGCCGCCGGCTAAAGCCACTTTCATGGCAATATAGCCACAATCCCGGCCCATGACCTCTACCACGAAAATCCTTTCCAGACTGGTAGCGGTGTCACGAATCTTATCCAGGGCATCCAGAGCGACATTGACGGCGGTATCAGCTCCCAGACATTGATCAACCTGATTAACATCATTGTCAATCGTAGCTGGCAGGCCGATTACCTGAACTCCATATTGAGTCGCCAGGATATGTGCTCCGGTTAGCGAGCCATTCCCACCGATAACTATCAAACCATCAAGCTTATATTTCTCAATTGTCCTGGCTGCCTGGGCCTGGCCTTCTCCGGTCAGAAACCTTTCGGAGCGAGCCGACTTCAGAATGGTTCCACCCAGATTAATGATGCCGGATACCGCCCGGCGATCAAGAGGGCGCAGCTCACCGTCAATCAGCCCGTCATAGCCCCGGAGTATGCCAAAAACTTCAGTTTCCTTACTCGTCGCTGTTCTGACCACGGCTCTTAAAGCAGCATTAATTCCGGCGCAATCCCTGGTTATAATTCCAAAACGCTTGGCCATAGGCTTGACCTCAATTATGAAATCCATTGAATATTAGCAGAAAAAGACCAGGCTTTAAAGACCGGGCCGGGACTGGTTCTGAGCGGCAGTCTGTCTCAATAGATAATTTATTCCAACTGACCGTTCATGTATCTTAGATATTCTTCTGCCCGCTCTGGTGGCCGGGTAAAATGACTGACCACAACTACGGCTATAAAAGACAGAATAAAAGCCGGCACATATTCGGCGATAGCCGCTCTGAGAGAAGGAATAAGATACCAGACAACTTCGGTCACCGATCCAACCAGAATCCCGGCGATGGCTCCTTCTCTGGTCGTCCTCTTCCAGTAGAGCGAGAGGAGGATAGCCGGTCCAAAAGCTGCGCCCAGGCCGCCCCAGGCAAAAAGGACAAGATAAAAAATGAGTTTATCCCCATAGGCAGCTAAGAAAATAGCAATGACAGAGACCAGCAGGGTGACCAGCCGGCTACACCAGACCAGTCTTTTTTCCGGAATCTGACGCCCGGCAGCTAAAATCTTCTGGTAAGCATCCCGGACCACAGCCGAAGAGGCCACCAGTAACTGGGAAGAGGCGGTGGACATAATGGCGGCAAAAATAGCAGCGATGGTCAATCCAAAAAGAAAAGGATGGAGATGCTGGGAACCGAGCAAAGGATAAACGTTCTCTGGATCCTGGTTGGGCAGGTTGGCGGCACTCTGATAAATAGCCCGCCCGGCCAGCCCGATAAAAATAGAACCCCAGCCCATCAGCACATTCCAAACAGTCCCGATGAGGCCTGTTTGATTGAGTTTTTCCGGGTTCTCAATACTCATATATTTATTCAAGATGTGGGGGTTACCTGGAGAGCCAAAGCCGATACCCAGAAAACCAATTAAGGCCCCGACTGACAGGGCTAAGGGATCGAGGTAGCCAGGAGAGATATCTTTCAGGCTGCAGAGAAGCTTACCCAGCCCGCCGAACTGAGCTATGGCGATAATGGGCAGAATCATCAGAGCAAAAATCATGAAGATGCCCTGAAGCATATCAGTCAGACAAACAGCCAGAAAGCCGCCCAGGACAGTATAAAAAATGACAATTCCCGCTGTAATCAATATGCCTTGCTGGTGAGTTACATTAAAACTGGCCGAAAGAGATTTTCCTCCGGCACTGAACTGAGCTGAGACATAGGCGGTCATAAAAATTAGAATAGGAATCAAAGAAACCAGCCGGAGCAGGTGCCGGTGGTCATCAAATCTTGACTCCATATAATCCGGGATGGTGATATCACCTTTTTGGCCGGTAAAATAACGTAACCTTTTCCCGGCAGAAATAAACATAAAGAGTTCAACCAGAACATAGCCAACGACCGACCAGACAGCTGAGACGCCGCGGGCAAAAGCCATGCCTGACACTCCAATGAGCAGCCAGGCCGAACGGCCGGAAGTGACAGCTGACAGAGCGACCACAAAGGATTTCATTTTGCGGCCGCCCAGGAAGAATTCTCCTATTCCCCGGGAGGAGAAATGGGTGGTAATGAGACCAACGGCCACCATCATAATGACATAAAGTAAAAAGGCAGCCAGGGCCCAGGGACTGGTCTGAACACCAAGAACGTTCATTTTGACCCTCCTTTATTCAGGGTCAGAATAAAGGCTAAAAGAATAATAGCGGCAGGCAAAATAAACAGGGCAAAAATGGTAGCAAACATAGCCGGCCTCCTTTACTTTAAGCCAAATAAAATATCACAGAGACCAGCTGCCTGGCAATAATCTTCTGGCGGATGAGTCTGATCTTTCCCGGGGGCAGAAATAAGATTAAAGCTCGAGACTAAAGAGGGTCCGGAGTTCAGCTTTTGGTGGCATAAAGCCTCTGGTTGTGTTATTAATAAATGTCGCCTTGATTTTGGAGGAGGCTTTTTATGAAGGATAAGAAAATGTTAGTTTTTAGCCTGGCTTTAGTTACGGTCGGACTGGGGCTGGTGCTGGCGGCTTGCCGTCAACCGGCCCAGGAAAAAATCATTTATCCTCAGACCAAAAAGGTCGAGGTGGTTGATGATTATTTTGGAACGAAAGTGCCCGATCCCTACCGCTGGCTGGAAGATGATAATTCGGAGGAGACCAAAAAGTGGGTCGAAGAGCAAAATAAGATAACTTTCGGCTACCTGGATAAAATCCCTTACCGGCAGAAAATAGGGCAGAGATTAAAAGATCTCTATAATTACCCGCGTCTTGGACAGCCGTTTAGAGCCGGAGAATATTTCTTCTTTTATAAGAATGACGGGCTTCAGAATCAGTCGGTGATTTATGTTCAAAAAGGCCTGGACGGTCAGCCTGAAGTTTTTATTGATCCCAATCAACTGTCTCCGGACGGAACCATTAGAATCGGGTTGGCCGGTGTTTCCACCGATTTCAAATATATGGCTATCGCCCGGTCTGAGGCTGGCTCGGACTGGTCGGAAATAAGAGTGATGGAAATTGCTGGCAAAAAGGAACTGCCTGACCTTATTCGCTGGGTAAAATTCTCAGCTGCTTCCTGGTATAAAGACGGCTTTTTCTACAGCGGCTATGACCAGCCGGCTGCCGGTCAGGAGCTTAAGGCCCGCAATGAATATCAGAAGATTTTTTATCATAAACTCGGCGATCCTCAGGAAAAGGATCAGTTGATTTATGTCGATAAAGAACATCCTTTAAGATATGTCAGTTTGGGAGTGACCGAGGACCAGAAATACGGTATTCTGGTGATTTCAGCCGGAACCTCGGGCAATGAAATTCACTGGAAAGATTTAAGCCAGGAAAAATCGGCTTTTAAATTGTTGATTCCAGGCTTTGACTATGACAGTGAAGTTATTGATAATCTTGGAGATAAGTTTCTGGTCAGAACCAATATTGAGGCTGCCAATTACCGGCTGGTCCTGGTTGATCCAGCTAAACCAGCTAAAGAAAACTGGCAGGTTGTTCTGGCGGAAAAACCCCAGGTTTTAACGGCGGCCGCCACGGCTGGTGGATACCTTTTCGCGACTTACCTGGAGGATGCTCAGACCAAGGTCTATCAGTTTAAGCCTGACGGGCAGCTCCTTCGCGAAATTGAATTACCGGCTATTGGCACTGCGGCTGGCTTTGGCGGCTGGCGGGATGATAAATTTATTTTCTATACTTTTAATT
>ENA-UOYA01003809-UOYA01003809.1-activated-sludge-metagenome-genome-assembly--contig:-NODE-3809-length-13176-cov-5.389147_pt1 | contig 13176 bp, 12 predicted proteins | sample MGYA00238163_ERZ764804 | MGnify/ENA primary metagenome ERZ764804 (study PRJEB28919, sample SAMN05720223) | activated sludge metagenome | isolation source: Anaerobic digester | place: Hong Kong...
GAGATACAGGCATGTGACTGGAGTTCAGACGTGTGCTCTTCCGATCTGGCGAGATGTAGACGCTGTCCGGCGTGAAGCCGAACAGGCCCTGGGCCATCATGGCGAGAGCCACGGGCTCGTCGATCGGCCCGCCGGTCAGGGGGAACTTGATGCCCTTGGGCCGGCCGGTGGTGCCCGACGAGTAGAGCATGTCCGTGCCGGCGGTCTCGTCGGCGATCGGCTCGGCCGGGAAGGCGGCGCGCGCCGCCTCGAAGCTGGCGTAGGGGGCGCGGGCCTCGCCGACCATGTAGAGCTTCACGCCGTCCAGCAGGGGCGGCAGCTCGTCGACCACAGGACCGACGCCCTGTGAGGTGATCAGGACCTGTGCCTCGCAGTCCTTGACGATGTACTCGATCTCGCCGGCCGACAGCTTGGACGAGATGCAGGTGTAGTAGAGGCCGGCGCGCTGGGCGGCCCAGGCGATCTCGAAGTACCGCGGATGGTTCTCGAGCATGATGGCGATGACGTCGCCCGTCTTCAGGCCCAGGGAACGGAACAACTGGGCGCCCTGGTTCGAGCGGTCGTCCAGCTGCTTGTAGGTCACGGTCTCGCCGGTGCCGGCCATGATGTAGGCGGCGCGGTCGGGGCGGGTCTGGGCGTGAATTTTCGGATGCATGACTGTCCTTCGGCGTTCGCTCGGCCGTGGCCGGCGCTCCCAGGGTTATCGTTGTTCAGAACGCATAAGCGGGACTTGACCTCCCGTCCGTCAAGCGGCGCACATGGGGAAAATCAATTACGGAGAAACGCCAATGCCGACAAAGGCCTTCGAGACCATCAAGCTGGAAGTCGAGGATGGGATCGCCACCCTGACGCTGAACCGCCCCGACCGCCTGAACGCCTTCAACACCACGATGATGAAGGAGATGATCGAGGCTTTCGACATCACCGACGCCGACGACGACGTGAAGGTGGTGATCGTGACCGGCGCGGGCCGCGGCTTCTGCGCCGGCGCCGACCTCGAGGCCGGCGGCGCGACCTTCGACTACGACAAGCGCGGCGGCGACGACAAGCTGGCCCGCCAGGAAGCCGGCCTGCACCGCGACGGCGGCGGCCTTCTGACCCTGCGCATCTATGACAGCCTGAAGCCGGTGATCGCGGCCGTGAACGGCCCGGCGGTCGGCATCGGCGTGACGATGCAGCTGGCCATGGACATCCGCCTGGCCTCGACCAACGCCCGCTTCGGCTTCGTGTTCGCCCGTCGCGGCATCAATCCGGAAGCCTGCTCGTCGTGGTTCCTGCCGCGCCTCGTCGGCATCCAGCAGGCGCTGGAATGGTGCTACACCGGCCGCGTCTTCCCGGCCCAGGAAGCCAAGGACGGCGGCCTCGTCCGCTCGATCCACGAACCGGACGACCTCCTGCCGGCGGCCAAGGCTCTGGCGCGCGAGATGGCCGACAACGCCGCCCCGGTGTCGATGGCCATCACCCGCCAGCTCATCTACCGCATGGCCGGCGCGGCCCATCCGATGGACGCGCACCGCGCCGACAGCCGCGGCATCCAGGCGCGCGGCGCCCAAGGGGACGCCAAGGAAGGCGTGATGGCCTTCCTCGAGAAGCGCCCGGCGGCCTTCCCGGACAAGGTGTCGACCGACCTGCCGAACATCTGGCCGCACTGGCAGGCGCCGACCTTCCAGTAAGACGCACGGCCGAACGGCCGAGCCGGCCGGGGCTTCGCCTGAGGCGCCCGGCCGGCGACGTCGACAACAGACGGTTAACGCCGCTGTGTTGAGGTCGTCGACAAGACGATGAATCAGGCCCTTACCGCCAACGCAGACGCCGCCGCCCCCGCTCCGGGGCCGAGCCTGCGCGCCCGCTCGGCGCTGCTGAAGCGCCTGGCCGACGTGGTCTGCCTGCCGTCGAGCCGGGTCAACGCCTTCGAGCGCGCCATGACCGCCGACGTGCTGGTCGATATGCTGCGCGAGGCTCAGCCGGTGGAGCGCCAGCGCGTGGCCCGCCGCCTGGCGACCCTGACGGAAGCGCCGTCGAACCTGGTCCGCATGCTGCTGCGCGACGACATCGAGGTCGCCGGTGCTTTGCTGACCGAGAGCCAGTCGCTGTGGGACGCAGACCTGCTGGACTGCGCCCGCGAGGCGACGACCGAGCATCGTCGCCTCATCGCCCAGCGGCGTGCGGTCAGCGACGTGGTCTCGGACATGCTCGTGGCCTTCGGCGAGATGCCGGTGATCGAGACGGTGCTGCGCAATGAAGGTCTTCGGCTGTCGCACGACGGGGTCGAGACCATCGTGGCCGCAACCCGCACCGAGCCGCGGCTGATCCCGATGCTGCTCAAGCGGCCCGAACTGCGACCGTCGCACGCCTACATCATGTTCTGGTGGGCCGACACCGATGCGCGCCGCACCATCCTCCAGCGGTTCGCCGTCTCGCGCGAGGTGCTGCAGGAGGCGGCCGGCGACATCTTCCACCTGGCGGCGGAGGAGGGCTGGCAGGATCCGCTGTCCCGCAAGACCCTGCAGTTCATCGAGCGCCGCCAGCGCAACCGCGCCGCCCTGGCGCGCAGTCCGTTCGAAAGCCTGGAAGAGGCGGTGGCCGCCTCGGCCGACGGCATGACCCGCGAGACCGCCGAGGAAATCTCGTACCTGTCGGGCCTGAAGCCGATGACGGGCGCGAAGATATTCACCGATCCGGGGGGAGAGCCCCTGGCCATTCTCTGCAAGGCCACGGGCCTGCCGAAGGTGTCGCTGCGCCAGTTGTGGCGGGGCCTGCGCCGGCCGGAGGTCGATGCGGACGGGGCGGTGGCGGCGTCGCTCCAGCGGGTGCTGATGGTCTATGACACGGTGGCGGTCGACCGGGCCCAGACCGTGCTGCGCTACTGGAACTGGTCGCTGTCCTCGGCCCTGACCCCGGCCCTGCTCAAGGCGATCCGCGAGGGCGACGAGGAGTCCCTCGACGAATACTCGGTGCCGCAACGCGCCGCCATGCTGGCGTTGGCGCGCGACTTCGGTCGCTGAACCCGAGTTTCTCTGCGCCGTTCTGTCGCGGGTGATGAGACGCAATAATTGCGAAGACCTAATTCGCCGGGCGCATCATGAGTGAATCTCTTGTCCGGGGGGCCGGATCAACGCACCGGTAAAGGCGCCTAATGTACTTGTGCTTGCTCCGAGTCACATATAATGACCCCGAAACTGATGAATGAATCGGTTGTGATGAACGGCGCTTTGGCGCCCCTAGGTTGAGAGCCATGGACGAAAAGACGGAAGTCATCGAGATGACGGCGGACATCGTGTCCGCCTATGTCGGCAACAACACTGTGGCCGCCGCCGATCTCCCTGGGCTGATCCAGAGCGTTCATCGTGCGCTCGCCGGCATCACCAACGGCGCCGAAGTCGTCGAAACGAGCCCGAAGGAACCCGCCGTTCCGGTCCGCCGCTCGATCACGCCGGACTACCTCGTCTGTCTCGAGGACGGCCGCAAGTTCAAGTCGCTGAAGCGGCACCTGCGCACCAAGTACAATATGAGCCCCGAGGAATACCGGGCGAAGTGGGCGCTGCCGAAGGATTACCCGATGGTCGCGCCGAACTACGCCAAGGCGCGTTCGGATCTGGCCAAGCAGATGGGCCTGGGCCAGGGCGGCCGTCAGGCGCCGCGCAAGAAGCGCTGATCCACGAGCCGAAAATACGCCTTTCGACACGGAACGCCCGCCGCTCGGCGGGCGTTTTGCTTTCTATCGCTTGTTAACCCTTTTCTTGCTGCGGCGCGGCGTTTCTCCCTTGCCGCAGATTCGCGGATCAGGCGATAAGTGAATCGGGCTTGTTCGTAGGGGTTGTTTAAGGACTCTATACATGGGAGCGCAGATCGGAGCCTCGGCGGCGGCCGCCCGCGCGCATGAGGAGTTGTACACCTATTGGTCCTCGCTCCGGAAAGGGGCGCGTCTCCCGGCCCGCGCCGACATCGATCCGGGCGACTTCAAGCGCCTCCTGCCGACTGTCAGCCTGATCGACGTTTCCCACGACCCGCTGGACTTTCGCGTCCGCCTCGCCGGCACCGGCCTCTATGGCGTCTACGGCCGCGAGATCACCGGCCGCACCCTTGATGAAGTCTACAATTCAGCGGCCGCCGAATACTGGCGCAAGGAGCTGACCAAGATCGTCGAGACCGGCAAGCCGGCCGTCGGCATGCACAACATGGCCTGGCGCGGCGCCGGCCATTTATCGGTGCTCTGGATGCGCCTGCCGCTGGCGTCCAACGGCAAGGACGTCGACATGATCCTCGGCTACGACGCCGTGGCGGGGATGAACAGCGGCTCGGGATCGAGCGGCATCCGCGCGGCCTGACGCGCGGCCTTCGAAAATCAGGCCGCCAGAGCCTCGGCGTCACGGCGGATGCGTGCGGCCATCGAGGCCAGGCCGTTGCTTCGCTGGGTCGACAACGCGCCGGAAAGGCCCAGCGCCTCGAATGCGGCCTTGACGTCGAAGGCCAGGATCGCGTCGGGTCGGCGGCCCGAGAACAGCCGCAGCAGCACGGCGATGAGGCCGCGTACGATATGGGCGTCGGAATCCCCGCGAAACCGGATCGAGCCGTCGGGCTGGGGCTCGGTGACGAGCCAGACCTGGCTGGCGCAGCCGCGCACCTTGTTGGCCTCGCTGCGCTCGGCGTCGGACAGGGGAGCGAGTTCGCGCCCGAGCTCGATCACATAGCGGTAGCGTTCCTCCCAGTCGCCGAGGAGTTCGAATTCGTCGACCAGTTCGGCGAGCGTCGCCTGGATGCCGGAGATGTCGGAGGCCATGGCCGCCGCACTTAAGGGGCGCGGCGGGCCCGCGCAACCTGTCCGCCGATCTGGTTCACCAGTCTGGGCGCCCGGTCGCCGGGAGTCCGCGGCGTTTCGGGCTAGCTTCCGTCGGACCCGGCGCGAGCCGGCGACCAATCGCGGAGCAGGCCGTTGATGTCCAGACTGGCGCAGAGGGAGGCGAGGGCGCGGGACGAAGACGAAGCCCGGGGCGGTCGCCCTGTGGGCGAGCCGTATCGCACCGCTCCTGAAGCCCAGCTAGAGTCCGAGGTTCCCGATCATGAGTACGATGCGGATCGATTGAACCAGACGGCCGACCAAGGACGAGCGCAGAGCGGTGCGAAGCACCCGGCTCGCGGCCGCCCAGAGCTTTTCTGGTGGCACGTGGGCTGGCTTGCGGCGGCAGGCGTCGGCGCGCGCCTGCTGCTGTTCCCCGATTCGGGCGCCACGCGCCTGGACGTCGCGGCCCTGGCGGTCGGCGCCATTCCCGCCGCCTACGGACTGGTGGCCATGCGGGCCCGGCACGACATCGACCGCGCGCTCGCCGTGGCGGTGTGGAGCATCGGCGGCGCGGCGGCGTGCCTGCTGACCGGCGGCGTCGCGGGCCCGCTGGCGGCCTGGTGCCTGGCGCCGATCGCCGCCGCCGCCATGGTCGGCGGAATCAACCTGATGGCCTTCGGCTCGGCGGCGACGGTGGTCGCCGTGGGCGTTTGCGCGCTGGCCGCGCCGCTCCTGAAGCTGGAGCCGACCCAGGGGCCGGCGGCCTACTGGCTGGGTCTGCTGGCCGCCGCCACAACGGCGACCGGCCTCGGCGTCGGCCTGGTGTCGATGCAGCGACTGGCGCGCGAGGCCGAGCGGCTGCGCGACGCCTCGGAGGCGCGGCTGCGCGGCCTTCTGGCGGATCAGCCGAACCTCCTTCTCTGGATCGACGGAGGCCGCCAGGTGTCGGCCGTCTACGGGCGGCCGCCGCCCGGGATCGCCCTTGACGCCCTGGTCGACCGCGCCTTCGCCCAGGCCGCGGCGCCCGCCGACCGCACCGCGGTCGAGGACGCCCTGCGCCGCGCCGCCGCCGAGGGGCAGGCCGAGGTGGCCTTCGCCCCGGCGGGAGAGCCCCAGGCCATGGTGGTGGCCAGCCTGCGCCAGATCGGGCCGCAGCGCCTGGTGGTCGCCCTGCGCGACGGCGCGCCGGAACGGGCGCGCAACGCCGAGATCATCGCCGCGCGCGAGGAAGCCGAAGCCCAGAACGCGGGGAAGTCGCGCTTCCTGGCCAATATGAGCCACGAACTGCGCACGCCGCTGAACGCCATCATGGGCTTCTCGGACATCATGCGCACGCGGCTGTTCGGGCCGCTGCCGGAGAAGTACGGCGAGTACGCGGACATGATCCACGAGTCCGGCTCGCACCTGCTGGAGCTGATCAACGACGTGCTCGACATGTCGAAGATCGAGGCGGAACGCTTCGAACTGGCGCTGGAGACGTTCGACGCCCGCGATGCGGTCAGCGCGGTCCTACGATTGATGCGGGGCCAGGCCGACCGGGCGGGCGTGAGCCTGCGCGGCGTGCTGCCGCGCGAGGCGCTGGAGGTGAACGCCGACAGGCGGGCCCTGAAGCAGATCGCCCTGAACCTGATCTCCAACGCCCTGAAGTTCACGCCCAAGGGCGGTTCGGTGACGGTGACGCTGCAGGCCGCGGACGGGGCGATGGAGTTGGTCGTCGCGGACACCGGCGTCGGCATCAGCCCCGAGGACCTGCCGCGGGTGGGCCGCCCGTACGAGCAGGCCGGGGACGTGGGCAGCCGGCCCCTGGGCACGGGGCTCGGCCTTTCGCTGGTGCGGGCCTTCGCCCAGCTGCACGGGGGCGACATGGCGATCGAAAGCACGCTCGGCGAAGGCACCTCGGTGACGGTGCGCCTGCCGGTCCTGATCGGCGGCGAGGCTAAGGCGGACGCCTAGCGCGTCGTGCGCAGGAAGGCGCGGCCGGCGGCGAAGTCGCCCACCTCGATATAGACGCGCCGGACCTCGTCGCGGGATCCCCCGAAGACGAACTCGACGGCCACGGCCTCGCGCGGGTCGAGCCGGGCCATGGCGGCGGCGGCCTCGGCCGGGAAGCGGAACGCCCAGCCGGACCGCGCGCCCTTGGGCAGGAGATCTGTGCCCGCCGGGCTGCGCGCCTCGGCGGCGTAGACCACCACCGCGCCGTCCGGCGGCATGCGACGGGCGAGGGCCGGGCGACGCTTCGGGTCCTTCTCGCGGGTGTCGATGTAGGGGCCCAGGGTCTTGCGCACGTCGCGCATGACGAGGCGAGCTGAATAGGGTTCCCGGCCGTCGGCGAACATGCCGAGCGCCATCAGGCCGTCGGCGCCCTGGCGGCCGGCGAGGCCGAAGATCACCCTGTCCCAGCCCGAGGCCGCATTCTGGGCGAGGCGCCAGCGGGCGGCGCGGCCCGTGCCGCGATCCGCGCGCCAGTCGGCGAGTTCGCCGGGATAGGTCATGCGCGCGAGCTTGGCGTAGCTCTCGAAGGCGGCGCGGACCCGGTCGGCCACCATGGCCATGTCGGGCGCGTCGCAGGCGACCTGGGCGGCGGCTGCGCGGGCGCGTTGCTCGACCCCGCCGACCATGGCCTCGTCGAGACCGCTGCGCAGCGCTGCGCCGCGCGCCTGGACCTGGGCGGCCAGGAGGGCGACGGCCAGATCGGGCTCGAACAGGCGGCAGCGGGCGTCGGCCGCCGTCATCACCGTGCGCTCGTAGAAGAGGTCGACCGGCGCGGCCAGGGCCGGCGCCGCCAGCGCCGCCAGGACCGTCGCGCCAAGCATCCGCCCCGCCCATCGAGCCAGCGGCGCCTTCATCGCGGCGCTCGTCATGGTCTCGTCTTTTCTCTTATAAGAACCACCCAGGCGTCGTTCTTAGCCGCCGGGCCTTTCCTTTCAGTTATCGCGTCAGCCATCGGGTCCGCATGCTTCTGTCTTCCGACATCTGGGTCGCGGCCCTGATCCGCCGTGTCGAACTCGGCGGCGCCTTCGCCGTGGTCGCCCGCAAGGGGGACGCGCGCGCCGGAGCCGTGCTGGTGAAGGTGCTCGACCGCACCAGCGGCGAGGCGCGGCTCTACGCCGAGGCCACGCGGGGCGACGGCGAGCGGGTCTGGATGCGGCCCAAGGCGACCTCGAGCGAGTCCGAGATCGACCAGTACATCGAGCGGGCGGCCCGGATCGATCCGGACGTCTGGGTTGTCGAGATCGAGGACCGCCAGGGCCGGCACTTCCTCACCGAGGCGGTGGAGCAGGGTTAGCGGCGGATTCACCGCCCTTGTGAACGCGGACGCAATGACGGGGCGCCATAAACGCCTCCATGCATTTCCTGCTCAATGACGTGGTGCTCGACCTCGACGAGGTCCGCCAGCGCCCGCGCCCCAACGCCCAGCGGTTCAAGGCCCTCTCGTCGGCCGACGTGACCCGCATGGGGCAGGAGCTCTACGCCGCCGAGCCTCTGCTGCATGTCAACGCCCGGTCCCGGGCGCTGCGGCTGGCCTCGCTGATCTACGCCAAGTCGCCGACCATCAACGCGGCCCTGTTCGTCGCGCCGGGCTTCGACTGCGCGCCGGAGGAAGTCATCGTGCGCTACATGACGCTGGGCCCGCACGTCATGACCCAGCTGGCCCTGCGCCAGAGCCAGGGCGGGCTCGACCTGCGCGCCGCCGACCGGCAGGTGTGGAGGCGGCTGGCCGCCTGACGCCGCCTCGAGGTTTGCGTCACGGCGCGGGGCAGGCTATCGCCCGCCCATGAGCACGTCCCCCGCCGCCGAAGCCGCCCGCCGGCGCACCTTCGCCATCATCTCGCACCCCGACGCCGGCAAGACGACCCTGACGGAAAACCTGCTGCTGGCCGGCGGGGCGATCCGGGCGGCCGGCGCCGTGCGCGCCCGCGGCGAGAACCGGCGGACCCGGTCCGACTGGATGAAGATCGAGCGCGAGCGCGGCATCTCGGTGTCGACCAGCGTCATGACGTTCGACCACGAAGGCCTGATGTTCAACCTGCTGGACACGCCGGGCCACGAGGACTTCTCGGAAGACACCTACCGCACCCTGACGGCGGCGGACGCGGCGGTCATGGTGCTGGACGCGGCCAAGGGCATCGAGCCCCAGACCCTGAAGCTGTTCGAGGTCTGCCGGCTGCGCGACATTCCCATCGTCACCTTCATCAACAAGATGGACCGCGAGGCGCAGGACCCCTTCGCCCTGCTGGACGAGATCGCCTCGAAGCTGGCGCTGGACCCCGCGCCGCTGTTCTGGCCGGCCGGATCGGGCGGGCGCTTCAAGGGCATGGTCGACCTGCGCAACCGCCAGTTCGTGCCGTTCGCCAAGAAGTCCTCGGACTCGGACGATGGCCACCCGCCGCCGGTGGCCTTCGACGGCAACGCCATCGTCTCGTACCTCGACCCGGACGAGCAGGCCGAGGCGGAGGAGGGCGCCATGCTGGTGCAGGAGGCCTCCAAGCCGTTCGACCCGCAGTCGTTCCTGGAAGGCCACATGACGCCGGTGTTCTTCGGCTCGGCCCTGCGCCATTTCGGGGTCAACGAACTGCTGGCGGGCCTGGGCGCCTATGCGCCGCCGCCCAAGCCGGTGGCGGCCACCCGAGGCGGCGACGCGACGCATGTGGCCCCCGGCGACGGCGAGGTCACGGGCTTCGTCTTCAAGGTCCAGGCGAACATGGACCCCAACCATCGCGACCGCATCGCCTTCCTGCGGCTGTGCTCCGGGCGGTTCACGCGGGGCATGAAGCTGAAGGTGCAGAACACGGGACGCCAGCTGTCCGTGAACGCGCCGATCATGTTCTTCGCCTCAGACCGCGAACTTGCCGAGGAAGCCTTTGCGGGCGACGTCATCGGCATTCCCAACCACGGCGTGCTGCGGGTCGGCGACAGCCTGTCGGAAGGCGGGACCGTCCGCTTCGCCGGCCTGCCGAACTTCGCGCCGGAAATCCTGCAGCGGGTGCGGGTGAAGGACCCGCTGAAGGCCAAGCACCTGAAGAAGGCCCTGGAGGGCCTGGCCGAGGAAGGCGTGACCCAGCTGTTCCGGCCGGACATCGGCTCGGACTTCATCGTCGGCGCCGTCGGCCAGCTGCAGTTCGAGGTGATGGCCGACCGCCTGTCGAACGAGTACCAGCTCGACGTGATCTTCGAGGCAAGCCCCTATGCGGAGGCCCGCTGGCTGGTGGGCGCCAAGGCCGACCTCGAGGACTTCGCCAACAAGCACAAGACCGCCATGGCGACGGACATCGACGAGCAGCCCGTATTCCTGGCCAAGTCGGCCTGGGAGATCGGCTATGTCTCCGAGCGCTACGACAAGGTGCGCTTCGAGCGCACGCGGGAGCGGGCCTGAACCGGTGAGCGCCGCGCACGGCCTCTATGGCGGCCCGCCGCCAGCCCTGGCGATCGCGCCGCCCGGGGCGCTGCAGACCTCGCCGCTGACGCCGGGGGCGGGGACGCTGGAGGCCCTGGCCGACGAAAGCCTGGACAGCTTCACGGTCCTGGCCCCGCCCGGCGCCGTCGAGCGCCGCTATGTGCTGGCCCAGGCGCTGCGCAGCCTGAAGCCGGGCGGCCGGCTGATCGCGATGGCCCCCAAGGACAAGGGCGGGGCGCGGCTCAAGCGCGAGGTGGAAGCCTTTGGTTGCGCCGTCGGCGAGACGGCCAAGCGCCATCATCGCATCTGCGAGGTGGTGCGGCCCGCCGCGCCGACGGGCCTGGAGGCGGCGATCGCCGAGGGCGCGCCGCGCCTGCACGCGGGCCTCGGCCTTTGGACGCAGCCCGGCGTGTTCAGCTGGGACCGCGTCGATCCGGGTTCGGCCCTGCTGGTCGGCCACCTGCCGCCGCTGGCGGGCAAGGGGGCGGACCTGGGCGCCGGGCTCGGCGTGCTGGCCCATGCGGTGCTGGCCTCGCCTACGGTGAGCGCCCTGTCGCTGGTGGAGCTGGACCGGCGGGCGCTGGAGGCCGCCCGGCGCAATGTCGGCGATCCGCGCGCCACGTTCGTCCAGGCCGACGCGCGCACGTGGGCATCGGACGGCGCCCTCGACTTCGTGGTGATGAACCCGCCGTTTCACGACGGCGGGGCCGAAGACAAGACCTTGGGACAGGGCTTCATCGCCGCGGCCGCGCGACTGCTCAGGAAGGGCGGGGCCTGCTGGCTCGTGGCCAACCGTCATCTGCCCTACGAGGCCGCGCTCGCCGACGCCTTCGGCAAGGTCCGGCTGGCCGGAGAGGGCGGCGGGTTCAAGGTCTATGAGGCGGTGAAATGAGCAAGGCGCCCATGGCCCGTCTCGACCGCCTGCTGGCCAATCTGGGCTACGGGTCGCGCCGGGAGGTGACGTCACTGGTGCGCGATGGCCGCGTGGTGCTGGACGGCGCGCCGCTCAAGGACTCCGGCCAGCGCATCGCCGTGACCCCCGACCTGCCCGAGCGGATGACCGTGGCCGGCGCGCCGATCGACCCGCCGGCGCCGCTGACCCTGATCATGCACAAGCCGCTGGGCGTGGTGTGTTCGCACCGCGAGGCGGGGCGAAGCGTGTATGAACTGCTGCCGCACCGCTGGCGGGCCCGCGAGCCGGGGCTGTCGACCATCGGCCGGCTCGACAAGGACACCTCGGGCCTGCTGCTGATCACCGACGACGGGCCGTTCCTGCACCGGGTGATCTCGCCGCGCAGTCACGTGGCCAAACGCTATCTGGCGACCCTGGCGCGGCCGCTGTCCGGGGACGAGGCGGCGCTCTTCGCATCCGGGACGCTCATGCTGGAGGGCGAGAAGGAGCCTCTCGCGCCGGCTGTCCTGGAGACGCTGGACCCGAAGCTGGCGCGCCTGACGATCACCGAGGGACGCTACCACCAGGTGCGGCGGATGTTCGCCGCCGTGGGCAACCACGTCGAGGCGCTGCACCGCGAGAGCATCGGGGGCCTCGCCCTGCCCGGGGACCTGGCGGCCGGCGAATGGCGGCGGCTGACGGGCGCCGAGACGGACCTGATCTTCGCCTGAAGCAGTCGAAGGTCCGACGAATTCAGCAAAGCGACCTGGCGCGTTAACGTTTATGCAAGGTTTGGGCCAATCGCGGATCACAAATAAGTAAAGGTTAATGACTTGTTAAAGCCGGCGGCTCCGGCTTTGCTAGGTCTCACACAACCCGTCGCGGAACGTCCCGCGGTGGGACGTTAAGCGTGTGACCTGGGGGCGGTCGTTGATGTTTGAATTTGGCAAGGAGCTTCGCAGGCTCTTCAGCGGGGACGGAGGGTTCCGTTTCCCGCAGGACGGGCTGACAGGCGGCGACGCCGGACTGCTTGAACTCCTGGACCTGCGTCTTCTGCAGAACGAGGGGCGGGCGTCGGACGCCGCGGCCGGGCGCGTCAGCGCCAAGGATCGCGCCCAGCGCCTGCTCGAAAGCGCCATCGTCTGGCGCGAGATCGCCCGCAGGGGCGGCGACGCCGCCGCCCTGCGCAAGGCGGCCGCGCTCGCCGAAACCGCCGCCGAGGCGTTCGACCGCAACCGCCGCCCGGACGGCTGGGCCCGCGCCCGCTGCGAACAGGCCTTCTGCGCCATGCTCGGCGCCGAACTGTTCGGCGACGAAGGCCTGACCGCCGCCGCCGAGGTCGCCTTCCGCGAAGCGCGCGCCGCTGCGCGCGGCGGGCTGGCCGCGCCGCTGGCCGATGTCGGCGTGGCGAGCATCGAGGGGCGCCGGCGCCTGCCGCACGGCGACGCCCAGGCCGCCCGCATCGCCGCCGCCCGATTCACCGGGCCGATCACGGCGCTGCAGTCCCTGATCCGCCGCTGCTCGGCCGCGCGCCTGCTTCTGGCCGAGGCTCGCGTGCTGCGCGCCGACCTGCTGGCCGGGTGGGGCGCGCGCCTGAAGGACCGCGACCTGCTGCGCATGGCGCTCGACGAGGCCAATCAGGCCCGGAGCGGCCTCGACGCCGACTATGAACCCCTGACCTTCGCGCGGATCGGCGTGCTGCGCGGCCAGATCATGGCCCTGCTGGGCGAGGCCACCGGCGAGATCGAGACGATCGCCGACGGCGCCGAGGCCATCGCGGCCGTGGTCGACGAACTGCACCGCGACCACAGCCCCCTCGACTGGGGCCGCAGCCAGTGGGCCTTGGGCCAAGCCGTGCAGATCCTCGCCGAGGCCAGCGCCAGCGAGCGGGCCTACGAACGCGCGATCATCTGCTACGAACGCGCCGACCACGTGTTCAAGCGCATCCCGTCCCTGGCCCTGCGCGCCGTGGCGGCCAGCAACCGGGCCCTGTGCCTGGCGCGCTCGGCCGAACTGACCGGCGACCTCGGGGTGCTCGACGCGGCCGAGGCGGCCTTCAAGATCGAGCTGACCACCCGCCAGCCGCGGCACGATCCGGTGGGCTGGGCG
>ENA-UOYA01003811-UOYA01003811.1-activated-sludge-metagenome-genome-assembly--contig:-NODE-3811-length-13174-cov-4.379069_pt1 | contig 13174 bp, 12 predicted proteins | sample MGYA00238163_ERZ764804 | MGnify/ENA primary metagenome ERZ764804 (study PRJEB28919, sample SAMN05720223) | activated sludge metagenome | isolation source: Anaerobic digester | place: Hong Kong...
CTGCTTTTTGAGGTATGATGGCGATATTTTTATAAAAATTGCCCTCGCCTGTGATAATAAATCCGAAGACATCATTAAATCTACTGCCAACATACTCTTTATACTCCTCTGAGGCAAAGATATAATTGAATTTAATCTCGTTTTCGAGAGGAATAAAGTCAAATTCAATAAAGGCTTGGTCACAAACCTTGCCTTTTGACAATTTTCCCAAATCGCGGTCTCCCTTGAATCTGTAGCTATTATCCCAAGCCAGTCCGCTCGTTCCTGGGGTTTTATTTCCTCCTTTGATGGTATTCAAATTTCCTGAACTCATAGCGATTCCATTCTTGATTTCAAAGTCTTTTACATCAAAATGAAATTGTCCTATAGAAGATTTCAATCCTCGATACTTGATATTATCGATTTTGACATTATTTGAATCTAAGAAATAGTACAAATAATGCTTGGGGCTGTGAGTAGTATCTACTCTAAATTTATTTTGGGCTAAAAAAGTACAAGGCGCGAACAGTATAGTACAAATTAGGATTCTAAACATGTGGGTCAATTCGTGATTTTTATAAGAAATAATGCTAGACAGCTACTTCTGCTTTGATTTTAGGGTGATATTGGTAGTCTATAATTTCAATATCTTCATACTTAAACTCAAAAATAGAAGATATATTTCGTTTGAAAGCTAATTTGGGAAGCGTTTTAGGCTCTCTGCTTATTTGCTCTTTGGCTTGGTCAAAATGATTGTGATAGAGATGTACATCCCCAAAGCTATGGACAAAATCCCCTGCTTTTAGCCCTAATACATGGGCTATCATCTCCGTCAATAATGCGTATGAAGCTATATTGAAGGGAATGCCAAGAAATACATCGGCGCTTCTTTGGTACAATTGACAACTCAGTTTGCCATTGACTATATAGAATTGAAATAGACAATGACAAGGAGGCAAAGCCATATTCCCAATTTCGGTTGGATTCCATGCGCTCACGATATGCCGTCTAGAGTCGGGATTATTTTTTAGCTGCTGTATCAAATCTGATATTTGATCTACTGTGACTCCATTGAGCCCTTCCCAATGTCTCCATTGGCGACCATATACTGGCCCTAAGTCTCCATATTGATTAGCAAATGTTTGACTTTCTTTGATTTTATTCGCAAACTCTTTGATGGTTTCTCCTTGAAAATCAGCCGATTTTTTATACTTTTCATAAGGCCAATCATTCCATATACCGACCTCATGATCGACTAAATATTTGATATTCGTATCGCCCTTAAGAAACCAAAGCAGCTCATAGATGATTGATTTTATATGCAATTGCTTGGTGGTCATCAAGGGAAATCCCTCAGAGAGCTTAAATCTAAATTGATAGCCAAATAGACTTCGCGTCCCAGTCCCAGTTCGGTCACTTTTATCTTCTCCCTCGTTGAGAATTTTTCTCAATAATTCTTGATATACATACATCTACCGCTTACTATTTATCTAGGACAAAAGTAATCAACTAATTTAATCTTCTTTCTTGGGAAATCAACACTCCTAAATCACGATTTGTGTAATTTAAAGGACAAAAGAGGGAAGACATCGAATATTTCATACTGCCCCATTTCTATGTATAGCAATTTTATAATTCTTAGGAAGAATACTCAATATTTTATCCTATCTTTGCTTACTTTTTTTTAAGATAGATAGAAATGATATTAGACGTAGTCATCCCCAATGTAGCAGAATCCATTACCGAAGTCACACTAGGAACTTGGTTAGTCAAAGATGGAGAATATGTAGAATTGGATCAGCCATTGTGTGAAGTAGAGACAGATAAAGCATCGCAAGAACTTATCGCAGAGAAATCAGGTAAAATTACTCTAGTAGCCAAAGAAGGCGATGATATTAAGGTGGGCGGTTTGATAGCCAAAATCGATACAGATGTAGCCGCACCAGCCAAAACAGTGACAGCAGAGCCTATCAAGACAGAATCTAAGCCTGTGGTAGAAGAGAAAAAACCCGAAACGAAAAAAGAAGAACCAGCTTCAACCCATTATGCGGTCAATACACCTTCGCCTTCGGCGCAGAAATTAATTTCTGAAAATGCCTTGGATATATTTAAAATTAGCGGTTCGGGAAAAGATGGCAGAATTACCAAAGAAGATGTCCTCCAAGCAATCGCTTCTGGCTCAGCCACGATGCAGGATGGATTCAAAGCCTTGGTCAATTCCACGCCAGCCTATAGCAGAGAGGATTCAGTGAAGAAAATGCCGAGAATTCGAAAAGTGATTTCTGAGCGACTAGTCTATGCTAAAAATAGCACGGCGATGTTGACGACTTTCAACGAAGTCAATATGCAGCCGATTATGGATATCCGAACGAAATACAAAGATAAATTTAAAGAAAAACATGCTATCAATCTAGGTTTTATGAGTTTTTTTACCAAAGCTTGTAGTCTAGCCTTGATGAAATATCCTGAAGTCAATGCCTATATCGATGTAGAAAAAGGAGAATTGATTTATCATAATTATGCAGATATTTCGATAGCTGTATCTACTCCTAAAGGCTTGGTCGTTCCGGTCATTCGAAATGCAGAAAGCCTCACAATGGACGGAATTGAAAAAGCAGTGGCTGCTTTAGCTGCCAAAGGTCGTGATGGTAGCTTGACGATGGAAGATATGGAAGGCGGAACCTTCACGATTACCAATGGAGGCGTATTTGGCTCCTTGATGAGTACACCGATAATCAATCCTCCTCAGTCAGCTATATTGGGAATGCACAAAATCCAAGATAGACCGATGGTAGAGAATGGTCAAGTCGTAGTGAGACCGATGATGTATCTCGCCTTGAGCTATGATCATAGAATTATCGATGGAAAAGAGAGCGTTGGATTCCTTGTCACTGTGAAGGATTTTCTCGAAAATCCTGAGAAAATGTTGATAGGTTCAGATCCTGTTGAGGCTCTATTAATGTTATAAAATTCTTGAGATTATGCCCTCTATCATCAGTCATGCTATAGGAGCATTTTTCGTCAATAAAGCTATTTTTTCTGGAGAAAACACCCTCAAAATTTCGATTTTAGTCATGGTTTCTGCGATGATTCCCGATATAGATTTTATTGGATATCGTTTGGGAATACTCTATCAATCAACCTTTGGACACAGAGGATTTACACATTCTATTTTTTTTGCTGTTATTTGGAGTTTAGCGATTTATTTCTTTTTTTTCTATGCGCATCAGCGAGGTAAATTAAAGCCAATACTGATTTGGACTATTTTTTTCTTAGCGACATTGTCTCATCCTTTATTGGATGCTTGTACAAGTGGAGGAGAAGGGGTGGCTTTATTTTCGCCATTCTCTAATGAGCGTTTTTTCTTTCCTTTTAGACCGATACGAGTAAGTCCACTGGGTGTGAAATCCTTTTTTTCTAACAGAGGAATTATCGTTATCCTAAGTGAAATCAAGTATATTTGGATACCTACCATAGGATTATTCATTTTTTCGAAATATCTTCGATGGATAAAAGGAAATTGAAAAGTATGTGACCATAAAAAACAAAAAACAAACACATGAAATCAAGATTGGTCATAGTATTAGGAGGTTTTTCTTTTTTCATTTACATCCTCTTTGCCTATTTATTTTATAAAGAGAGAACGATTATGCCCGATATGGCATTTCAACTTTTTTGTATTCTAAAAAATCAAGATTTTGCCATTCAAATCCATCGATATGGGGCTGTATTGACTCAGTTGTTTCCATTTATCGGTATGAAATTAGGTGTGAGTTTAAATGCGATAGCACAGTTATATTCTCTTAGCTTCCCCATCGTTTATTTGATGGAATTTGTCTTAATTGCATTTGCATTAAAAAATGAACGAATTGCACTCGTCTTCTTCCTGTTTAATTTCTTAATTAATACACATTCTTTTTTTTGGTGTCAATGCGAATTGATACAAGGAGTCTCCTTTACCTTGCTCTATATCGCATGGATAGAGAGACATTTAGCCCAACCATTTAAATTGAGTCTGTTCTGGGGCATAAGTCTGCTTGGACTTGTGACCATTGTATTTTTCTATCCTTTGTTAGTCATTGTATTGGTTTACGCCTTGTTATTTTTATATTTTAATTCGTATAAAATTGAAAATAAACGACTCTATCTTCACGTATTTTTAGTATATAGTTTACTCTTCATTTTAAAACTAATATTTGTTAGAAATTTCTACGATGCAGGTGCATTAAACAATCTGAAGAATTTCTATACACTCTTTCCTTCTTATTTCGCTACGACATCTTGGAAGAATTTTTATGGGTATTTACTGAAAGATTACTGGGGTTTGATTTTGCTATTTTGCTTAGTCGTTTATCAATATTTTAATAGTCAAAAATGGCTAAAATTAGCTTTATTTCTCAGTTTTTTTATTGGTACTATTTTTTTGATAAATATTTGCTACAAAGATGGTGCAGAGCAGTTTTATCTCGAAGGTCAGTATTCTATTCTCTGTGCCCTACTTGGATTTTCATTAGCTTATGATATAGTATCTAATTGGTCTCCCAAATGGCTTTTTGGATTTCTATCGATGATATTGATTTTATTTATTTTTAGAATCACTTCTACTCGTTCCGTTTATAGTGACAGAGTGAATTTATATAGAAATTTAATCACAGAATTTTCACATAAGAAAGTCATTTTAGAGAATCATCCCATTAGATATAAAACATTAAAAATGCAATGGGGAAGCTCATTTGAAACATGGCTACTCTCCACTACAGAGCGAAGGGAAACGAGTTCCATAATTATCAAAGATAATCCTAAGGATTTAGATTGGGCATTGGATAAGTCTAAATCATTTATAACGGAATGGGAAATAGTTGATTATGACAAATTGAATTCAAACTATTTCATCTTCAAAGATTCAGGAACTTACACTAAAATTCAGCCATTAGATTCTAATGTTTTTTGATGAAAATCGTTTAACAAATCATTCCTATATCGATTCAGGATTTAATTTCTAAGGAATTGCCCTCTTTTTTTTATTTTTACCTTTTTAATAAAATAGTTCAATTATTCTGACATATGGAAAAGAAGAAACTGCTTGAGGTAAAGAATCTAGTGACGACCTTTAAAACTGACGAAGGCGAAGTAAGAGCGGTCAATGATATCAGCTTTACACTCTATAGAGGTGAAACCGTGGGTATCGTAGGAGAGTCTGGTAGTGGTAAGTCTGTGACTTCACTTTCTATTATGCGATTGATTCCAAATCCACCGGGAAGAATTGAGTCAGGAGAAATCTTATATTATGCTGCAGATGGCGAGGTTATTGATATTACTAAATTGGCGGATAAGGATTTAATGTCAATCCGTGGAAATGAAATTTCAATGATTTTTCAAGAGCCGATGACTTCACTGAATCCAGTATATACCTGTGGGGATCAAGTCGCTGAGACTATTATTTTACACCAAAGAAAAACCAAAAAAGAAGCAGAGGAATTGACTTTGCAGCTTTTTGAACAAGTGAAATTGCCAGACCCAAAGCGGATGCTAAATTCATATCCACATCAGCTATCTGGAGGGCAAAAACAAAGAGTCATGATAGCGATGGCTATGAGTTGTAAGCCTGGGATTTTGATAGCCGATGAGCCTACGACTGCCTTAGATGTAACGGTTCAGAAAACAATTCTCAATCTCATGAATGATTTGAAAAAAGAGATTGAAGCTTCGATTATATTTATTACGCATGATTTAGGCGTTATTGCAGAGATAGCTGACAGAGTTATCGTGATGTACAAAGGTAAAATCGTAGAGGAAGGCGATGTCCTTTCGATATTTGAAAAGCCTCAACATCCTTATACCAAAGGACTTTTGGCTTGTCGTCCACCCCTCGGCAAAAGACTCAAAGTATTGCCTACGGTCAAAGATTTTATGAAAAAAGATGAGACAGGCAAATTAGTTGAGGTAGAATCTGATGTGCAGAAAGCTATTGAACGAGTGGTTGTTTCTGAACAAGAAACTTTGCAGAGAAGAAAAGATTTGGAAGTCGCTCCTAAATTGCTTGAAGTCAAAAATTTAAAAGTTTGGTTTCCGTCTAAGCTGGATTTCTTTGGCAATCCAAAGGATTTTGTAAAAGCTGTGGACGATGTGAGTTTCAAGATGAAAGAAGGAGAAACCCTTGGGCTAGTGGGAGAGAGCGGTTGTGGAAAGACAACTTTAGGGAAAACGATTCTTAGACTAAATCCTGCTTATGATGGCGAAATCAACTACAAAGGACGCAATATCCTAGATATGTCCAAGTCTGATTTAAAAGATTTGAGAAAAGAAATGCAGATTATCTTCCAAGACCCTTATTCTTCGCTCAATCCGAGAATGACGATAGGAGATGCGATCATGGAGCCAATGACCGTTCATGGCATATATAATAATCCCAAGGAACGAAAAGACAAAGTGCTAGAATTATTGGATAAAGTAAATCTAAGACCAGAGCAGTTTACTCGATATCCACATGAATTTTCAGGTGGTCAGCGTCAGAGAATCTGTATTGCACGGGCACTTTCCCTCAACCCTAGTTTTATTATCTGCGATGAGTCGGTTTCCGCACTCGACGTATCTGTACAAGCACAAGTGCTCAATCTTTTGATAAAACTAAGAGAAGAATTTAAGTTTTCATACATTTTTATTTCACACGATTTATCCGTAGTGAAATTTATTAGTGACAGAATCGTTGTGATGAACAAAGGAAAAATTGAAGAAATAGGTTATGCAGATGATATCTACAATCATCCTACAAAAGAATACACGCAGAAACTCATCAATGCAATTCCGAAAGGAGATTTGGAAGATATTAGAAAAAAACTCAGTAAAGCATCCTAAAAATTATGCTTCAAGATATTAAGACCGAAGAAGATGTAAAATTATTTTCCGATATTTTTTATGAAAAATTATTGGCGGATGAGCGAATCAATAGACATTTTCTAAATTTGAATTTGAAAGAACATATGCCAAAAATTTATAGTTTTTGGAGCACGATTTTACTCGGAACTCAATCTTACAAAAACAATATGATGGAAATGCACAAACACTTGGATTTGACTAGAGAAGATTTCCCTATTTGGTTGAGACATTTTGAAAAAACGCTGCGAGATAATTTTGAAGGAGAGAAGACGGATGAAGCCATATCAAGAGCTAACACAGTAGCTATGACGATGCGCTATAAATTACTAGGATAATTTTTTTTTTCTTAAACGACACGTTTTGACCATCGGTTTGTTTATTTTCACAAAAAAATAGCAATGGATATAAGCATTATAGTATTGGGATTAATCGTTATCACTACGGTGATTGTCGGCTTTTTTATGGGAAAATTCTTCACATTGAGCCAAGTGAACTCCTCCATAGCGACCATGGAAGAAAAGCAAAATTCACTGACAAATCAATTAGATTTAAAATCGAATACAATTGAGAAATATGAGAGTGAATTAGCACAGCTTAGACATGAGAGAAATCAACTCGAAATCAATTTTTCTATTAAGGAAAATGAGTTTAAAAACCTGATGGAAAAAAATAGCGAGCAAAAGCTAGAAGTAGATAAACTCAATGAAAAATTCACGAAAGAATTTGAAAATCTTGCAAATAAAATTTTAGAAGAAAAAAGCAGTAAATTTTCTGAGCAAAATAAAGAAAATCTGAAGAACATACTCAGTCCACTTCAAGAAAAAATTCAATTATTTGAAAAAAGAGTGGATGATACACATAAGGAAAGTATCGTATTTCATACAAATCTGCATAATCAGCTTCGATATCTAAAAGAAGCCAATGAGCAAATCTCAAGGGAGACACTCAATCTGACCAAAGCACTCAAAGGAGATGCCAAAATGCAAGGAAATTGGGGGGAATTAATTCTGGAACGTGTACTCGAAAAATCTGGATTGGAAAAGGATAGAGAATATTTCGTTCAAAAAAGTTTCGATACAGAAGATGGGACTAAGGTTTTCCCAGATGTCGTTATCAACCTTCCTGATGGTAAAAAAATGATAGTGGATTCAAAGGTTTCATTGGTGAGCTATGAGAAATATGTAAATGAAGAAGACGATGATATGAAGTCGAATTTTTTAAATCTTCATATTCAATCTATTAAAAGACATATCGAGCAACTCAGCGAGAAAAATTATCACGATTTATATCAAATGGAATCGCCTGATTTTGTTCTGATGTTTATTCCGATAGAGACAGCTTTTTCTATAGCGGTCAACGCTGAATTGAATTTATATAACAAAGCATTTGAGAAAAATATCGTCATAGTTACTCCTTCCACGCTATTGGCTACTCTTCGCACGATAGATACCATGTGGGCTAATCAAAAGCAGCAGGATAATGCTATCGAAATAGCAAGGCAAGCTGGTGCGCTTTATGATAAATTTGAAGGATTCGTTTCTGATTTGATAAGTGTCGGCAAGAAAATTGATGACTCCAAAAAGGAATATTCTGAAGCGATGAATAAATTGGTGGATGGAAATGGAAATTTGATTTCACGAGTCGAGAAATTGAAAAAAATGGGAGCTAAAGCTAAAAAAGCTATTCCAGATAATTTATTGAAACGAGCTGATGCCTTGGATTCAAATGATATAAACTATGTAGATTAATTTGAACAAAAACATACCAAATTTGATGAAAAAAATTATAATATTCTTTGTTTTGTCTTTTTTCAGTTTGAATTCTTTCGCTGAAAAATATAAAATAACTTATTCAGACACATTGATGTATTTTGGTACAAAACTATATAAATCTGGTGATTTAATATCGGCTACTGCCAAATTGGATAGCTGTATCATGCTCAATCCCAAGAATGATGAATGTAGATTTTACAGAGCCAAAATTGCCTATGATACTAAGGATTTTGAATTAGGAAAATTGATTTTCAAATCTGTACTTGCCCTTCAGGAGCGGGATGCTGTATCTTGGAATATGCTTGGGCTTTGTTTTCAAGAGTTGAAGCAATATGATTCTGCGGAGTTTTGTTTTAAAAATGCAGTCGGTTTGAATTCTAAAGAATCTAGATTTTTCTCAAATTGGGGAAAAAATGAATATCTAAGAGGAAATTATCAACATGCAGAACAGCTTTTTAATACCGCTATTTTGATAGATCCGAGCGTGTCAAATCATTTTGAAGGTCGTGCTGAGGTACTGAAAAAATTAGGAAATAAACAGGCAGCTATCGCAGATTATCAGCAAGCTAAAACTCTCAATCCTAGCAATACGAGAGTGATAGAAAAACTCAGTGCCATGGAAGAAAAAAATTACAATAGTTACTACCTTTTGGCAGGTTTGTTTATCGTATTTATTTCAGTATTATTGTGGTGGAAAAATAGAAAGAAAACTATATAAATTGAGTCCACGCCCAAAATTTTCGCCCTTTTAGATAGTCAAAATTAGATTCATTGCTATAAGCCTCTTTTTCAAAAGGAATGGACATATAAGCATTGAAGTGGGTATAACCATTTAGGCGATACAAAGCGTAATAATATCCGTAAAGAATATAAAAGAGTATGATGAGCAACTCTTTCTGCTGTCTAAAATGAATTTTTTCGTGATGAATAATGACTTCACTCTCCTTGACCTCTCTGTGTCGAACTAGAATAAACGGCCATACCGCCATAGCATTGACATATTTCCCGCCAATAACTCTTAGAAAATTAGGTACAATTAGTATCAAAATTTAAACATTTTAATCATATCTTTTAGATGTCCGTAGTTCAATAAGTCGAGAAGACTTTCAAGATTTTTTTCAGCTTTGATTTCATCGAGTTTTGCAGAGATTTTTGATTTTATCTTTTGGACAAAATCATCTGTATCATCTATAATTCCTTCAATATTGCTGACCAAACGCTGCTTGATTTCATCATTTTTCTCGTTGGGAATATCAAAAATAAAATCTCTCAAACTACCTACTTTCCCTTCAAAAAAAAGCGTTTTGGCAGTCTCTTTGATATCCGTTAATATTTTAGTCGCTAGAGCATCTGCATCCTCTAAAACCTGTCCAGATTCTTCGATAGCTTCTTTGATAATATCCTTCAACATACAATTTTCATTTATTACAAAGCTAAATCAAATAAACCTAGAATAGACTTATTTTTTTTTGGAAGTATAAGCTGTAATTGGGACAATCATTTCTTCCAATGAAATACCACCATGCTGAAATGAATCTTTGAAAAAATTGACGAATTGATTGTAATTATTCTGATAAATTAGAAAATAATCTTCTTTGGCAAAGATGTATGACGTGCTAATATTGGATTGAGGCAATTCTGCATCTTCAGGCTTTTTGACCCAAAAAACTTCTTTTTCATTGAATTGAAGATTTTTCCCAGCTTTATATCGAATATTGGTACTGGTAAGCCTATCCCCAATACATTTTGATGGGCGAGCAACTTGAGTTGTACCATGGTCTGTCGTTATAATAATATTGACATCTTTGGTCGCTAATTTCTTGATAAGGGATAATAAATTTGAATTTTCAAACCAAGAAAGCGTCAATGAACGAAAAGCTTTTTCATCACGAGCGAGCTCTTTCATCATTTCCATTTCGGTGCGTGAATGTGAAATCATATCTATAAAATTATAGACGATTACATTGAGCTGATTATGAAGGAGATTGTTGAAATCTTTGGTCAGATTATTGCCATCTTCTAGTGTTAGAATTTTTGAATAACTATACTTTATGGGTTGTTTGAAATTTTTTGAGAGTTGATAGCCTATCAATTCTTTTTCAAATAAATTTTTGCCTCCTTCCTCGTCATCGTTTTTCCAATATTGAGGCAATTTTTTTGAAATCTCAAGGGGCGACATCCCCGCAAATATTCCATTTCGGCTATATTGAGTAGCTGTAGGTAATATGCTGAAAAATGTATCTTCATCAACTCGATCGAATATTTCTTCAAAATAGGGTTGAATCATTTTCCATTGGTCGTATCTCAAATTATCGATTAGGAAAAAGAAAGTAGGCTTTTCTTGAATCAAAAATGGATATACTTTTTTCTTAAATAAAGTATGTGAAAGTGTCGGCGTGTCACTATCCATAGGATTTTTTATCCAGTCAAAATAGTGCTTGATGATAAATTTATTAAACTCTACATTGGCTTCTTTTTTCTGCATTTCCATAATGTGAAACATCTCTGCAGAATCTGCATTGTCGAGTTCTAATTCCCAATAAATCAACTTTTTGTACAATTCAACCCACTCTTCGTAGCCAGACACGGATTGGATACTCATAAAGAGTTTTTGGAATTCTTGCTGATATGCTTGAGTTGTTTTCTCCGTAATTAGTCGCTTATTATCTATGATTTTTTTGAGCGTTAATATTATCTGTTGGGGTTTCACAGGTTTGATGAGATAATCTGCTATCTGTGAGCCTATGGCATCTTCCATTAAATCTTCTTCTTCATTTTTTGTAATCAACACGATAGGGAGATTGCTTCGATTTCGTTTGATTTCTTGCAATGTCTCAAGACCACTCAATCCAGGCATAGATTCATCTAGGAATATGACATCAAATGACTCTTCCAATACCTTATCGATGGCATCCTGTCCATTCGATACAGACTGAACGGAATAACCTTTGTCTTCTAAATAAGTGATATGGGATTTCAGAAAATCTAATTCGTCATCTGCCCATAGAATTTTAATTTTTTCCATAGTTTTATTAGCTTTGTGTGGATTTTAGTTTAAACATTGCGGTTGATAAAAAAATATTTTAATTTTTACTTGATATTTGGGTTAGTAATTTTTCTTCCTTTTTATGTGGTATTCAAGGGGGGCGAACCCCTATGGCAAATATATCGCTCTGACCATAATCTCTTCCAAATTATTTTGAGCTTAAGGTTAAACGCAGGAATTGCCGCTATAGTATGTGGCGCAGGGTTAGCTGCTTGTGGATTATTTCTTCAGACACTCTTCCAAAATCCTTTGAGTTCGCCTTATACTTTAGGTGTTTCGTCTGTAAGCTCTATGTTTATTGCATTTTATATTTTAGTTGGAAATATTTTCCCATTTTTATTTACAGAAAATAAATTGGTATTCCTCGTAATTCAATTCGGATTCTCACTTTTTGGGGCAGTTTTATCTCTTTTTTTAATATTAAAAATTCAAAAAAGAACATTTAGCAATTCTTTAATTGTACTCGTAGGTATTTTGATAGGCACATTTGCCTCCTCTATCACGCAGATAATGGAATATTTGATGTCTAAAGAGCAATTAAAAACCAATTTCTTATGGAATTTAGGCTCATTTGAGATTTTTGACAATCGATTCGTCTTTGTTTTGGTTATTGGTATTGGGATTTGTCTCGTGATGTATTATAAGAAAATTTCGGATTCAAATCTATTTCTTCTTGGTCATATTTATGCTCAAAATGCAGGATTAAATATTCGTTTTTATCAGAAATATATTTTTTTGATTTCAGCGGTTTTAATTGCATTAATTACGGCTTTGTGTGGACCTATAGGGTTTATCGGATTGATTTCGCCGCATATTGCCAAATTGATTTTAAAGGTAAATCATCACAAATCCTTATTTTATTCGACGATTCTAATTGGTGCAAACTATGCAATGATTTGCTTAATTATCAGTCATAGCCAGCTATTCGGAACTCAAATTCCTATTAATACTATCTCTGCTTTGATAGGAGTTCCATTTACGATTTATCTAATGCTAAAATATTTTGGAAATTGATTTCGATTCATAATTTTTCTTTGAAATTAGGCGACACGTCCTTGTTTGAAAATTCTCAATATGAATTTAAAGAAAACAATGTGTATTGTATCTTAGGCGAGAATGGTGCAGGGAAGACCTCATTTTTTTATACATTAAGTGGATTTATTCATGATTATCATGGGAAAATTAAAGTCAATCAGACAGATATTAAATCGCTTTCTATTGGAGATTTGAATTCAATTTTTTCAATTTGCACTTCCTCCAATATTTCCAACGAACTCTTCGTGAAAGAGATTTTAGATTTCTCATCAATAGAAATTGATAAAGTGAAAGAGTGGTATGATTTATTTGAAATTGAAGCGATACTTCATAGAAAAATATCAGAATTGAGCGAAGGACAGAGACAATGGATTTTTATAGCTCGTGCGATATTACAGATGAAATCTATTGTTTTATTAGATGAGCCTACCGCATTTCTCGATAGAAAACACAGACAAAGATTGAA
>ENA-UOYA01003813-UOYA01003813.1-activated-sludge-metagenome-genome-assembly--contig:-NODE-3813-length-13166-cov-4.327206_pt1 | contig 13166 bp, 10 predicted proteins | sample MGYA00238163_ERZ764804 | MGnify/ENA primary metagenome ERZ764804 (study PRJEB28919, sample SAMN05720223) | activated sludge metagenome | isolation source: Anaerobic digester | place: Hong Kong...
GGGAGTCCTGAAGCTAAAACAAGTGATACATTGACTTTGAAATTAGGCATCTGTGGTATATAGTCTTGAAAAAATAGATTGACCATTAGAAATTGATTATTAGGTCGCTGAATATATCCTCTCGTCTCTAAAAATGAGTCTTTGATACCATTTTGACTCAAATTTCGATTGTAATATTCTATTCCTAAAGTATCTCGGTACTTCATAAATATAGCAGAGCCATCGTATTCTTTGGTATCTAAAAATCCGATATTTATCCAACTTTCAGCATTTTTGACGAATTCTCCTTGAATTCTAAAATCTAAACCCCCAGCATAAGCAATGACATTATTTTTAGCGGCATATCGCAGGAGTACATTATTGTATTGATAAGTATTGACATCCCACATGTGCTTATAATAGGCTTCTGCTGTGAATTTGAAGGGTCTTTCTAGAAATTTGAAAATGACATCTGTCCCTGCGATATAATGAATTGATTTTTGTGATTTTACATTTGATTTTAATATTCCATTTTCATCGATTAACTCACGTATAAATGGTGGTTGATTATATGAGCCAATGGAAGAATAAATCGTCCATTTGTCCTTTGGTTTGTACAAAACTTGAAGTCTAGGACTGATAAAAAACTCTTTATTAATTGTCCAATAATTTCCTCGAACTCCTGCTATAAAAAATAAATATTTATTATTGGCAAGATTCAAGGAGTATTGGTCTTGAAGATAGAACTCATATAGCTGACCAGTGATAATATAATTTGCTCGAATAGGATGCTGTAGGTTTATCTGTGACGGATTACTAGGTATATTGTAGCCTGCGCTGTCGAGTCTATCCCATGAACTCAGATTCATCGTAAATTCTTCATTTTTGAGTTTCGCACCTAGTTTGATATTGTGCTTTCCTAGAAATAGATTTGTACTTAAATGCAAGTGAGACATATTGGCGACATAGCTTTCTCTTCCCCAATTTTGGAAAATACCGTTGCCAAATATATTTTTAAATCCTTTGTAATTAGATGAGTTGACATCCGTTTCAATCTCTCCAATAGCATATTGACCTGTGATATCAAAATATTGTTTTTCATCTACATGATAAAAAGAAGAAGCCAATTTAAAAATCATATTTTCTTTTGGCTTAAATGTCGTAGAAAGTCCTTGCATCCAATTATTGTATTTATCAACTTCCTGCCCTGTATATGCAACTCGATAAGTTAGAGCATAATTCGCTAATCCAAAATTAGTCTCTCTATCGCTTGGAATGATCGAAAATCGATTGGAAGAATAAACTGTCAAAGACTCAAAATCCCATTTTGAGGAGGGCTGAAAATGAATATTACTCTGAATATCCAAAAATTGTGGTGTGTATTGACCTTTGGTTTCTTGACTACCCAGCAGATAGGCATTATTTCTATAGCGAATACCTGTGAGAAAATTAATTTTATTCTTAAGTGCTGTCCCTTCGATATGACCACTAGCTCCGAGAAGACCAGCCTCAAGTGAGCCAGCCCATTTTTTTGGTTTTTTGTATTGAATATCGAGGACAGAACTCAATTTGTCGCCATATTCTGATGAAAATCCCCCTGAGGAGAATTTCATATTGTGAATCAATTGACTATTGGCAAAGCTCAATCCTTCTTGCTGTGCATTTCGAATTAATAAGGGTCTGTAAACTTCAAAATCATTGACATAAATCAAATTTTCATCAAAACTTCCACCTCTGACCGAAAATTGAGAGCCCAATTCATTATTTCCACCGACACCCATTCCTTGGTATTTGAGGGAGTTTTCGATATTTCCAGAAGGATTGGTTTGCTGTTGATTGACTTCGATATCCGTCGTCAATTCTTCTTTGCTTTTCTCTTTATTTCGCTTGGATGTTATAGTCGTTTCACGAATCTGCTTGGATAATAATTTTAATTCCACTAAGATATTTCGCTCTTCATTTTCTTTGAGTGTCAATGTCTTGGAGACCATTTCATATCCTAATTTGGATATATATACTGTCTCTTTTTTGATTTCAGTAATCGTAATTTCAAATCGCCCATTTGAGTCCGACTTGGCACTTGTGACAATGTCATTTCCCAAAGAAATATCTGCCTCCGCTATTGGTCGCTTGGTCTTCGCATCCAATACTCGACCTTTGACGACAGCTACTTGGCTGAAAGAAACATGATAGATAAATATGGAAAGAGCAAGAATTAGAATTCGCACCGTTTATTTTTTCTAAATTGTATTAGTATTCAACCTGTAAATATAGTCAGAGTGAATAATTTGAACATTTTTTTGTTTTGGATTAATCCATTATATATAATGGATTAAAATCATTTATTATACAATGTTGAACGGATAAAAACGGAGTGAAGTATCCTACAGCAGTAAAAAATATCGAATTTTAAGGTTACAATCTTAGAATTCCTTCAAAGACTTAGCGATTATATTGATAGATTCTCTAATTTGAGATTCATTGATGACCAAAGGCGGTGCGAGGCGGATAATATTGCCATGTGTTGGTTTCGCCAATAAGCCATTTTCTGCAAATTTTAGGCAAATATTCCAAGCGGTTTCACTTTCAGGGCTATCGTTGATTTCAATGGCATTGAGAAGCCCTTTGCCTCGAATATCTTTGATGATAGGTAAATTCAATTTTTTCAATTCCGCTCTAAATAATTCGCCCATTCTCTCAGCATTTTCCGCTAATTTTTCATCGATAACAACTTGTAGAGCTTCGGTAGCGACTGCACATGCCATCGGATTTCCGCCAAAAGTAGAACCATGTTCTCCTGGGTTGATACACATCATAATTTCATCATCTGCTAGTACAGCCGATACGGGCAAAACCCCACCGGAGAGTGCTTTCCCTAAGATTAGAATATTAGGTTTGACATTTTCGTGGTCACAAGCTAACATTTTGCCAGTTCGAGCGATTCCTGTCTGCACTTCATCGGCTATAAATAAAACTTTATGCTGCTGACACAAATCATAGCATGCTTTTAGATAGCCATCTTTCGGAATCATAATCCCAGCCTCTCCTTGAATTGGTTCTACGATAAATCCAGCAACATTTTTATTGGCAAGTACCGTTTTTAATGCATCTATATTGTCATATTCTATTACACTGACATTGGGTAGATAAGGTCCAAAATCTTTTCGGCTACTATCTTCTGTACTGGCAGAGATGATAGCGATTGTTCTTCCATGAAAATTTCCAGTAGCAAATACGATAATGGCTTCATTTTGAGGAATTCCTTTCTTGAGATAAGCCCATTTTCTGCAAAGCTTCATAGCTGTCTCCACTGCTTCCGCACCTGAATTCATCGGAAGTACTTTATCATAGCCGAAAATGGAAGTGATAAATTTTTCGTATTCCCCTAATTCACTATTGTAAAAAGCACGTGAAGTCAAAGTGATTTTCTGAGCTTGTTTTGTCAGTGCATTGATAATTCTTGGGTGGCTATGACCTTGGTTTACGGCAGAGTACGCAGATAAAAAATCAAAATACTGCTTCCCATCTACATCCCATACATGCACTCCTTTTCCTTTTTCTAATACGACTGGAATAGGATGATAGTTATGAGCACCGTATTTATCTTCTAGTTCAATTAAATGTTTTGATTTTGACATAACTTGTTGCATATCTTTTTGTTTTTCTATATAATTAATTCCTAAAATAATCTAATATCAACATAAATTTCAATATATATTATGAAAATTAAAAACAAAATCCACCATCAATTGTAGACTTTTTTTTCAATTATATCCTTAATTAAATTCAAGAAATTCATTCACAAATTTACAAAAATCAATATTGGAAATTATAAAAAAACCACAACTAATAAGTAAAAAACTCTCTAGTTGTGGTTAATTGTTATATGTTAATTATTATTTGTTCATTGGACTACGGCCAAATACCCATTTGAGCATAATCGCTTCCGACTTTATTCAATGCTACAATAAATGCAGCCGTTCTAAGGTCGTATTCGCCATTTCCTTGTTTCCATTGACTTCTGATACCTTCATATGCTTTCGCCATAGTATCTGCCAATCCTGAATTAACTAAATCAATTTCATCTGGTCCTTTGGTAAAGATGTTTTTCTCCATCTCATCCATTTTTTTGCCAGTCATATTTTCCAAAAGTTGAGCTATTTCTAAATTTCGCTCTTCTTCATGTTTTTTCTGCATTCTTCCAAATCTTACATGCGATAGATTTTTCAACCATTCAAAATAAGAAACAGTCACACCACCAGCATTCAAATAAATGTCAGGGATTATCATCACGCCTTTTTTTGCTAAAATCTCTGAAGCTTGAGCTGACACAGGTCCATTCGCTGCTTCTCCGATAACTTTAGCTTTTATATTTTCTACATTTTCTAAGGTAATTTGATTTTCTAAAGCAGCAGGAATCAATATGTCACAAGCTAATTCTAAGGCATCGGAACTTTTATCAAGATTCTTAGCACCTGGAAAATTCAATATAGAGCCTGTCGCTTTTCTATGATTTACTACAGCATTGACATCTAGACCATTTTCGTTGTAAATAGCACCTTCGTATTCAGCCAATGCGATAACTTTACAGCCATATTCTTGCATAAATAATGCTGAATAATAACCTACATTTCCCAAACCTTGAACCACGACTGATTTGCCTTCTAAACCTGTAGTAAGACCCAGAACTTTCATATCATCTTCATAGTTAAATGCTTCTTTTAGTCCATAAGATACCCCACGACCTGTAGCAGCAGTTCTTCCATCTACGCCACCAAGTGATACAGGCTTGCCAGTCACACATCCTAGTCCGTCCAATTCGCCATTATTCAATGCCATATAGGTATCGACTATCCAAGCCATTTCTCTCTCGCCTGATCCGTAATCCGGAGCTGGTACATCGAGACCTGGACCTATAAAATTTTTCTTAATTAACTCCGAAGCATATCTTCTAGTAACTTTTTCCACGACATCAATCGGCTCATTTTTAGAATCTATTTTGATACCACCTTTGGCTCCACCAAATGGTACATCTACCAGAGCACATTTATAAGTCATTAGCGAAGCCAATGCCATAACTTCCTCTTGGTCTATGTGCATACTATATCGAATTCCACCTTTTGTAGGCATTCTATGATGACTATGCTGAACTCTATATGCTTCAAATACTCTTACTTTTCCATCATTGCCTTTGATTGGGAATTTCAATCTTAGAACATTGTTACAAACTCTTATCTGCTCCAACAATCCTAAATCCATTTTAAGATGTTTGGATGCTTTGTCAGTGTAGTAATCTACACCTTGATAGAAACTAAGTTCAGTAGTCTTTGTCATACTGTTATAATTTTTTTATTTGTTTTGAAATATGAAATAATGTAATACTAATTCCTGAAAAAATAATAAACAAAATAGCTACAACTACGGCAAACTTGTCGCTATTGGCTACGATTTGATTTATATTTTCCATGGATAAAATTGATTTACTTAATATGAAGGTGCAAAAATAGGGATAATAGTCCTAGTTTAAGTTGTTTTTTTCTGAATGAATCTTAACGTATAGCTCCGTAAGCCAGAACCCAAGCATTCCCCATCCGATTACCGCAGGGTAGAAAAATAATCGCATAACATTATCTTGCTCATAGACATTAAATCCCGGATTTCCTCCATTTCCTGGATGAAGCGAATCGTTGATTCTAGGTAAAACCATGATAAATACCATATAAATGGTATAAGAGAAAATATTATAAACAGCAGATAATTTCGCTTTTTTAATTTCATCTTCGATGCTACCTCTCAGTATAAAATACGCTAAATATGCCAACATTCCTATCGCAGCTCCATTGAGTTTAGGGTCATTCGTCCAAAAAGCCCCCCACGTAAATTTAGCCCAAACCATTCCTGTCAATATCCCTAAAATGCCAAAAATCATACCTACTCTAGCTCCCATAGAAGCTTTAATGTCAGATAGCAATTGGTTTTTGGATAAAAATAAAATGGATTGTACCAAGCTATAGGTAAGTAGCCCAATCATAGCAAACCACATAGGTACATGGAAAAATAAGTTTCGAATCGTCTCGTTCAAAATCGTTCGGTTGGGAAAACTCAAATGAAATTGCTTTTCTTTTGGGCTAATTTTTTTAGTATGCGATAAGGCTGTATTTCCGGTAACCGTATCTATATAAAATGCTGAAAAATATCTCAAATCACCCCAAGTTTCTGTTTGACATACTAAATCCAAATTATTGCCTTTTTCGAAATTGCTGTATAGTTTAGGATGAGGGAAAGTAAACTGATATCCATTTACTTTTTTTCCAATTTTAGTGGGGAAAATCAGGTCTGTACTTGTATCGCCGAGGCTCACTTTTTTAAGATAGACTTCAGAAAGAGTTTCTTTTAATTTAGGTGTTTTGATTTCAACCTCTAATTCAGTCTCGGATTCTTTGTAATTTAATTGTTCAATATTAGGCGAGAGTGGCACTAAAAGTCCTCCTATAAGGCTATATCCTATTAAAAATACGCATAAAAACTGAAAGAACCGATTATTTATAAAACTCATTCGCGCCAAATATAAGGGTACAAAATTACAGACAATACGACCATTATGATATTAAAAGCTATTAAAATCGCTAAATTAATAGTGAAATTATCGCTTGTTGTTTGAAAAAAAGCTTCTTTTGATAGTTTAGAAACCAGGGTAATCAAAGGAATCGAAAGTGGAAATCCTAAAATAGAAGTCAAAACTGCATTATTCTTTAATCCTTTGGAAATGGCGGTAGTGAGTGTAAAAAGTATAGAAAATGAAGCACTTCCGATGAGGATAGATAATAAGATAAGTGAATAATTTTCGACAGGACTACCAAACCAAAGCGTGAAAATCAAAAACGTAATCAAGGAAATGATAGATGAATAAATTGTGTGAAATACAATTTTAGCTAAGATAAAACTTGATGGACGAATAATGGTATAGTAATAGAGGTAAATTCCTTCGTTTTCCTTAGAAAATTGAGCAATGAGTTCGTTGATAGTGGAAAATAATACAATAACCCAAAAGAGTACATTCCAATATTTTACTTCCATTTTGACCAATGCACCTTGCGTGTTCATAAGAAAATAGAGGAGGTAAGTGACTGAAAATACGTATAATACAATACTTAAAAAAGAGAGTCTATGTCTAAATTCTCTTTGAAAATCAAATTTAAGAAAAGTAATAATTGAATTTATCAATGGGGATTGAAATAATTTTAGGCAAAACTATAAATATTAATATATCGACCTAGATTAAAATCTAATTTTCGTACCAATTGAAAAATTAGTAGAGAACTGGAGCGGTCTTCTACTATCCTGATTGAAGCTTGGGAAGTTCTCTAATTGAGATACGAGGGAATTCAGCATCGAAAAATTAAAAGAAATTTTCTTAGATAAAAATGCATCAAAATCTAATCCAGCAGTATAGCCTAATTGGAGGCTATTATATAACCGTTTATCTGCTTCGACTTGATAAGATTTCTCAGTGAAATTACTGAGGTTTTTATCGGTATAATTTACTTGATATTGTACTACGCTATTGTACATCAAGCCACCTTTAAATGAGATAGTCTTTGGATATTTTTCTCCACCAAAAGGTATAGAATATCGAATCATAAGTGGTAAATCGATTTGGTCGATATACATAATTCCTTTTCTCTCAATATTCGAGACCGAAAAATTTTCTTTAAATGACTGTAGATATTGACCATATGCCAAGCCAGATTCAATGCTCCAATGTTTAGAAAATTGATAACCAAGTTGAAACCCTAAATTGTAACCTATTTTGCCAGTAAAAGAAGCATTTTGTGAAAAATAAGGGCTATTAGGAGTACCTTGATAGCTTACTTGGGTAAAATTTCCTCCGATATAAGGTGTTATGTAGAATTTGGGTCGTTTGGTTAAATTGGCTAAAAGATTAGCTGAGTCAATTTTTTCAAGGACTTCATTGTCAGCTTTCAATTTATTGTTTGCCAATTGATTAGTTAAATATGTGTTCAAATTAGCTTCTAATTCTTTTTTTGCATTTGATGGCAGAATTTGATTTAAGGCTATTTGTCTATCATGATTTATAGAATGAGTTGCCCGATTATCTTTAATGACTTGCTCTGCTAGTTTTTCTATTTGTTTATCTAATTCAGCCAATTCTTTTATTTCTTTTTTGAATTCTTTGTATTCGTTTGGAATAGAAATGGTTGTAATTTTTCTTACAGATGGGGACGAGCTCAATTTCGATACTTGAGCGATAGATTTCGATTTTAACTTCGTTTCTTTCGGAGCACTAACCGCCTCAATAATCGGTTGCTTTTCAGTTTTTATTTCAGGTTGTGAATAGCTGATATCCACTTTTGGACTAATACTTGTTTCAGTTCTACTACAATTTTCTTTAAAAATAAAGGCTGAGAAAATCATTGAAGCAAGAGAAGCCGCTACCAAAGTGAATTTCTGAGAGTTTGAAAAATCCCAAAAACCTCGATTCCGATCTCGGTCTTCATCTAATTTTTTGGCAATACTGACCCATACACTCTCTGGCGGAGTGGGTGCATAGGTTACAAATTTTTCTTTAAAATCAGTATCTTGCCACATATCTTCTTATATTAATAGACGGAAAAAATGTTCTAAAGGTTGTACGGACTTTCGATTTATTTTATTTTTCTGCTCCATTTTTTTCTGTAAAAATATTCGAGCCCTAGATAATTGAGACTTTGAAGTCCCTTCAGAAATCCCCATTTTTTGAGAAATCTCAGCATGAGAATAGCCTTCGATAGCATACATATTAAATATGACTCGATAGCCATCGGGCATTTCTTGAATCATTTTGAGGAGGTCTTCGACTTCGAGACTATGTTCTTCTTCCGCAGATAAGTATGGGCTTGCATTGATTTCTTCGACATTGACCAATTCGATTTTTTTTCGATAATATTCGATGGCTGTATTGGTCACTATTCGTCTCAGCCATCCTTCAAAAGAGCCTGAATACTGGAAGGTATCTAATTTTGTGAATATTTTGACAAAACTATCTTGTAGAATATCTTGCGCTTCTTCTTCACTGTGACAGTATCTTAGACAGATTCCATACAGACGCTTGGAGTACATATCATAGAGCTGCTTCTGGGCGAGGGCGTTTCGCTCAAGGCATTTTTCTATTAATTGTTTCTCCTCGGTTATCAATTTTCTATTTCTTTATAATATTTTTTCCAATGCCATCCCTCGAGAGCCTTTTATGAGAACAGTTTCATTGTCCCATTCTTGTTGTTGATACCATTCTCGTGCCTCTTCTGTTGTATTGAGATAAGTGACTTTTTCAAATTTTTCTCCCAATTGAAATTCTGCACCAACAGCTACAATTTCATTGATGTCTAATTTTATACTTTTTTCTAAAATTCGTAAGTGTTCTGCTTCGGTATATTTTCCCAATTCCTTCATAGCTCCTAAGATAGCTATTTTCCGACCATTTTGCTTCGAAAGATTGAGTAGTGCCACTTCCATACTGCTTGGATTGGCATTATAGGCATCCAATATAATTGTATGATTTTCCATTGTGAGAATCTGAGAACGGCTATTAGATGGTTCATAACTTTCGATAGCTTGGATGATATCTTTTGGAGAAATTTCAAAATATCGACCTATCGTATATGCCGCCAAAATATTATAAAGATTATAATCTCCTGTCAGATTAGAATGAATTTCAAAATGATTTTGTTCATCCTTGATTCTAACGGATAAAGATTGAGATTTATCAGAAATAATGTTTCCATGTGTGGGTAAATTGGCATCGGTTCCATAAGGAATTTGCTGAATGGATTCTCCTTGCTGAAGTAGAGTAGCGTCGTCTATATTTATAAATATCCGCCCATTGGTCGCTTTGATATACTTATATAATTCAGATTTGCCTTTGATGACACCTTCTATACCTCCAAACCCCTCCAAATGCGCTCTCCCGATATTGGTAATTAGACCAAAATTAGGTTCAGTATAGGTACAATAACTTTCAATTTCGCCTTGATGATTTGCTCCCATCTCCACGATAGAAATATCTTCATAGGCTTTTATATCTAATATGGTTAATGGAATACCAATATGATTATTCAAATTGCCTTTAGTATAAGCGACCTTAAATTTTTTGGCTAAAACTTCTTTGATAAGCTCTTTGGTTGTGGTCTTGCCATTGCTCCCTGTGATAGCAATTATAGGAGTATTCAACGTTCGGCGGTGGTGTAGTGCTAGTTTTTGGAGCGTTTCCAATACATTGGCTACATATATTACATTTTTTTCGCCTTCGTATCTTTTATCATCTACGATAGCGTATCTCGCACCTTGATTTAAAGCTTCTAACGCAAATTTATTTCCATCAAAATTAGCTCCTTTTAGTGCAAAAAAAAGTTGACCCTTCTCTATTTTTCTAGTGTCTGTAGTTATTTTCTGACCCTGAGCTAAGAATAAAATATATAGTTTATCAATATTCATTTTAAGAATTATAGAGAAATAGGTTATGAATAAACTTTCAAAGATAATATAATACTCATTTAGTTATGAAAGTATTTATTGGGATAGGATAGAGGATAATTGTTTTTGAGAATTATAAATTAGATATTTCGCTTCGCTCAATAAAACAAAAGGGAAAAGTTGAATGAATCCAAAACCACTTGTTGTTTAATTTTAATGACTTTTTCTCTTCTTTGCCATTTTGACGAAGGAAAAATCTTTTTATTTTTACAAAGGGACTCTTGAGGGACAAATGAGCAACAAAAGTCGACAAAATAAGGTATAAAAAGGCATAAAATAGGAAAAAATGGGTATCCTCCTAAAACGACAAAACCCTCGCAAACATTGAAATTGCGAGGGTTTTTTTTAATGCGTGTTGTACCCGCGACTGGAATCGAACCAGCACTTCCTTGCGAAAACCAGATTTTGAGTCTAGCGCGTCTACCAATTCCGCCACACGGGCATTTTTTTCGGATTGGGAGTGCAAATATAATAGTATTTGCTTTTTTTGAAACTATTTTTTGTTTCAGGTTTTGATATAGAATGAAACATGGTTGGGTTTTAGGCTTATTTTTTTGCAACATTGTTCTATTTTTAGTTCAGTTTTTCTGTACTATGGAAGTCGATAGATGATTTTTTTTTTTTACCTGATTAACTTTGCGAATGCTTTCACAGTACTTAGAAGTTCCAGACTTAGCTTATATCAGCGATGAAAAAAATTATCATCAATATGAGATTGGCTATCATGTTAAGTTTCTCGAAGATGATATTTATGATTTTAGCCCTTATGATATAGCTATCTTAGGGGTAAAAGAGGCGAGGTCTGCGGCTATGAAAAATCTGAGTTCGGATATGGCTCCCGATGAGATTCGAAGAGATTTTTATCGATTAAATATTTCAAATCCGATGCCTAGAGTTATTGATTTAGGGAATATTCGAGATGCTGAAGAAGTGGGAGAGACCTATGAATATTTAGAATCTGTTCTGAGTTTTTTATACAAAAATGATATTACCGTAATTATTATTGGTGGTAGTCAAGATTTGACTGTGTCACAGTTTAATGCTTATCGCAGTGTGTCCAATGAAGTCAATCTGACGGTGGTCGATGAGCGAATTGATTTAGTCAAAAGCCAAAATGGAATTACCTCTGATGGTTATTTACAGCATATCATGTCGAGCAGTCAACCGCAGTTGTTTCATTTAACTATGTTTGGCTATCAATCCTATTTTACCAACTACAATGTATTGGATGTCATCGATTCAATGTCTTATGATGCCATTCGATTAGGCGCGTTGAGATACAATATTCCTCAATGGGGACATGTATTCAGAATGTCGGACATGGTCAGTATTGATATTTCTTGTGTGAAGCAGAGCGATGCTCCTGCTCGAAGTATGCAGTCTCCTAATGGATTTCAATCCGATGAGTTGTGTCAAATAACACGCCTCTGTGGGATGAGTCCTAATGTGAAATCAATAGGAATATACGAAGTGAATCCTCAATTTGATATTCGTCATTTGACTACGCAGATGGTGGCACATAGCCTATGGTATTTCCTAGAAGGATTTACTTATAGGACAGATGAATCTCCCGAAAAATTAGACGAATTCGATAATTTTACAGTATTTATGGTGGAACATACCGAATTTGACCAAAAGCCTTTTCATTATTGGCAGAGTAAATTGTCTGGAAATTGGTGGATAGAACTGCCATTGGATGACAAATCGAAGAGACGTTTTTTTCCTTGTAGCAAAATGGACTATGACTCTAGTGCCAATGGAGAATTGTCTAAATGGGTATTTAACCTTATCGCAAAATCTATGTAAACATCGATTGTATATTGAAGTCATACTTGTGATTTTGATGATTCATTTGCTTATTTCCTTATAAATTTGCCGATGGATTGTATAGAAGGTATTTTTTCCTTTTTATCTTTCTCATAATTCATTAACTCATTACTACGTGCGTCAATTTACAGAATCATTTTATCTCAACGAACACTTATTTTATGGTCATTTTGGTCATTTCTTAATCATTACAGCATTTGTCACAGCTATATTTAGCTTTGGATTAGGGATAAATTATTTTATATCTTCGGAGAAAAAAAATGAATCGCTTCAGCAATTGCGCATCTTTTTTTGGACGCACTTCTGGTCGGTGATGGGCATTCTGATTTTATTGATTTTTTTATTTAAGAATCAGTATTTTGAATACCATTATATATGGCGTCATTCTTCGAGAGAGTTGCCTTGGTATTTTATATTTTCTGCTTTGTGGGAAGGGCAAGAAGGTAGTTTTTTACTATGGATTTTTTGGCATGCTATATTGGGACTTTTTCTTTGGAAAAATATGTCTGAAAATAAAATAGGCGCATTGTCTATTCTCATGCTCGTTCAGGCATTTTTATTGACTATGATTTTAGGAGTAGATATCGGAGGAAAATTAATCGGGACGAATCCGTTTATCCTTCTTAGAGATGAGATGAATATCCCTATTCTCAGCAATCCCAACTACCTAGAACTTATCAAAGATGGCAATGGGTTGAATGTCTTGCTTCAAAATTATTGGATGGTTATTCATCCACCAGTTTTATTTTTAGGATTTGCAAGTACGACTGTGCCATTTGCACTTGCTACCGCTTCTTTGCTCAAAAGGGATTTTACAACTTGGATAAAAG
>ENA-UOYA01003814-UOYA01003814.1-activated-sludge-metagenome-genome-assembly--contig:-NODE-3814-length-13162-cov-6.108644_pt1 | contig 13162 bp, 15 predicted proteins | sample MGYA00238163_ERZ764804 | MGnify/ENA primary metagenome ERZ764804 (study PRJEB28919, sample SAMN05720223) | activated sludge metagenome | isolation source: Anaerobic digester | place: Hong Kong...
CATGCCTCAATCCTTCGCTGACAGGTCAAATGATCAGTGCTTTAAAAGGGTTTTTATAGATATTTGACCAGATGTCCCCGCTAAAGATATAATGAAAATGTTAATCAAAAGTCACGCGGGGGTCTTTGCTTGGAACCAGTTGTTACCGCAAAAAACCTGGTAAAAAAATATAACGGCAAGGCAGTAGTAAAAGGGATAAATTTTAGTGTCAAGGAGAGAGAATGCTTTGGGATTTTGGGGCCAAACGGCGCCGGGAAATCTTCAATAGCCAAAATGATTTATTGCTTTTCTCCCGTCACCCAGGGAGACCTGTATGTTTTAGGTATGGACGTCAGGGAAAAACAAAGGAGTATTAAAGAAGGATTGGGTGTGGTCCCCCAGGAGAACAACCTTGACACCGAACTGACCGTAATTGAAAACCTGCTTGTGTACGGCAGTTTTTTTAAGATCCCGGCACGGACGGTGCGGGAAAAATCCGAAGAAATGTTGGAGTTTTTTGAGCTGCTGGAATATAAAAATGAAAAGGTAGATAAGCTTTCGGGAGGCATGAAAAGAAGGCTGACCATAGCCAGGGCGCTGATTAATTCCCCGCAAATAATGATCCTGGACGAGCCGACCACCGGCCTTGACCCGCAGGCCAGGCACCTGGTCTGGCAGAGATTAAGGCGGCTGAAAGAGCAGGGAGTCACCCTGCTTTTAACCACCCACTACATGGATGAAGCCGAACACCTTTGCGACCGCCTGGTGGTAATTGATGAGGGAGTGATTTTAGAGGAAGGGCGGCCTCAAGAGCTTGTACACAAACACATCGGAAATGATGTGTTGGAAATAGGGCGAGGCGCGGAAATAGCGGGTGAAATTCTTAAAGTTGGGCAGCATGAAATCAAAGGATATAAAATAATAGGTGATATGCTTTTTGTTTACCCCGCAGACAGTCAGACTCTTATTGACAAACTACGGCCGTTTTCAGATGGCTTTTCTCATCAAATGCTGCGTCACGCCAACCTGGAAGATGTGTTTTTGAAGCTTACCGGAAAGGGGCTGGCGGAATAAACGTGTACAGGCCCGATTTATCACCCCTGGTCTGGCAGGTTTTCAGGAGAAACCTGCTGGTATACAGCAGGACATGGAAGGTAAGCCTGTCGTTTAATTTCTTTGAACCTCTTTTTTACCTGGCAGCCTTCGGGTTTGGCCTGGGCTCCTACGTGCAGCCCATGGAAGGGGTTTCTTACGTAAAATACCTGGCGCCCGGGCTTATCGCATCTTCTGCCATGTTTGCAACTGCTTACGAGTGCACTTACAGTATTTATATCAAAATGGAATTTCAGAAAGCTTACCAGGCCATTGTGGCCACTCCCGCCGGAGTGGATGACGTGGTTATGGGAGATATGCTCTTTGGCGCTTTCAAATCAGTCCTGTATGGCTCTGTCATTCTACTGGTTATAGCTGCCATAGGGTTGGTTTCTTCACCCTGGGCTCTTATGGTCCCACTGGTCCTGGCCCTGTCGGGCCTCCTATTTGCGGCGGTTTCCGCCACCTGGACTGGTTTGGTTCCCAACATAGACAGCTTCAACTATTTTTTTTCATTAATAATGACACCCCTTTTTCTCTTGTCAGGTGTTTTTTTTCCATTGACCGGTATGCCTGCGATAGTTCAAAAGATCGCCTGGCTCAGCCCGCTTTATCATATGGTTAACCTCACACGCGGCCTTGTCACCGGTACGGTGGACATCTATTTAATCGAAGACCTGGTATGGATTTTAGTGGCCGCAGTCGTACTCATACCGCTGCCGGTATTTTTGCTGCGCCGCCTGATTATAAAATAAAACTAACCGGAGGTGTTTAGCCTGGACAGGATAAAATCCGCCTATGAAATGGCCATGGAACGTTTTAAGCAAAGGAAAGAAGTGCCGCAATCTGAAATTGAAAGGATGGAGCTGATTCCTCAGGGGCAAGCCCTGGCAGCAAAATTTTTAAGAGAAAAAGAATTTGATATTTTATCTGAAGTGGAAAAACAGGCCGGGGACTTGAGGAAATACATCATTGAAGGAGTACAGGAAACCTTTCTAAACAATCTCCAAATGCCGGGAGACAAGGATACCATGGAGGCAAATAAAAAGGCTATGGAAGGCCTGCTGCTCATTAAAAAGAATAAAAATGCCTTGAAAGAGACCTTTGGCCAGCTTGAACACTTGTTTCAGTACTATGAAAGGACCATGGAACAAGCCTTTGGCCAATTCAAAGAAAGGTATGCGGCCAAAATGAGCGCCTCCTTAAAAAAACTGGAACAAAGGACCGGCCAAAAAATAAAGGCAGACCCGGAAAAGCAGCCTGGTTTCAGGGAGGAGTGGATGAGAGCTGTCAGCGGCATTAACAATCAGTATGAGCAGCTGCTGCGCGAACAAAAAGAAAAAATCAGGGCTTTGCCTTAAAAAATCAAAAAATAAAACAACAAGACAGGATTTACAGGATTTTATGGGATTAACAGGGATTATAAATAAATCACTTTTTTATAAAATCATATCTGTAAAAGTTTTTGCAGGACACCGTAAGGGTTCTTAATAGATTGAAGAATAAACATAATAATTAAAAATCCCTTATATATTTTAAAAATCCTGTAAATCATTATTTTTAATCCTGTTAATCCTGTCAATTTGTTTCATTTTAAAACTATTTATCTCCGGGTTTTTTAGCGGGCACAGGCCTGAAAATAAAAGTACCCGGATTTTTTTTGGCGCTGCCGCGCATCCCGGCCAGCAAATAAAATACTGCCGCCCCGGCTAAGGCCAGCCCGGCGGAACTCCAGAACATGAGGCCGGTATCCCTGGCCAGCAAATAGCCATACAGGGGAGGCCCGAAGGCAACACCAAAAAACCTGACACTCCCGTATAGGGAAGTAACCAGGCCGCGTTCTTCTATCGTAGCCGCGCTGGTGATCAGCGTATTCAAACAGGGGAGTACCAGTCCCGTCCCGATGCCAATGATGGAAACCGCGGCAAAGTAGATGACCACTCCTTTTGACAGCGGTAAAAAAGCCAGCGCCGCCGCCATAATAACAAGACCGGTTATTACCAGTACCTGCATGATCTTCTTTTCCTTTTTAATGACAAACCCGGTAATAAAGGAAGTGGCGCTCATAAATAAAACAGGTATGGCTAAAACCAGGCCCTTAGGCACACCATCCAGCCCATACTGCTGTTCGAGATATTCTGAGAGATAAAACAGCACGCCGAAAAGGACCATCAGTGCAATAGCGCCGGAAAAGTAAGAAGAGAGGAGCAGCCCTTTTTTTTCTTTAAATACTTTGGCAAATGATTTTAAATACTGAGATAATTTTTGGCTGGCTTGTTTAGGTGGTTCTTTAACTAGAAACCACATGCCCAAGACCACTGGGATCACTATAAAAGGGAAAAAAATAAAGACAGCGTACCAGGTGATCAGACCTATAGCTGAGCCCAGGATTGGACTGACTACCTTGCCCAGGCCATTGGAGGCTTCAATAGAACCGAGCGAGCGGCTGCGGTCCTCCCCCTTAAACAGGTCGCCGCACAAAGCCATGGCAATAGGCGCTGTTCCCGCCGCACCAATTCCCTGCAGCACCCTGCCGGCCAGGATCAGGAAAAATGCATTCTGTTTAAAAAAAACAGACGCTATGGCGGCAATAACGCCGCCCAAGCCGTAAATAATCAGCGCGGGTATAATCACCGGTTTTCTGCCGAAGCGGTCAGACAAAAACCCCGCCACCGGGATAATCAACCCCGCCGGCAGTGAAAACAAAGTTATAATCAAACTAACCTGCACGGTACTCAGGCTGAGCGATGTTTTAATATCCTGCAGAACGGGTATCAGCATGGAGTTGCCCAGGACCATGATAAAGGGTACACCAGCCAAAGCGGCCACAGAAAGCCAGAAGCTGCCCTGGGATTTTTGTATGCCAGTGTTTTCTGCCAAGAATTGCCCTCCTGTGATTTTTTATTTAAATTACCCCTCTTCTTCATAAAATAAACGCGGGCAAATACGTTTAATAAAGTATCCTTTTCAGGAAACACCCCCCTAATACCATGTACTGGTCAATTAATTGATAAAGGTATATATTAATAATAAAAGCTGCTTTTTCGATCCCTAACTGTTTCGCCTCAATTAATTGCAGGGAGAGTTTGTATATGGACAGAGAACTGGCTATGGAACTGGTAAGGGTGACCGAGGTTGCTGCACTGGCTTCAGCACAGTGGATGGGACGCGGCCGCAAAAACGAAGCTGATGAAGCAGCTACCAACGCTATGCGCAGGATGTTTGATTCAGTTACCATAAATGGCACGGTAGTAATCGGAGAAGGGGAAATGGATGAGGCGCCCATGCTGTACATAGGCGAAAAAGTGGGCAGCGCTGCATCACCTGAAGTAGATGTGGCTGTGGACCCGCTGGAGGGGACCAATATACTCGCCAAGGGCCTTCCTAATGCCATGTCGGTGATAGCGATTGCTGACAGGGGCAACCTGCTGCATGCCCCGGATATGTACATGGAGAAACTGGCGGTGGGTCCCAGGGCGGCCGGCCTGGTGCATCTGGACGCGCCAATAGAAGAGACCCTTGAAATAGTAGCTAAAGCTAATAATAAAAGGGTAAAAGAATGTGTTGTGATGATTTTGGAACGCCCCCGTCACGCCAAACTAATAGAAGCAGTCCGCCAAACAGGGGCAAGGGTAAGGTTGATTGGTGACGGTGATGTCAGCTCAGCCATTTCCACAGCCTTTGACGACACCGGGATTGACATTTGCGCGGGCATTGGGGGCGCCCCTGAAGGTGTTATTGCTGCCGCCGCGCTTAAATGTTTGGGCGGTGAAATGCAGGCCCGCCTGGTGCCGGAAGACGAAGATGAGTACAACAGGTGCGTGCAGATGGGTTTATCAGACCCGCGGCGCATCCTGAAAATGGACGACCTGGTCAGCGGCGACGACGCCATATTTGCCGCCACAGGTGTGACAGACGGTGAGCTTTTGAGGGGAGTCCGCTTTTACGGCGGTGAAAGAGCTGAAACCCACTCGGTGGTCATGAGGGCAAAAACCGGTACAGTCCGTTTCGTGCGGGCTATACATATGATTGCCAAAAAAACATACCCCATACTGAACGATTTTTAACTAGGTCGGAACTCCGTTGCGAGCGGCAGGAGATCTATGTCTGCCGCTTCTATTTTATTAAAGTGGGGAAACTAGAGTTACCTGTTTTTGGCCGGAGGGAAGGATTTTGGCTGATTTCTTTTATTTTGAAAATATTAGTTATCATTTAGGAGCGGCAGGCCGCCGGGTAACAGTTTCCGCCAGCCTGGCAGAAGGCGGCGTGCTGCTGATCAAAGGACCTTCCGGTGCGGGGAAAACAACTCTTTTGAAAATTCTGGCGCGGCTGCAGGAGTGTGACAGCGGGCAGGTCTTTTTTAAAGGCGAAAACTGGCTCACTATACCGGTACAGTTATGGCGTGCAATGATCAGTTGCAACTCCCAGAAACCCGCAGTCTTTAACGGCACAGTATTGGATAACTTGCGCCGGCCCTTTAGTTTGAAAATTAGAAAGGAAGCATTCAACCTGTCAGAGGCGGAAAAAGGCCTGCTGGAGTTATTGTTAAGCCGGGAGATACTGGGACAGGAAGCGCGTACGCTTTCCGGCGGGGAAGCCGCGCGAGTCGCACTGCTGCGGTCGGTTTTGTTAAACCCGGACATTTTGCTCCTTGACGAGCCCGCAGCGTCACTTGATGATAAGTCAGGCAGTGCGGTGAGGGATTTTTTATACCACTGGGTCAGGCAGAGACCCGGCCGCGGTATAATCATGGTATCACACCAACATGACTGCAATGACCTTCCAGGAACAAAGGTTTTAGACTTAGGGGTGCAGCAGCGGGGGGTGAATTAAGTGGATGTTGGAGTTATTCCTATTTCAAATTTTCAGCTCGGCTTAAGTGTTGTCTTAGTACTCATCACAGGTTTAATTTCCGCCGCCTTAAAACTGGAACTGTTGAAACCGTTAATATGGGGGACTGTTAGGACATTTGTTCAATTAACACTTATCGGCTATGCGCTAACACTAATTTTTCAGGTAAACAACCTGGCGTTGATCATTATTATCGTAACCTTGATGTGTCTTATTGCTTCAAGAACAGCCTCGCAAAGGACCCCCAACGCGGGCCGCGGCCCTTTGCTTCTTGGCTTTGTATCTCTCTGGGTCAGCACCTTTTTAGTGGGCTCTATTGTTGTGGTGCTTGTCATTTCTCCACAGCCGTGGTATTCAGCCAGAATAGTAATCCCGATCTTTGGCATGATCCTTGGCAATTCCATGAACGGTATCGCCCTTTCCCTTGACCGCCTGTTTTCAGAGGTAAAATCCAGGATATTGGAAATCGAGGCGCTGTTGAGTTTCGGAGCCACACCTTGGGAAGCTGTCAGGGATTGTGTGAAAGAGGCTCTCCGGGCGGGTATGACCCCGACCATAAACTCGCTTATGGTAGTTGGGCTCGTCAGTCTGCCAGGCATGATGACCGGCCAGATTCTTGGCGGTGCGGACCCGCAGCAGGCGGTGCGTTACCAGATTGTAGTGATGCTGATGATTGCAGCGGCAGTGGCTATAGGCTGCCTGCTGTTAATCCTGATGTCATATAAAAGATTGTTCACGAAAACAGACGCAATCTCTCCAGCTGTATTTACCGCTGACGGCAACAAAAGATAAAACAGGTTGCCTGACCAGCTTACATATGATAATTTAAGGTCAAGAGCAGGCGTTTGAAGCCGTTCAACAGGAAGGAGCTTAAATGGATTATAATCTAATCAGCAACCAAATTGTTTATGACATAGACGAAATATTAGAAATGCTTGAAGAATATTTAGAAGAATACTTGCTGTTGGAAAGGTATTTTGAAGACCAGTTGGTTGAATCCAGTATAATATATCTGGAAGACATTGAAGTGGAATACGACCCGGGTGATTACGGCAAATATTTTAAGCAGAAATACCTCAAGGAAGAAGTTGAAGATGAGGAATTTTCCAGGCTCTTAAGGAATAATTTCGCCACCGGTTTTTTTATCAACGGTTCTTTAATGGAGATTGAGATCCAAAACGGGCGTATTGTTTGTCTGGTAGGCAACAGAGGAGAACTGATCCTAAGAACAGGCCCCGAGAGCTACGTTTTTTCGCCGCTGTTCAAATTGACTATTAAACCGGACAGAGCTGAGGTTTTACTAAACGCGGTAATAGCAGCCTTTAAGAAAAACCACGAGAATATTACGAATGAAAAACTGAATGTAGAGTCTTTTTCAATGATTTCCGGTGTGTGCCTGATGGCCATGGCCAAAATTAATGAACTGCCGGCTAACAACTATGAGCTCAACCTGTCACATGATGAAATGCTGCTATTCGGTTTAGCTTTAAATCTTGCCGGTGAAAACGGGGATAAAGAAACAAAAATGGTTACAAGGATTATAATGGAGCAGATCAAAAAATATTTTCCGGAAATCGAACATATTTCACCTGAAAGTTTTGAAGCTCCTCCCAAGATGGGGCAGATCATTGATTTCAAAAAACCTGACAACGAAAGGAAATAGTGAAGGAGCCTGTCAGAGGATTGTAGGCAAGTGCAAAAATATAGGAAGGAGAGAATGCTGGTGTATAAAAATATTCTTATTCCTATAGATGGTTCGGAAAAAGCACTGCAGGCCGCCCGCCATGGAGCTAATCTGGCATCAAGAATAGGGGCCAGGGTGACGCTGTTCAACGTTACTCCAGTAATGCCTGCGGATGTTCGCGGCATGGTATTAAACAAGATTAACGCCCAGGGGCGGGAAACCCTGGAAAAGGTAGCGGCTGAATTAACAAGTTATAACGTACAGGTTGAAACAGAAATGATCATGGGGCACCCCGCGGAGGCCATCTGTAAAAAAGCAAAAACAGGCAGGTATGATTTAATCATAATGGGGAGCAGGGGACTGAGCGGCGTAAAAGGCTATTTGATGGGCAGTGTGAGCATAGCTGTGACCACCCACGCCTCCTGCCCGGTATTGATCGTACGTTAAACTCTATTTGTTCAATTCCATTACCATACGGATAATGTTTTTATTCAATGAAATAAAGTCAACGCTGTAAAGCTCCCTGTCTCTTTCAAGGTTATAAATTACCGCGTTGGTCAGTGGAATAAATTGAGAGGGCGAGTTTAGAAGGTCAAGCAGCCGCAGTGCGGGGAAACAATGGGCGTCCCCTTCTATTCTATTTATGTCGGTAATAATAATCACCCTGCTGCTTACTTTTTCAACATGTTTTTCCGGAGAGGATTTAATAATTCTCTTTTGTTTTTCATTCATCTTTTTCAGCCCTGCTTTTCTAAATAATTATGTCGGCTTTACCAATATATATATATCGGAAGTTTAAGCAAAAAGTATAGTTGCTTTTTTTAAACAATAACAGATGGAGTGATAAAAATGCATGTGGCAGGTACCTCGATCAAGATTGGCAGCTGTGAAATCAAGAACAGGTTCTTAAGGTCCGCGACTGTGGAGAGCATGGCTGATATCGACGGTTTCGTTACGGACGCTCTGCTGAGACTCTATTATGACCTGGCCAGGGGAGGGACAGGCCTGATCATAACAGGCGCAGCCACCGTGGAACAAAACGGCAAGGCTTTTATCAACCAGATCTGTGTTTATGATGATAAATATATACCGGGCTTAAAAAAACTGTCCGGTATTATCCATAAATATGGTGACGGGTGCAAATGCGCTGTCCAGCTGTTTCACCAGGGTACTTCAGGATATGGCTTCTCCTACGGGGCAACAGACAGGGGATACAGCCTCAACGATGTGAGTGAAGAGGATATTAAAGCCACCATCAGGGCTTTTGGCGCCGCAGCCGGCAGGGTTAAGGAAGCGGGCTTTGACGCGGTTGCTGTGCACGGCGCGCACGGTTACCTGCTGAGTGAATTTCTTTGCCCTGTTACTAATAACCGGTCTGATCAATGGGGCGGCAGCCTGGATAACAGGATGCGGTTTATCATGGAAGTTTACAGCGCCATTCGTGCGCGGGTAGGCGGCAGCTTCCCCATATTATGGAAGCTGAATACCGCAGATTATCTTGAGGAAGGGAACGGCATTAAAGAATATGCCCAGGTTGCCAAAAGGCTGGCTGAGCAGGGTGTGGACCTGATTGAACTGAGCGGCGGCATCACAGGACAGGTGAAATTACGGGCTAAACTAAGAAAAGAAGCCGGCACCAAAGAAGCATATTTTGCATGGGCTGTAGATACCATGCGTGAGGCTTTGGCCGGGACTAACACCGCCCTGGCGCTGACCGGCGGTATCCGCTCGCTGCCGGCTATGGAAAAACTGCTGCAAAACGGAACTGACTTAATTGGAATTTGCCGGCCGTTAATCTGTGAGCCGGATTTCCCTGACAGGCTTTTAAAGACACCTGACCGCAGGGAGAGTAAATGTACTTCATGTAACAAATGCCTTCTCCATATCGCCAGGCAGCCCGTCAAATGTGTTGAATTCGACCCTTTCAGAAATATATTTTCATCACTTGTCTGATTAATAACCGGTGATTTTTATGGGACAGCGCATCAGGAAAGAAGGTAAATTTTTAATAATTGAAGAAAATGACTGGATTAACAGTACCTGTGAGATCAGTCTCTGTGACGGTGAGAACTGCCTGGCACGGTCAAAAATAAGCACTGCCTGCGGTAAATGGATATTTGACCACATATTTGTAGCTGAAGAACACAGGGCCAAAGGTTATGGATCCGAGGTGCTGAATAAATTAACCGATTATCTTGACCAGAACCGTCTGGATTTGTACGCTTATATTCATTCTACAGGATCTTTGGATGACAGGCAGCTTTTAGCATGGTATAAACGTCACGGGTTTATGGAGTCAAGTGACGGGAGTTACCCTCTGGTTAGGTCGTACAGAAACAACTCTATTTAATTCAGATAACAAAGTTGCTGGTTATGTCGTTTTTATACGCGCTAAGGTTGACAAACCTTTAAGTGTCAGGTATTTTAAAGATCAAAGCATATTTATGGAAAAATATATGGTTAGTTAAGCTGATTAAAGGAAAAAATAATGACATTTCCATCATCATTTAATAAAAAGCATATAATAAGTGACATTCCCTGGGTTCAGGAAATTCTGGAAATCATCAAAAAAGATCAGTCTGATAAGTACCTGCACATTAAAACAGGGCAGGATTGTCTGAAAAGTTTAGGGAAAAACTAAACCAACAAAAACTATAAAATTAATGTTATACCCCAAATCATCCAGGTTTGGGGTTTTTATTCAGCGCTTTCCCTGACAATAATGTACAATAATTTTGGTTATTAATTACAGGTAATCTGCTTTAAAAGTTGTATATATTTTATTAGATAGTACTGGCTGTATCAGTATAGGGGAGCATAGTTGGTAAGGAGACTGTTTAGATGGTCATTAACCGGCAAAAGTCTTTCATCATATTAAGTATAATATTTTTGGTAATTTTTCTTCTCTGCCTGCCGCCTTTGATTTGCGCACATATATATACAAACCGTATATTGTCGAATTTTTCTGGTATGCAGACTTTTTTGTCCATGGAGCAGACCTCACTTATATATGATCAGGACGGGAATATAGCTGCGGAAGTTTATGCGGAGATAAACCGCCTGCCTGTGCAGCTGGATGATATACCACCACATGTACAGCAGGCTTTTGTGGCAATTGAGGATGAAAGATTCTACAAACATCACGGCATTGATTTGAGAGCAATTTTGCGGGCTGTGTTCAGTTATTACACCTCGGGGGAAGTAAGCCAGGGCGCCAGTACCATTACCCAGCAGACCATGAAAATGTTGTTTTTGTCACCGGAGCAAACCTTATCACGAAAGGTAAAGGAAGCCTGTTTAGCTGTTGATTTTGAAACACGTTACACTAAGGATGAGATACTGGGGCTTTACTTAAACCAGGTCTATTTCGGAGAAGGCGCTTACGGTATCCAGAGCGCTTCAAAAACCTACTTCAATAAAGACTGCACTGACCTAACCCTCGCCGAGGGGGCCTTGCTGGCCGCCTTGGTACAAGCGCCCAGTGCCTATGATCCTTATATTAATCCTGTTGATTCCATGCAGCGGCGCAATGTTGTACTAGGGAAAATGGTCCAGCAGGGATATATTGACAGTGAACAGGGCCGTGAGGCCCAGGAACAGGCTTTGAATCTCAGCAGGGAAGAGACCTCCAGCAAAAACAATTCTTATTTTATTGATTATGTAATTGACGAAGCCACTTCCATAGTAGGCGAGTATAAGCTTTTTAAAGGCGGCCTGAAGATCCACACCACCCTGGAGGGGGACATCCAAAAGAAAGCTGAAAGCGTGTTCCAGCGCCCGAATCTGCTGCCGGACGATAAAGTCCAGTCGGCGCTGGCCTTGCTGGAAAGTGAAACAGGCGGGATCAAAGCACTGATCGGCGGGAGGGAGTATTTAACCAGGCGTGGTTTTAACAGGGCTACCCAGTTAATGAGGCAGCCAGGCTCAGCTTTTAAACCTGTGGCCGTATACGCCCCTGCTTTTGAGCTCAACTACCGGGCTGATTCTGTTATTTCTGACACACCATTTAAAGTCGGCAGCTATGAACCCCATAACTCAGACGGTAATTTTTACGGGCAGATCACCATCCGGACCGCGGTACAGTGGTCCAGGAATGTCGCCGCGGTCCGTCTCCTTAATACTATAGGAATTGACCGCGGGTTTGAGATGGCTCAAAAATTAGGGTTTGAGCTGACTGAAGACGACCGCTGTCTGGCCATGGGACTGGGTGGCTTGACCAAAGGAGTGTCCCCCCTGCAAATGGCCGGCGCTTATGCTGCTTTTGCCAACGGTGGGGTATATATAAAACCTTATGCTATAGATTATATTGAAGATGCGGATGGCCAGGTCATCTACCGCCACCCGGAGGGTAAGCCTGTAATGATGCCGGCCACAGCCAATACCATGAAGGATGTCCTGCGTTCAGCGGTCAGCGGGGGCACCGGTTACCGGGCAGGTGTCTACGGCATAGAAACAGCAGGCAAGACAGGCACTACCGAACTGCCGGACACAGCTGTATTCCGCGGCTTAAGCGGGAATAAAGACGCCTGGTTTGTAGGCTTTACCCCGCGTTACACCGCTGCGGTATGGCTGGGATACGATGAAAAAGACATGGACAGACAACATTACCTCACTTCCTACGGGGGGAATAAGCCTGCCGAAATTTTCCGCCTGGTAATGGCCAATGTGATGGGAGTAAGCGAAAGTATGTACTACAGCGGCGCAGCCCCGCCCAAAAAGGAAAATGATAAAGAAAAGGCCGCTGAGGCAAAAGGGGCAGAGCAAAAGAAAACAACGGAAACCACTGGCGTGAAGCAGGAAAAACAGGAAGACGGAGTAAAAACGCCGCAGGACGGTAAAGAAACCAATACAACTAAGACCGAGGTAAAGGAGCAAACTGAAGTCAAAGATAATACTATAAAGCCCAAAACCCCTTAAATAATAATTGCCTGTTATGCAGCGGCGTCAGCCAGGACTGCCCGCAGATTGATGCGCTTTCCGGAGCGTATAAGTAATGATTGGGAATGCCGCCCCTTCAATACCTGCAAGGGAATTGAGAGGGGGTTATAATATGTTATAATAAAAATTGGTTTTATAAGTGAGGAAACAAAGTAAAGAAGAATCGAGTGATTAAATGAAAGCGCTTGTACTGGCGGAAAAGCCGAGCGTAGCCAGGGAAATTGCCAGGGTTTTAAAATGCGGGTCTAAGAATAAGGGGTACCTGGAGGGGCCTCAATATGTGGTAACCTGGGCGCTAGGCCACCTGGTTACCCTTGCTGAACCTGATGATTATGACCATAAATACAAAGAATGGCGCCTGGAGGATCTGCCCATGCTGCCGGCCAGCATGAAATTGAAAGTGATCAGGCAAACTTCCCACCAGTTTCAGGTTATACGTAATTTAATGAAGCGGCATGATCTCAAAGAACTGGTGATAGCCACAGATGCCGGCCGAGAAGGTGAACTGGTGGCACGCTGGATCATGGCCCTGGCCAACTGGAGAAAACCTTTCAAACGCCTGTGGATCTCATCACAAACTGATGACGCTATTCGCGAGGGATTTGCCAACTTAAAGGC
>ENA-UOYA01003815-UOYA01003815.1-activated-sludge-metagenome-genome-assembly--contig:-NODE-3815-length-13162-cov-4.333486_pt1 | contig 13162 bp, 13 predicted proteins | sample MGYA00238163_ERZ764804 | MGnify/ENA primary metagenome ERZ764804 (study PRJEB28919, sample SAMN05720223) | activated sludge metagenome | isolation source: Anaerobic digester | place: Hong Kong...
TGGTTGTAAATTATTACGTACTTGGTTTAGGACCGTTGCAAACCGCAACTGCTCCTCCGATGAAACCAGCTCTGAAGCCATGGTAATTGTTGATGAATCACTGGCAGAATGTGTGAGAAATGCAAAGACCCCTCGGTTGCAAAAGGTAAGTTTCCCATGAATATCTGCCTCAAAAAGTGGTTCATGGAGGAGATCAGCCATCTCCCGAAATCGGCGCTCACTCTCGATTAATGCCAGTTCTTGCAGTCTTTGACTTGTTTTATCGCGAATGAGAAGGAGAATTGCTTCCTCTCCTGCATGGGTGATGGGGACTGTGATCAATTCTCCATATATTTGCTTGCCACTTTTTGTCTTGAAGAATCCTTCCCCAGCTCGTGGGCTTTTTTCTTGTTCTTTATTTGAGAGAAAATCAAAAAACCAGTTTGTGCGCTCGGTATCAAGAAAGTCCTGGATCGGTTGTTTTAAGAAATGATCTGGGCACGTTACCTCAAAGAGATGTTTTGCTGCAGGGTTGAGGTAGACCACAGAATTGTGAGATAATATTGCAATGGCATCAGGTGATGTCTCGGAGAGTTGCATGTACCGCTCTTCGCTCTCAATGAGTGCATCTCTTAATGCTTCTTCGGCCTCAATCCGTGAGATTACATTTCCAATCTGGGATGCAATCCCTTCGAGGGGCCCTCTGACATCGTACGAGACTTCTATTTGTTTGTCAGATGCTAATACAAACCAGCCGGCAAGTTCTTCATACCGCAGAATGGGGAGGTATGCAAGTGAAGTAAAGCGTGTTTCGTATTGGTTGAGATCGGTCATGCTCAGATAGAGGGGATCGCCCATCTTTAGCAAGATTTCATTCCCATTGAGTGCAAGTTCATCATAGAGTCTGCGAAGTGCAGCTCGGTACGGCCCCTGATCAATGAGGAGAGCGGGTGTATCGGCGGTTTGATTCTGCAGTACGACTAACCCTGTTTCAAGATTGGATATCTCGATTGCTGCAGAAAGAGAGAAGGTAAGAGCTGATTCAAGGGACGAACAACTGGCAAGAGACAGGCCAAGTTCACGAAGAATTGCTCCTTGACGCTCGATCTCTTTATGTGCTGATATTTCTCTACCTACCGCTTGGATCTCAGTAATCTCAAATCGGTCGTCAAATATTGCCCTGATGACCCACTGGTGCCAGTTTGTTTTTCCATTCTGTGCCAAAAATGGCAGTTCCACAACCACGGAGGGATTGTCTGGGTCACAGAAGGATATTTTTTCTTCAATCTCTCGTTCATGGCTTGGATACAGCGAACAAAAAGTTCTCCCGTTTAGGCTTTCTGGGGGTATCTGAAGACTTTTGGGAAAGGCAGAATTGACAAAGAAAATAATGCCTTCAGCATCCATCCTGCACACATACTCAGTCATATCCTCAACGACAGCCCGGTACCGCCGTTCTTTCTCGGCGAGTGACTTTTCAGCCCTGAATGTATCGACCCCTTTTCGTATATAGTGTGCAAGTTCGGCGAAGAGCTCCTCTGGGTTTGTACCCTTTTTTATGTAATAATCAGCGCCGGCATTGATAGCCTCCATTGCTACATCCTCATGCCCCTTCCCGGTGAAGATGATGATGGGGATATCAGCGTTCATCTGGCGGATCTCCTTGAGGAGAACAATTCCATCGATATCCGGCATTTCATAATCGATAATCAGGCAGTCAAATTCGAACAGGTCTTCCCTTGTGAGGGCCTCAGCGCCCGAATCACAGATATCAACCTCGATAGAATGAACTATTGAGAGATAATCACGGATTGCCTCGAGCATACCTGGTTCGTCATCGACAAAGAGAACCCGTATTGGTGGGTCTGTTATCATCTATTCACCTGTGTGCTGGACAAGACTGCCTGATTTGGATTTTATCACATACTGTGACAAATATACTTATCCACTCCGGCGTAAATACACTGATCCGTTAAAAGCATTATGAAGCAATACACATATTTCCTTCTCCTTGCTATCATCGCACTTCTTGAGATCGGGATATTCTTCTGGTCTGTGGAAAACCTCGAGCCCTTGCTTATGACGGGAGCAGTGATAATTGGGGTTTTAGCAGCGTGGATCTCACGACAGATGGTTGATGATGTAATTACCGATGAGCGGTCTCACTTGATCATAGAAAAAGCCTCCTTGCGAACTCTTCAGGTCATGGGGATTACCCTTTTTTCGTATGCTCTTGGTGGTGTGGTCATCAGTATTGGGGGAGATACATTTGGACCATTCTCCTATCAGATCGCCCGGTTTTCATTCTTTCTGATGTTTATCGTCTTTCTCATGATAATCGTATATGTCCTTTTCATCAGTTGGTACGAGCGAAAGTATGGTGCCGGAGGGGAGGATGAAGAATAAGGTCAAGGTTTTTCGAGCAATGCATGATCTGACGCAGGAAGATCTCGCACGTGATGTGGGAGTGACCAGACAGACTATTCTTGCGATCGAGAAAGGGAGATATGATCCGTCCCTAGAACTTGCTTTTAAAATGGCACGACGGTTTCGCGTGACAATCGAAGAGATCTTTGTTTTTGATGATTCTCCCCATGAGTGAGAAAATGCACGGTAATGCGAACAAAAAGCTGAATATCCAGATCTATGAGGAAAGTAGATATAACAGAATGTAAATATAACTATACATGCGCAGGAACTACCCTGCCCAAAAGACATGGAGGTGATACAAAAACCGTAGTGTTCTGTTCCACACCTACCCATCCGGTATGCCGTCCTCACCAGAGGAATATACAAAACCAGAAGAGACATGGCCGGTTCTGGCAGATCCCCCAAACCCCCCATCCAGCACTCCCCGCATAATAAATAGTCTTCCTGAACCGGCAACGATACACCCCATAAACCTTGTTTTCAGATCCGGGATATTCTCCCGGATCGTTTACATATTCATCAAAAAGAATGCATAGATACCGACTTGGCAAAGAGTGACCGGTATTCCGTATCTGCAAAACATTGTCATTGGTATGTGCACGCCATGCCGTTCTGCTTGCTGGATAATGATGACATTACTTGCTGCACCAAGAATGGTTAGGTTTCCAGCTATGGTACTTCCTGCGGCAAGCGCGAGGACGATTGCAGGCGAGACGTCTGATGACAATAGTGCTGGTTGAAAGAGTGCTACAAAGGGAACGTTCGAGATGAGCTGCGAGAGCAGAACACCTCCAACGAGTACGAGCAGAACATTGGTTCCTCCTTTATCGGGAATCATCGTTTGAAACAGTGTGGTGTCATATACGCTTTGCATCAGGACAAACATGGATGCAAAAAATATGAGGGTGTACCAGTCAAGGTTCAGGAGCAGTTTCACTCGGTTTTTTGAACCGACGAGTATGGGAATAGCGGCAATACATGCGATCCATTCTACTGGCACTGACCATGAGGTGAGAAAAAGTCCCTCCAGCACATGCAGCCCAATACCTGTAAAGATGATTGTGAAGGATAGGTACACGGGCCATTTCTCCATACTCTGCACTGGTTCACCGATCTTGCAGGCACTATGAAATGGCACTGCTCCTTGAAAAAGGGGGCGAAGAAAGGGGTAGATGATTACGAGGGAAAGGATCGTCGGGAGGGTGAGTCCAGTAAAAAAGAGGAGATATGGGGAAAGTTGTGGAACATAAGACGTGATAAGGTAATTTTGTGGATTTCCGATCGGGCTGAAGACACTTCCCGTCGTGACTGAGAAGCAGAGTGCAATCATGGCGCCGGATTTGGAGATCCCGAACCGTTCGGCGAGGATTAGTATGAGCGGTGCGCCAATGATAGCAATGGTATCATTCATGAGGACAGCAGATAACAGTCCCATCGTCACGATTATCAGGATGAGCAGTATGTCGCCTGATGGTGCATATCGACATATTCCGCTGATACAGTTCTCCAAAAAACCGCAGTTCTTTACTCCTTCACCAACAATAAACATGCCAAGCAGAAAGAGCATGACCCCTGGGTTGATCGCATAGAGCGCGTCGATAGGTGATATCTGCCCCGTAAGGAGCGTGAGTATTGCCCCACCAAGCATGACCTCCCATATTCGGAAGGAAAAGCGTCCAACCTGACGTACGGCAATCAGGATAAAGACAAGAGCCAATATGAGAAGAGCTACGTGCGTGATATTACTCAGTTTTCATAAAATATGAGTTTCACGTCACGTCAAAGAGTAAAGTGGGCACAAAACTCTAAAGAATCAGAAAGAAATCTCTATTATGGATGTAATCAGGCTTTTTTTCATGCTCATCCTTATTCATCTTCTCCTTGGGGCGGTGGCATCAGCCCTAGACTCAAAGATCCCAAAAGAGGGAACGGTCTTTGTGGGAGAAAATGATCTTGATATCTCTGACTGTAATGTGAGGACTGGTGATGAAATTGCGTTCTGGAGTTCAGGTTCTCCTGAAGGGACACCGGATTCAAGGGCAAAAGTGATGGATGCCCGCCATTTTTTTGTGGATCCTGCATATTTTTCGGGAAAAACCGGGACGTGGTATGGTCTGATCAGTAAAAAACCGGTATTTAAGGTCGAAGATCCGTGGATTCAGCTTGATGTAGTTGAGCAGGGGATTGATCATGAACCTGAATGGATTAAGAAGGGAAATTTGGTCTCATTTAAGATATCAACCAATATGTACCTCCTCAGCGAACGCTCTGGTTCTGCAGGAGTTCCAGTTCGAATCAATCTGACCGGACCGAATGAGACGACGTATACCACCCTGACCTCCCCAACTGGCACGTATAATCTTGAAAAAATATATGTGTACTATAGTCCCTTTGACACAGGAGCCGTATGGGAGACGAAGGATAATGGGACCTATCCCGAAGGTGAATATACTGCATGGGCAACAATCGAGGTCAATGATATTGCTGAGAAGAACCCAGGGGAAGGAGTGACAACGAGTCTGAAAACAACCTTCTTGCTCAGCAAAATAAAACCTGAGAAGGAAAAGGAGTCTAAAAAAGCGACAAAAGATACAAAGTCAAAAGTCAGTTCCGAAAGTACATCATCAGTTCGTCCAAACGATACAAAAACAAATACACCTACCCCGACACCTACCCCTACGGTGACGGAAGAGCCAGTTGCAGAACTGACGCTTGATATTACTCCTATAGTAACAGAGCCTGTCTTCGAGGTCACAGCACGGCCAACAAAACCTCCACTTCCGTCACCTCCCAAAGAGAAAACTGGGACAAAGAAACAACCGTTTGATCTGCTCGTCTGCATTCTCGCTCTGGGAGCAGGCATCGTGGTTACAGCCGGAATGAGAAGGTAATTCTCTCTTTTTACCCTATTTTGCCAAAATCTATAAATTTTCCCGTGTTGCCGTATTCCAGTATTCTCATTATGCCTGATGACGCAGTACTATCACATGAAACGTGCACTGCTCTCAGTCTGGAACAAGGAAGGTATAGTCGATCTGGCTCGTGCCCTCCACCAGGCTGGGGTTGAACTGATCAGTTCTGGCGGAACAGCCAAGGTTCTTACCGCTGCAGGCATTCCGATCATCGAGGTATCAGAGTATACCGGCTTTCCTGAGATGATGGATGGCCGGGTCAAGACCTTGCATCCGCGGATCCATGGGGGTATCCTCGGACGGAGAGGGAGAGATGATGCCATTATGCAGGAGCACCAGATCGATCCGATTGATCTGGTTGTTGTCAATCTCTATCCCTTTGAAGAGATGGCACGACAGTCTCTCCCTTTTGATGAACTCATCGAATTCATTGATATTGGGGGACCTGCGATGATCCGTGCTGCGGCAAAAAATTATGCTGATGTTCTGGTCGTTATCGATCCCAGTGATTATCCTGATATCATCCGGCGGGTCAGTTCCGGTACACCATTGAGCAAGGAGGAACGCCTTTGGTATGCGCGAAAAGTCTTTGCACGCATGGCTGCGTATGATGGTGCTATTAGTAACTACTTGTACAGCAGAGAACAGGATCTCCCCGCGGTTTATTCAGTGCAGTTCCGCAATGGCCGGATGCTCCGGTATGGTGAAAATCCTCACCAAAAGGCAGCAGTCTATGGTGAGACTGGTATTGGCGGTTCTCTCCCGCTTCAGGGTAAGGCGATGTCTTACAACAATTACCTTGATGTTGATGCGGCAGTCGGTTTGCTCCGCGAGTTTGATGACAGTGCGGCGGTCATCGTCAAACATAATAATCCCTGTGGGGTTGCGATCGGCGGTGACATTCGTGATGTGTATCTTGCGGCCCGGGATGTGGATCCGATCTCTGCATATGGGGGGATTGTGGCAGTTAATCGCGAGGTAAACGCTGATCTTGCTCGAGAAATTGCAGCAACCTTTATTGAGGTCTTGGTCGCTCCGGCATTTACCAGTCAGGCAAGGGAGATCCTCAGGACCAAGGAGAATCTCCGGCTCCTTCTGCTCACAGATCCTGCCTGGGATTGCGCTATCAGGACCATTGATGGCGGCGCTTTGGTTCAAGTGACACCGGGAGGATGTCGGGAGGAGTGGCAGGTGGTGTCAGAACGGGATCCAACAGCTGATGAAGAGGCAGCAATGATGCTGGCGATGAAAGTATGCAAGCATGTCAAGAGTAATGCGATCGTTTTTGCAGACAAGATGAAAGTGCTTGGGATCGGTGCCGGCCAGATGAGTCGAGTTGATAGTGCAAAAATTGCGATTTCCAAGGCAAGATTCCCCCTTACCGGTTCGGTGGTCGCGTCTGATGCCTTCCTTCCATTCCCTGACACCCTTGAGGTTGCGGCTGAGGCAGGGGCGACGGCACTGATTCAGCCAGGAGGTTCTATTCGGGATCAGGAAGTCATTGCTGAGGCAAACCGGAGAAATATGGCCATGGTTTTTACTGGGATGCGATATTTCAGGCATTAAGCAAAGGAAGATGAACCCAAAAAACCAATAAACGTATGGCATATCTTATGTCTTCACCAGCCACGACAGATGCATGTATCCCGCTTCGTGATATCATGGTTACGATGATCTCGCGGATTGCAGAGATCGCAGAGACGTTGCAACAGGATCAGGTTGATTGTTTTCTTTCAGCATTGCTCAATGCAGAACGGATATTTGTCATTGGTGCGGGTCGGTCTGGGTTTGTTGCAAAGGCCTTTGCCATGCGGCTGATGCATCTTAATCTCACGTCATATGTGGTGGGTGAGACGGTTACTCCTTCATTTCATAAAGAAGATACCTTAATTGCGTTTTCAGGTTCTGGGAAGACAAAGTCGGTCCTTGAGGCGTGTGAGACAACCCGCCAGATCGGAGGTCAGATTTGCCTGATTACAGGGACAAAAAACTCACCTATGGCAGAACTGGCAGACTGCGTCGTGCTCTTAGATACCGGAGAAGAGAGTTGTTATATTGGACCTGATCACTTTGATCTTCGTCAGCTTCGGGGTGAGCATCGCTCGATATCATCGGCGTGCACACCTCTTGGGACACTTTTTGAGACCTCGGCAATGATCTTTGCGGATTCGGTGATTAGCGCCCTAATTATGATGAAACACTGCTCAATAGAAGAGATCATGCATCGCTATACCAATATGCAATAAATCGTGCACATGGTTATCGATTGATGGTAAGGAGATAGATGCGAAGTTCTTCTCCGTCTTCCAACATCTCACTTTGCATATGCTCATATGAAAATCCGAAATGCTCAAAGAGCCTTTCACATGCAGGTATGCTCTGCAGAGAAGAGATGAGGATTATGATCCGTCCGCCACTGGCCAAAACGCCGGGGACCTGCGAGAGAAAGCGACTGAGAGTGTGTCTTCCATCAGGTCCACCATCAAGTGCATACTCAAGCCAGTCATCAGAGCGCTCAGTAGTGCTGGTAGGGAGGTATGGTGGGTTAAAGAGGACGAGCGTAAAGACTTTGCGCAGGCCGGATACGAGATCTGTTCTGATAACGTCTACGCCCTGGGAATGTGCATATCCGACGGCATGAGGATTGATATCGGTTGCGTAAACTCGTGCATATCCCTGGAGCGATGATGCGATAATGCCTGATCCCGTCCCAACTTCGAGCACGATATCACGTGATTGGACTATTTCCAGTGCTTTTTGGAGGAGAAAGAAGGTATCCTCCCGGGGGGGATATATCTGGTTCTCGTCAGGCAACGAGGAGGTTTGCGATGGTTGCAAAGTCTTCAAGATACAGCGCCTCTGGTCTTGATGTGAGGATCTCTTTGTCAAGGGTTCTGATGGCAGATTCAATTCGGTCTTGCCCATACATTCGAGTCATTGCCCTGAGTGTTGAATGGACTGTTTTTCTCCGATGGCAAAAGAGTTCTCGGACGATATCCTTGTATACTTCTCGATCATGGATTGGAAAAAATGGTTCTCGTGGCTCAATCCACAGGACTGTTGACCATACCTTGGGCTGTGGGGAGAATGCTCCAGGGGGGAGATCAAAGCACCGACGTGCTCGTGCATAGGTCTGGAGCATGATGGAAAGCCGTCCACAGTCACGTGTGCCTGGGTAAGCCAACATCCTATCTGCAAATTCCTTCTGGTACATCAGAATTGCAGCTTCAAATCCTATATCAAGGAGTCGAAATGTGATCGGGGAAGAGATGGAATAGGGAAGGTTTGCTATGACCACGTCAAAAGGTGGCAGAGGTACCTTGACGGCATCACCGTGGATTATGGTAAGGATCCCCGCTGCTATTTCAGAAGCAAATCGTTCTGATATTTTTTTGACCAGCGTAGTATCCAGTTCGATGGATATAACGTTTGCTCCTCGTGCAAGGAGTGCTTCGGTTAAAATGCCTTCGCCTGGTCCGATTTCAAGCACGTTCCGCCCTGAGATCTCCAGAAGATCTGCAATTCGTGCGACAATCCGGGGATCAGTGAGAAAATGCTGGTCCCGGTACGCGCTCATCGTGATGTAAAGAGATGATATTTTACATTCGGATCCTGAAGTTCTTCTAAAACACGGTTCAGGATCATTCTATCAGGATGCGGGATGGCCTTGATCCGCTGTGAGATATCAGCAAAGCTCTCAAAAGGTTTTTTCTCACGTTCTTCCAATATCTCCCACATTAATTTCTTTCCTATACCTGGGAGGAGATGAAGCATGTGCAATTTTGGTGTAATGGGAATTGCCCGGTTATAAAAGTCCACAAACTCCTTTTCCCGATCCTTGACAATTCGTTCAATTGCAAATGAGAGTTCTTGAACTGCACTATGGGTCAGTTCATCATACCTCAGCCGCCGTTTTACCCGTTCAATCTTTGGGCGCTCTCCACCCCCAATATATACCTGCTCTCCGATCTCAAGTGTTAGATTTTTTGGGATCAATTCAAGGAGTTTGAACTGTTCCACACCAACTGCCTGAATGATAGGCTCTCGCTTGTACATTGGCCGGGGATCATCAGGATATCCTTTCGGCAGGATATCCAGAACTACTGCGTTGATCTCCTTTTTTTCTTCTTTCATGACATGCCGCCTATCTGAAGTGAGAGATCACCAGATCGATGATGGCATCAAGTTCTTCTGGGGTGTGAGTAAATTTATCCCTGCCAAATACTGCCCGCACTTCATCCCGTGTCCGTGGCATAATATTCGCAATGCGATAGGCCACTTCAGGTTTTACTTTTTCAAGCTGCAGCAATGCCTGTACAAGTTCCTTTGACTTCTCTGCAGATGTTTTTGAGATCTGATTGGCATGTTCAATACTGCGTCGAAGTTCATATGACATCTCTTTGCCTTTCTCAAGTCGTGCAGCTTCTACATTCAAAAGCTCCTCTTTTAACTCAGAAAGGGTGATCGGGTTTTCCTGCAGGATTCCTTTTATCTTCATGCCAATCTATCTCGCTTGGTGTTAGAACTGCTGTGCACGGAGGTGTTGAGGACGGGAGATGACCGTTTTGAATTTGTTACCATCACGGATCTCTACAAGCCAGGCACGACCTCTCTGGCCGATAATTGAACCAGTCCTGCCGTGAAATCTGCGATGGGGCATTCCTTTCTGAATGCTTGGTTCACACACGATATGAACCTTCTGCCCAATCTCAAACTGCTGGATGACACGGGTAACGGGGAGAACACCCCGTGATCTGATATCTTTTTTAAATTTATACCGCGTTTTTTTTCGTGGTCCATTATGAAGTGCCATGAGATTTCACCTGATCTATCCCTTCCACGTGAATCACATCAAGTTGTACTACACGTGCCGGAGTGTTCAGGATCTCTGTCAGACTAGGCGTCGTCCGTCCCTGGTCCCCGGATATCAGCTCTTTAATATACAGGCCAGCTTCACCGGTAACCTCAAGTATGAAGGCCTTTCCGTCTTTTCCTGTATACTTGATATCGAGAACGCCTCGTTCACGTATCTTATCAGCTCTTCGATGGGCTACACGTGTTGGCGTGCGCTGACGAATTAAAGCCCCCGATAGTTGCTGTACTGCTGATTGAAGGGCGGTATCCGGAACGGAACCGTCTATATCGACCAGAATCCTGTATTTCTTATACCCTTTGTGGCTCTTTAAGGTTTCCACCTCGCAGCGTGCACTCCATCGAATCCCAGTAACGCCAATTCTGCCAGTATTGTGGGTATTGATAATCTCCTCAAGGGCTTTTGGATCTGCCTTCCTGACACGGGGGCTTATGATCTCAAGGATAAATGGTCTTCCTGAACCTATCATCACTGCGTCGATATCCTCTCTCCCTGCGCCGTGGAGCACTACCCGTTCGGCTTTGAAGAGGGGAAGGAGCGGTGCGCCGATGAGCTCTTCTACGGAGTCCTGGTACTGTTTTCCGGTTCCGTGACAGGCTTCACACCCAGCCCCTTTGCATTGTCTGCATGCCCAGTGCGTCTGTGGGATCCCCCGTTCATATTTGAGATATCTTCCATACAAAAAGAGGGGACGTATCTGGACTTCAACCGTCCCTTCACTTATATTAAGGATTGCGGTGAGATCCGGGTTTTTTGTATCACCGATGAGGCCTGATTTCGCAGCAACCCGTTTTCCAACTTCACGGTTGATCTCGGATTTAAGTGGTTCAGGGTCTGACAGGCCAAGATCGCTCCATACCATCTCTTCTGACTCACTCATGAGAGGGGGAATTTTAGAGCCAATGACAAAGGTCTCTCCTTCGATTCCACAAAAAGCCTCAAGAACACGGTCAGTCCAGAGGTCGAGGGTGTCAAATATGTCTCCGCATATCCAGCACGGTTCGCTTTGTTCTTGGTATGGTTTGTTTAGGGTAAGGCTCGCTGCGATCCGAATCCCAAGACCACGCATTTCGTTTGTAAGACCAAAGGAACGTTTTGCAACCATTCGACCGAGACAGTGATTACAAATCTCTCCATACTCTATGATATTCTGATATAATTCAGTCAGGTCCATCCAGTCCTCCGTCTGTCGATCTCATTTAATATAAGAATAATTGCATGATCAGCATGGACCACAGTTGGCCCGAGAGAATATCTCGAAAGATCCTTCAGTTCGTTCAGTTCCTCCTCTGAGAAGTTCCTGTTGTCTGAGAGGAGAAAAGCATCGGGTATCTCATGTGAGCTGACGGTCCTGATGTCAGTACCTGATTCATCGAGCACACAGTATTGTCGCTCTGAAAGGATCTCCCGGAGGGTACTTTTTTTTGTAAAAATTCCTTTTCCCGCCTGCCGAAATGTTTTCCCGACTGGGATTGCCAGAGCTTTTTTGATATATGATGCAACATTTCGTTCATCTGGAGAAAGTCCTTTAATTGTCGATCCCTCAAATCTGATGAGTCTTCCTGGATGCGGGGGACCAAGCAGGAGAATGTCGCACATGACATCGTCGCGAATCCCATGTGACAAGAAGAGACATGATGCAACAACCCTGCATAATATATCCATCCGCCCTCCTTTTCCGGGAAGATCATCTAATGGAAAAGAAGGATCGGTGCAGGCAGTGTGGCCGATGACGGCAAACGATATCATCAACCCGTTTTCCCAAATTTCTTCATGAGTCGCTGCATTCCTTTTTCTCCCCCTTTAAGGCCCTTAAACGTCCGCTTCATCATTTTATAGTATTTGATGAGTTCACGTACTTCTTCCAGCTCAGCACCAGCCCCTTTTGCAATTCGCTGGATTCGAGAGCCGTTTAGGACAGTCGGGTCGTCAAGCTCCTGTGCCGTCATGGAATCCATAATGACCCGGTACTTATTCATTTTCGCTGCCGTTACATCAAGTGCCTCAGTAGGGAGATCCATTCCCCCAAGGGGCAGCATTGAGAGTACCTGTTTTAAAGGTCCCATCTTCTGTACGGCCTCGAGCTGGCGGTACATGTCACGAAGGGTGAACTTGCCAGAGAGCATGGCATTGACGTCGATCTCTTGCTCATCGATGGATTCTTGCACCCGTTCAGCAAGTGCTTTGAGATCCCCCATTCCAAGGAGCCGGGAGATGTAGCTGTTTGGATCAAACCACTCAAGATCCTCGATTGTCTCTCCCTGACCGATGAAGACGATACCAGATCCAGTCTCTGCAACGGCAGAGAGGGCGCCACCACCTTTTGCAGTCCCATCCATCTTGGTGATAATAACCCCATCGATATGCACTGCGTCATGAAACCGACGTGCTTGCTCTCGTGCCTGTTGGCCAAGTGCTGCATCAAGGACAAGCCATCGGTGGGTTGCTTTGGTGATCTGGTTCAGATCAATGATCTCTGTGATAAGGTCATCTTCAAGGGCATGGCGCCCCTGGGTATCAACGATAATGACCTCTTCGTTTATCTGCGCCAGGCTATCTGTCACGATCTTTCGTGCATCATGTTCGTCCGGATTTCCATAGCACGGTACCTGTATCTTATCACAGAGTGTTTTTATCTGGGTATAGGCACCTGGCCGAAAGGTATCAGCACATATGACTGCAGCCCGCATTCCTTTCCGCTTAAAAAATCTGGCCAATTTTGCAGTTGTGGTCGTCTTTCCAGAACCTTGAAGACCGGCCATGAGGATAATCTGTCGTTCAAGTGCGACTTCAACCTTTTTTCCAACGAGGGCCACCAGTTCCTCATAGACAATCCGAAGTACATGCTCACGTGCGGTGACACCTTTCGGGGGTTGTTCATCAAGTGCCCGCTTTTTGATCGTCTGCGAGAGCTGCATTACTTGCTTGACGTTTACATCTGCTTGAAGTAGCGCCCGCTGAAGATCCT
>ENA-UOYA01003816-UOYA01003816.1-activated-sludge-metagenome-genome-assembly--contig:-NODE-3816-length-13159-cov-7.733822_pt1 | contig 13159 bp, 3 predicted proteins | sample MGYA00238163_ERZ764804 | MGnify/ENA primary metagenome ERZ764804 (study PRJEB28919, sample SAMN05720223) | activated sludge metagenome | isolation source: Anaerobic digester | place: Hong Kong...
CAACCTACCAGAATCGTCGCCTTACACCTCAAACGCTAATTTGGACAAGCCTGATATCAAGCACAGGATCCGTATTTACATACCAACCATGCTTTTGGCCGCTGCACTGTTGTTTGGGCCACTGGCAGTTGACGTATACGGGCAGGTGCTGTATGGTTCCGTGGTCGGAACCATTCAAGATGCAAGCGGTGCTGTGGTCCCCAAGGCCACGGTGACAATTACGAACACGGGTACCGGACAGACTCGTGAGACCGTCGCCGACGAGGCAGGACGATATTCGATCCTGAACCTTCCCGCAGGCTCGTATGAACTGAAGGTCACGTCCGCGGGGTTTCGCGCGCTGACCAAAACCGGTGTAGAAGTCGCCATTAACAGCGTGACTCGTGTTGATGCGAAGCTCGAACTCGGCCAAGTCACCGAGAAGGTCACAGTGGGCGCCGACATCGTGACGCTCCAAACGGAAAAGTCCGACGTGCGGCATGAAATCACCGGAAAAACGGTTCAGAACCTGCCGCTGCCGGCCTACCGCAACTATCAGAGTCTGATCGCGCTGGTACCGGGCGCTTCACCGCCCGCGTTCCAGAACGCCGTGGTGGACACGCCGGGTCGTGCGCTGCGCAGCTTCGTGAACGGCACGGCAACGAACAACAACAACACGCTTGTGGACGGCGCAGTGAACATCAACATCTGGCTGCCGCACCATGTGGCTTACGTACAGCCCGTTGAGTCAATCGATACTGTGAACATCACGACCGGGAGCTTCGATGCCGAGCAGGGTATGGCCGGCGGAGCCGCCATCACCCTGGCTACGAAATCGGGCACCAACGATCTTCACGGCACCGGCTGGTGGTACAACAACAACCAGCACTTCAACAGTGACCCGGTCTACTTCCGTCCCAACGGGTACAAGAAGCCGCTGGCGATTCTGAACATCTTCGGCGGCAACATCGGCGGCCCCATCAAGAAAGATAAGCTTTTCTATTTCTTCAACTTCGAGCGCACTACGGAGCGTACTGGCTATTTTAGTTCTTATTCAGTAGCCCCGGCGGACTTCCGCGCCGGCGACTTCAGCAAGTGGACCCAGTACTCGGTCGTGTACGATCCGGCAACGGCGCCGCAGAACAACGCTGGCGCGAGAACGCCGTTCCCCAACAACATCGTGCCGCAGTCGCGCTGGAATAACATCTTCCCGAACATTTACAAGAACATGCCGATGCCGAATCAGGTCTCGGTGACCGATCCTCTGAACCTGAGCGAGAACTACGGGGTCAGTGGTGTCCTGTCGTTGAACCGCAACATGTACGACACCAAGGTGAACTACAACGTCAACCAGAAGCTCTCCACTTGGGGCAAGTACAGCCGGATGGACGCCCCTGTACAAGGCAAATACCCGTTCGGCTCCCTTGGCGGTGATGCGCTCGGTACCGAAGGCAACGGTGATACGACCACCCAGATCGTGACCGGCGGCTTTTCATACATTTTCGCCCCCACATTCCTGATGGACGGAGTCTTCGGCTATACTCGCATGGACCAGGTGGTGGGTATTCCGGACGTGGATAAGAACATCGGCCTCGACATCTGGAAAATCCCGGGCACCAACGGCGGCAAGCAGTACGCCAACGACCAGCGTTACGGCGGCGCCCCGCGCGTGGCCGGTTTCGGCTTCAGTAACATCGGCATCGGCGCCACCTGGGCTCCGACGTGGCGGAAGGAACGCGGCTACACCTATCAGACTAATTTCAGCAGGCTGCTGCAGGCGCACGAGATCCGCTGGGGTTTCGAAGCGCGCCGCCTGGAAATGAACCACTGGCAGCCGGAAACGGCCAATCCTCGCGGATATATCGAGTTCGGCGCAGGCACGACCTATAACCCATCGGATAGCAAGCGCGGTGCGGCCAACGCTTACGCGGCGGCATTGCTGGGTCTCGTGAACAACTACTCGAAGTCTATCCAGAACTACGAGATGAAGACCCGCGAATGGCAGCTCGCCTGGTATGTGCGCGACCGGTGGCAAGTCAACCGCCGGCTGACGCTCAACCTCGGTTTGCGCTATGAATACTATCCGCTGGTCAACCGTGGTGATCGCGGCATCGAGCGCTGGGATCCGTATACCAATATTGTCTACTTCGGCGGTCTCGGCGGGACTCCGGACAACGCGGGAATCGAAGTTAGTAAGAAGCTGTTCGCCCCGCGCGCCGGCATCGTGTACCGCATAGATGACAACTCCGTCTTCCGCATGGCATACGGCATTACGAATGACCCGCTCGGGTTGGCCCGTCCGCTGCGCGGTCTCTATCCATCGACGCTCACCGGAAGCTGGACTCCCGCGGTAACCACTTACGGCTGGTACAACACTATCGACCAAGGCATTCCGGACATCGCCGTGCCCGACGTCAGCAAGGGCCAGGCACAGCTCCCGCTTGACGTCAACATGGGTCCGCGCAGCGCCTGGGGCGGCATGTTGCACCGCGGCTATATCCAAAGCTGGAACGCCACCTTCGAGCGGCGCCTGCCTTGGGAAATGATCGGCACGGCGGGCTACGTCGCCACCCGCACCATCCACCAGTTCCTGGACATCAATATCAACACGGTCGGCCCAGGACTCGGCACCTCTACCGCGAACCTGCCGCTCGCCAAGTTGTACGGCCGTACCAACTCTATGAGCATGTGGGACGGCTGGGGCTACGGTGCATACGATTCGCTCCAGACCACGTTGCAGAAGAATTTCACCCACGGCTTGTTCCTGAAAACCAGCTACACTTTCGGCAAGGCTCTCAACTTCGCCGATGAGGACGGCTGGCAAGGACTGCGGCTCTGGAACTGGGGCCCAATGATCCGCCGTAATTATGGTCCGTCCGGTTATGACCGCACGCACCAGTTTGTCACCGCCTGGAACTATGAGCTTCCGGTCGGAAAAGGCAGGAGGTTCGAACTCAGCAACAAGGCGGCCGACGTGTTGCTCGGCGGCTGGAAGATCGCAGGTATCTTCTCCAAGTACAGCGGAACGCCGTTCTACGTGAGCGGCAGCAGTTCGTCGCTGCAGTGCATTGGTTGCACTCAGACCGCGGACCAGATCGCTCCCGTGAATAAGCTCGGAGGCAAGGGTCCGAGCCAGCCGTATTACGATCCGATGAGCTTCCGCGATCCGCTGTTCTCATTCGACTCCAAGAACCCGAACTACCGCCCGGGTACCACCGGGTGGGGCATTCTGCGCGGCCCTGGTTACTGGGCGCTCAACCCGGCCATCTACAAGAACTTCAAGGTCAAAGAGAAGGTGAATGCCGAGTTTCGCGCCGAGTCAACCAACTTCACCAATACGCCGACTTGGAGCAACCCGAACGCCGGGTCTGCCTCCATGCGGCTGAACCCCGACGGGACGCTGAACACCTCGCTCGCCGATCCGCTCCAGAACTTCATGTGTATTACTAGTGCATCGACGGGACGGCAGTTCCGCTTCGGACTGCGTCTTAGCTTCTGACCTGACCTGCTAGGGCGGCGCCAGCGCTGGCTGACGCCGCCCTAGCCTACGTAAGCGTTACGGCCAGCGTCCTTCCCGCCTGGATCTCCACCGGCTTATCGAACGTTAGAATCGCTTCCCCCTTTTCGACGCGAACTTTCGCACGCTGCTTTGAGGTCAGCTTCACCTCCGCCTTCGGCGAAGGCAGCCTAAGCGTAGCGAGCGTGAGCGCGCCTTCTTCCACACGGATCTCCGCGTCAAGCTTTCCGGCCGCCAGTTTTTGCGCGTAGCTGCCCCACGCCGAGCCAGTCGTGTAAAGCACACGAAAGTTCTCCGCGTTGATCACGGGATGGAAGCCCAGTTCGCGCGACGGGGCCGAATAGCGGTAGCCGGACAGCGCCAGCAGCAGCGACCAGCTCGACATGGCTCGCGCGTAGTGGTGGCCACACTCGATTTCGTTCCAGGGATTGCGGCTGATGCCGTCGTAGCGGTCTCGCACCGCTTTCACCACAGCCAGCCCCTCCTTGATCATCCCCTCGTAAATAAAGTGCGCCGCCACCTGGTATTCGATACCGGTCCACACCTCGTCGGAATACGGGAACGGGAGCGCCGGACGCTTGCCGCGGGGCCAACTGCAGAGCACCAGGCCTTTTTCGTCATTGAGCGCGTACAGGCGCTGCGTGTTGGGCCATTCTCCGAAATCCTGGCGGAAGTTGTAACGCCAGATGGCACCCAGAGCCCGCCGGATGTGTTCGTGCGGCAGCACCTTGCCCAGGTGTACGACCTCGGCGAACCACTGGCCGAGCAACTGGTCCGACAGGCACCCTTCCCCGTATTGATACTTCGCCGCTTCCTGCCTGGACTCGTCCACTTTCTGTACGTAATACTCGCCGTTGTACAGCTCCCGGTCCAGACGCTTGCCGCCGCTCGCGGCCAGCGCTTCGTATGTCTCGGCTGAAGCCGCGTCACCAAGGTGGCGCGCCATCCGCGCGGCTGCCAGGAGCGCGCCCAGATAAAGCGAACCCATCATCGAATTGGGCCCGTAAAACTCGATGTCGTAAGTGTTGTGCTGCTGCCCTTCCATGACGCCGTCGCGGTCGGCGTCCCACTGCTTCCAGGCGTATTCGAGCGAGCGCTTCACTTCGGGCCAGAGCCTGCGCAGATACTCGTCGTCGCCGGAAAGCTGCCACTCGCGGTAGGTCTTCATGACGCAACCCATCTGCCCGTCCGCCGCGGGACGGAAATCGTTGCCGCCCTTCTTCAGCGGGACCAGCGTGCGGAAGCTCATGCTGCCGTCCGGGCGCATGTTGACCAGGTAGTCTGTCTCGCGCATGCTACGCTCCACGTCGGGGTACAGGTGCGCGAGCGCCTGCTCGTAGTTGTAGACGTGAGTGCAGTTCATGGGGCAGCAGCCATCCTGGTCGTTGCATCCTTCGAAGGCGAGCGTGCGCTTGCCTTCCAGAACCATGAGCGTGTTGGTGCGCAGGATGGACGCCTGGCTCGAAACGGCGTCGATCACCGGCGCCGGCAGCGTCGAACTGTGCAGCGTGTCCCGGTAGCGCGCCGAGCGCTCGCGCAGCGGCTTCAAATCTCGCAGCGCCTTGGCAGCCGGCTCCCAGGCCGAATTCCAGCGCGCCCCATACTCGTTGGCGAGCGGCTTGTCCTTGGCCCCTGGCTCGCGCGACCAGTAGTTCTCGCCGTATGGGAAGTGCCAGGCCAGGACGAAAGTAATGTCCTTGGTTTCGCCGGGTGCGAGCGTCGCGTGCGCGGCGAGCGTGGCATACTCCGTGGTCTTGTCCGCCGAAGGTTGGGTCGGCGTATTGGCGAAGCGCCCCTTCGCCAGGAACTCGTCCCACCACTTCTGGAAATCGTCCCACCAGGCGCCGTGCTCCCATTGCAGGCGGTAGCTCGTGTCCGCCGCGCTGGTCACCAGTGCGAGCGAGCCATTTCGGAATGAACCGGCGGGGTATTTCGACGACTTCATGAGGATGCCCGACGCTCCGCCCTCGCTTTTGAACTCGTTGAGATTCGCGCCGAAGCAATCCCCGTTGCGCCCGCCGAGCTTCGAGTGGCCGTCGTAACCCACGGGATTCATCATGCTGAAAGCCAGCGACGCGTTCAGCCTCGACTTGGCGCGCGAAGTCAGCCGGTAAGTCAGGATGGCGACCGGCAGGCTCGAGTCCTCGGTGGCCAGCGGGATCATGGGGTTGAACGCCTCGAGCGAAACCGTCACCGGCAGCGCCGCGTCGGAAAAACGGATGTTGGCGAATGGGTAGGCGCCGGTGAACGCAGCTTCGCGGAAGCGCGGCAACCCGAGAGCGGTGAGGCGCGTGGGGCCGTCACGGCCGGTGAACGGCGGCATGGGCCTGCGCTCAACCACACGGATGCGTGGCTTGGCCATCCCGCCGCCATCCAATCTCAGTGCCACAAAGGTGAACGGCAGGATGCTGCCCTTATTGGGGCGATTGAAAATCTCCCAATCCCGCAGCGCGCCACTGCCGGTGAGCGAGACGGTGCCGGTGCCGATGCCCCCCAGCGGAAACGCAATCTCGCGCAGGGCCGCGCCGGTGAAGCGACGGCCAACGGGAGCGGGAGGAGCGGCGGGCTTCAAAACGGTTTGGGCTGGAGCGGCGGCGGCGGTGGTGGTGAGCAGGACACTACGTCGGGATACGCGCATAGGGCCTCCGTGAAGAAAGAAATGTACCACAACAGCCCGCGCGAAAAGTGATTGAATAAAGGGACTCACACCATGACTTGCGAACGTTTCGACAAACGGGATTTGCGGCTCGTGCTGGTGCTCATTGCCGTGGCCGCGGTGTCGGTGGCCTACACAGCCTACAACTTCAGGGCGGCATTTCCGCAGGCATCCATCAACCTGCGTTACTCGAAGGACCAGATCTCCACGATGGCCTCGAAGTTTCTCGCCGGGCGCGGGCTGCGCATGGACGGTTTTCATCAGCTCACGCTGTTTGATCCCGACGAGACCGCCAGCCTCTACCTGGAGCGGGAACTGGGCCTCACGGAAGCCAACCGCCTGATGCGCAGCCAGGTACCCGTCTGGCGCTGGCGCGCGCGATGGTTCCGTCCACCGGAGAAGGAAGAGATGACCGTGTGGCTGAGCCCCGAGGGACGGCTAGTGGGCTTCGAGCACCAGATACGCGAAGACGCCGCCGGAGCGCGGCTCACCAAGGAGCAGGCGCGGGCCATCGCGGAGAACTTCCTCCGCCAGCAAACCACGGCGCCGCAACGGTTCATCGAAGAACAGCTGAAGGAGCGCCCCAACCGCTACGACTACCTCTTCACCTGGGAACAGGAGGGCTTCAAAGCGAAGGAAGCCACCAACCGCCGCAGCGTCACCGTGCAGGGCGACCAGGTGGGTGCCTACCAGGAATTCCTCTACGTGCCCGAGAAGTGGAAGCGCGACTTCGCCACCATGCGCGCCGCGAACGACCTGTACGCGCAGATTGCCACCGGCTTTTACGTGCCCATGATTCTGGGAGCGGTAGTGCTCATCATCATCTGGATCCGCCGCAAAAGCCTGGACTGGCGTCCGGTTGTTCTGGTGTCCCTCGTCGTGGGCGTCATGATGATGCTGAACGAGTGGAACCAACTCCCGTTCTTCATCGACCAGACCTCCACCAGCACGCCCTACCATGAGACGCTGACCATCGGACTGCTGCGCGGGTTGGGCGCGGGTGTATTCGTGTTTCTTTACGTGATTCTCGCGGCGGCCGCCGGCGAACCGCTCTACCGGAGCGCACAGCCGAACCAGTTGTCGCTCGCATCGGGCTTTGCCTGGCGCGGCCTCCGCACGAAACGCGCGTTCAACGCCTGCGTGGTGGGGTACGCTTTCGCCGCCGCGCACATCGCGTTCGTGGTTGCGTTCTACCTGATTGGACGGAGATTCGGAGTCTGGAGTCCACAGGAAATCGAGTATTCGGATCTGCTCTCCACAATGCTGCCGTGGATTTACCCGGTGGCCATTGCGCTGCTCGCGTCGACCTCGGAGGAATTCTGGTTCCGTCTGTTCGCCATTCCCGCACTCGAGCGCATCGTGAAGTGGCGTTGGCTGGCCGTCGTGATCCCGGCGTTCGTATGGGGCTTCCTGCATTCCAACTACCCCCAGCAACCCGGCTACATCCGAGGCATCGAAGTCGGTGTGATCGGCATAGCGGCGGGCTTCCTGATGATGCGCTTCGGCATCCTGTGCACGCTCATCTGGCATTTCACGGTGGATGCGGTGTTGATCGGGATGTTCCTGTTCCGCAGCGAGAGCGGGTACTTCCAGTTGAGCGGCCTGGTAGTGGTGGCCGTGATCCTGGCGCCGCTGGTCATCTCGCTGGTTTCGTACCGCAGGAACAAGGGTTTCGTCACCGTGCCCGAGGCGCTGAACGAGGGGACGCTTCCCGCTGAGTCTCCCGCTCAACCGGCCGCCTTGGAACCCGCCGCGGCACCCGCCCCCGCCGCGCAACCTCCCGCCCGGCTGTGGAGCGCTAAGTGGCTGATGGTTGCCGCCGCCCTCGGTGCCATCGCCATTGTCGCTGTGCATCCTATCGAATTCGGCGATTTCGTGCGCGTCACAGTGACCAGGTGTCAGGCCCAGACCGCCGCCGACCACGCCATGGCAGCCCGAAACCTCAAGCCGGACGAGTGGCGGCGGGTCTCCGAATTCGTCACGAATTTTCAACCTGCCGACTTCGAGTATTTGCGGCGCCTGTCCGGCTCAGCAGCGGCGAACAATGCCGTGCGCGACCGCACCACCACGGGCGTGTGGGTGGTCCGCTACTTCCAACCCTTGAGGAAGGAAGAGTGGCGCGTATTCGTGAATGCCGGCGGCCGGGCTTTCCGCGTCGATCACGTGCTGGACGAAAAGGCTCCCGGCGCGAACCTCACCGCCGATGAAGCGCGCGCCATCGCACTGCGCTACGCCGCCGAGGTGCAGCAGGTCGACCTCGGCCGTTACCGCGCGCTGGATGCCGCAACCGAAAAGAAGGACAACCGTACCGACCACAGCTTCGTGTGGGAAGATCCCGATTTCAGAATGGGCGAAGCGAAAGCGCGGATCTCAATCGCGGTCCAGGGCAACGAGCCTTCCAGTTTCCGCCGCTTCCTCAAGCTTCCCGAACAGTGGCTGCGCGAATTCACGCGCCCGCGCGTGCAGGGCTTCCTCACGGTGGGGTTGCTCGGCGCACTCTCGCTGGCGCTGATCGTCGTCTTTATCAAGCGCCTGCCGGGGCATACCTACCGCCGGCGCCTGTACCTTACAGTCGCCGCCGCGACGTGCGGACTGGCCTTGCTGGCGTACCTGAATCAGTGGCCTTCCTATCTCTCCGATTACGACACTGCCAAACCGCTGGCGAACTTCCTTGCCCAGATGGCCGTCACACGGCTTATCGGCGTGCTGTTCTATGCTGGAGCCGGCTTGCTGGGCGCGCTGGCCGTGGATGTCTTTCTGCGCGTGGGAATCGGAGACCGGCATCTGACAACGCCGTCGCTGCCCACTACCGTCGCGCTGGCGTTGGTGGTAGGAGGCTTTGCGCGAGCGGCGGCCGCAGTGGGTGACTTGGCCGCGGGGCCGCGTTTGAGCGTACGCATGTGGAGCATCGCAGGCACCGACGTCTGGCTGCCCGGATTCGCTGTGCTGGCACAGTCCGCGTTCGCCGCGCTGGGCTATCTGGCTGCCGCGGCGATTATCCTGAGCGCCGCGGCAAAACTGCTGGCACCGCGTGTGCGCCTGGCGGTCCTGGCGTCAGTGGCTGTTGTGGCCGCGCTTGGCCGCGCTCTTACGCCCGCGCAGTTCGCCATCGGCGTCGTCGTCCTGGCGGCCTGGATGGCGTTGTTCTACGCGCTCGTGAGGACGCGCGGCGCGGACTTGATCGGTTTCGGCGTGGCCGTCTTCTGGATGGATGCGGCCTCGCGCGCGGCTACCCTGATCGAACAACCCTCGCCGTGGTTCCGCTGGAATGGCGCGGCGGCGGCGTTGGTCGCGGCGCTCATCGGCGTTCTGGCCCTTCGCGTGGCCGCTCGGGTGCTCAAGGCATCAGACGTAGAGTGACTCTCCCGGAGAACTTGGGGCCGGCGATCGCATCCAGATGATCCTCGGCCTTCTCAGCGCGCTGAAATTTGGCGGAGGGCCGGCCTTCGACGGCGTTCAACAAGCGCCATGTTCCCGGGGCTACCACGCGCGTGTACGGGCTGCCTTCGACACGCACACCCGTATTGTCCGCCATCGTGAGTTCCGCCCACCGCACGCCGGACTTCACGCCCGCTGCTTCCCCAGCATTCAACCTCCAGACGCCGAACATCACCGCCGCCTTCAGGTTCGGGAATGAATCCAGTGGGCCAAGCCCCAGCCAGCGCAGTTTGTCCAGCCCCGCATCCGTCTTCAGTTCCAAGCCCGCTTCCGGGACCCATGGCACTTCGACCTGAGGCGTGATCGCGTAAGCGATCTTGAGCGAGCCGTCGGCAAGCGGCGTGTAGGACCAGCGCACATTGAACTTGTTGCGCTCGTCGGCGACGTGCTCGGTTTCCGCCTCGATGCTACCGGCGGTGGCGCGCCACTTCTTTACGCGAATCGTATGCTTGTCGAGATCAGGAAACTTCCCGGGGTCGATGAAACGACGGGTGTAAATGTTGCGCTCGTTGGCGTTCAACGGGCGCCAAATGGTGGGCCGCATGCCCTGAATTAACGTTCGGCCTTTCGCCGTCGCCGATACGAGCAACCCCGTCGCCGGATCGAATTCGTAAGTGGAGCTACGCACTTCAAGCGCCACGGTCTTGCCGCGTTTTAGGCGCGCGCTCGCAGGCGGAGCGGAAACGGGCGCGGGGTCTGCGAACTCCACGCTGTGTTCCGCGATCAAGCTGCCATCGGAACGCGTAAACGAGATGTGCGCGTAACACGCCAGCGCCGGCTCGCAGTTCACCGGAAAATCCAGCGAGGCTGTCGTGTGCGGAGCGGCCTTCAATCGCGCCTCGCCCCGCTTCACCTCTCGCTCACCCGCGAACTGCTTCCAGCGGACGGTCACCTGATCGAGGTCCGTGAAGTCGAAGTCGTTGCGCACCGGGACGGAGACAGTGTGCGGTCCGTCCCCAACATCCAATCTCTCCACGAGCACACGGACCGGCGCGTAGACCGCTTTGGCTTCCCATAGATCGCGCTGTGGCTTGCGTTCGGCCGTGACGATGCCGTCGCTGCCGTCCATCAACAGCAGCATCTCCTTCTTCGTGCCCGACGCCGTGCGGCGCGTCTGCCAGAGCCCCTGGTCCTGCCACATCCAGATAGTTCCCCCCGCGCCGGACGGCGGCCTGCTGAGGGCCTCCCAGTGCGCGGCGTGGTCGCCGAAGCCGTACTCCGAAAGCGCGTGGGAGTACTCGGTGGCGATAACGGGCCGGGTGGCGCGGGAGACGATGGACTCGGCCAGCGCCGTCGCCGGATAGTGAGGCGCTTGGATATCCACTTCCGGTGGCAGCCAATCCTCGGCATGCCATGGGAAAAGCACCGGCCTCGTCGGATCACTTCCTTTGATGTACCGCACGGCTGCCATGTGCAGTGGTGTGATGGCGTTCTCGTTGCCCACGTCCCAAATAATGACGGAAGGATGATTGCGGTCCCGCGCGATAGTCTCATAGGTGCGCAGCATGGCCGCGCCGGCAAAGGAAGGATCCACGCCGAGATCGCCGCCCCAGCCCATGGGCACCTCGTCCAGAATGTACATGCCCATCTCGTCGCAGAGATCCAAGAACCCGACGGCGGGCGGATAGTGCACCATGCGAATGGCGTTGATATTGGCCTGCTTCATGAGGCGCAAATCCTGGAGCCAGTGCTCGCGCCGCGTGGCGATGCCCACGTCCGGATGCTCGTCGTGCCGGCACGCGCCTCGCAGCTTGATGGGCTGCCCGTTGAGGCGAAGCACGCCGCCCTTGGTGGAAACCTCGCGGAAGCCCACGCGATGTTCGCTTGCTTGCGCGGCTTTCCCGTTTTCGAGCAGTTCCAGGCGAAACGTGTAAAGGTTCGGCGTCTCTGCCGTCCAATGCTTCGGCGCGCGCACATGCAGCTTGAACAGGTGCTCGCGGCCCGTGTCGCGATGCGGGTCGGAAGAGATGACCGCTTCACCGGCGACGCGCCCATCCGCCGCGGTGAGCGTGGCTCGCAGCTCATACGGCACGGCCACGAGCGCGGCTACGCGCGTCTGATGGACCAGCGCGCGTATGTGAAGATCCGCGTCGCGAAACTGGTCGTCGAACTTCACCCAGCTGTCGACGTGGTCGATGTAGCGCTCCCGCGGCATGCACTCGGTCCACACATCGCGGTAGATGCCTCCGAGCGACCAATCGTCGTTCGTGTCGAACAGGTAGTCGCGCGTGGTCTGACGCACTTCGACGGCCAGCGTGTTGCTCTCTCCCAGCTTGATCGCATTCTGAATCTCGAAGGCAAAACTCGTGAAGCCGCTGTCGTGCCGCCCCAGGTTCACGCCGTTCAACCACACCTCCGCCGAGTCCCACACACCATCGAAGTGCAGCAGCACGCGCCGGTCCTTCCATTCAGCGGGCGCCTGGAAGCGGTGCAGGTAGAAGCCGGTGCCGGCGTCCTTCATCCGCCCGTATTGCGGCTCCTCGAATCCTTCCATGGCCCAGTTCGCGGGAACGCGGATGGGGCGAAATGAGCCCGCGTCGAATTCCGGCTTGTGGAACGACTGTTCCAGTCGCATCACCTCGCCCGCGTCGCGCGCCAGCGTAAATTGCCAGGTGCCGTTGAGAGACTGCGTCGCGCCAAATGCGCTCGCGCCAGCGAGCAGCACGCACGACAACAATGAATGCCAGGTTCTGATGAATCGCACATTATTCTCCGAAAGAAACGTTCATGGGCGGCAAGTGACCTCGCCGGCGGGCACTTCTTGGCCCTGGTCCAGGTATTCTTCGGGCCGCCTGGCGCCCGCTGGACGCAGCGCCACTTCGCGCGTATCCTTGCCGCTAATTCCCACGCGCGCCCTCCCGCTGAAATCGAGCACCTCGGCGCGCCGCACGTTGTGCAGGCGGTAAGACGGCGCGCGTGGAGCCAGCAGTCTTAATTCATCGACATCATCGGCCACAAGCGCCGGACGCGCATCCCCCTCGGCGCCTTCCAGATGGATATCGCGCAGCGTAACGCCCGCCGCATGCCGCAGGTACATGCCGAACGCCGGCAGTTCGCCGAACATCGTAGGGTCGGGATACTCCGCTGCCTTTTCCGGCACGTCTTCGAGCGCTGCCGGCCCCTGTGCCGCCCGCGACACCCGAATGCGAACATTCGACACCGTCACGTTGCGGATCACCGCTCCCGGGATGCCGCAAAACGGGCTGGGACGCTTCGCACCAATGGCCACAATGTTCGAGAACGCGACGTCCTCCAACCGTCCGGGTATCGGCGCCGGCTGGCCTCGTCCGCGTGCGCCCAAACGCAGCGCCAGTGGTACGCCGACGTTTTCCATCGTGATATTCGAGACAGCCACGCCCCGCAGCGTGCCGCCGTCTACGCTGTACAGCGCGACGCCGGGATTCCCGTGCCGCCCGCCCATGCCTCCGATCAACGTGCAGTTCGAGAACGTGATGTTGCGGAAGTCGCCCAGGCTCTCGGTGCCGCACTTCAGATGAATGCTGGCCGTGCGCAGCACGCAGTTGGTAACCGTTACGTGCTCGGTATGCCCCACCTCACCCAGCGCCGGG
>ENA-UOYA01003817-UOYA01003817.1-activated-sludge-metagenome-genome-assembly--contig:-NODE-3817-length-13156-cov-6.424090_pt1 | contig 13156 bp, 11 predicted proteins | sample MGYA00238163_ERZ764804 | MGnify/ENA primary metagenome ERZ764804 (study PRJEB28919, sample SAMN05720223) | activated sludge metagenome | isolation source: Anaerobic digester | place: Hong Kong...
ACGAGATACAGGCATGTGACTGGAGTTCAGACGTGTGCTCTTCCGATCTTCGAATATTTTTCGGCCAATTTTGCGAAAACCTATCGCTATCTCTTCCTGCCGGAAACTACACTCATGGTTTTTAGCATTATCTATGCCTATCTCCTGTTCTAAAGAAAAACAAAGCAAAGACAAGGAAAGTCACGCCGTAAGCGTGACTTTTTTCGTCAGTTAATCATTGTTCGGTTCCGTAATGGCAATCACTTCTAATAAAGCACTTTCCGCGCTTTCAATATGATGCCGGGCGGCCTGTTTGGCTTCCGCCACATTCCCTGAGGCAATGGCCTCCACAATCCGCCGGTGTTCCGCCAGGGCAAACTTCAAACGGCCCGGCACGGCTAAAGTTTTCGTCCTAAATCTTTGGACCTGGTCCCGCAGATCTTTGAGCATATTTTGCAGGCGGGTATTTTTCGAAGCCTGATAAATCAATTCATGGAAACGGGTATCGACGTCAATGGTCTTGAGCAAATCACTGGTCTCATAATGGGCGGCTTCCAGCACCAGGTTCCTTTCCATCTCCTCGATTTCCTCCCGGCTTGCCCTTGCGGCCGCAAGACCGGCTGCCAATGATTCCAAGGCACCCCTGATTTCAAAGACATCATTAATATCTTTGATTGATAACCCGGCCACATACGCCCCTCTGCGGGGAATCATCACCACATAGCCTTCCATCACCAGCTTGCGGATTGCTTCGCGAACCGGGGTGCGGCTTACCCCCATCTCTTCAGCCAGTTCCTGTTCCATTAACCTTTCCCCCGGCTTTAAATTCTGCTTGATGATGGCTTCGCGCAAGGTTTCATAAACGATTTCTCCCAACGGCCGCATGTTGTTCAAATCAATCCGTAAATTATCTCTTTTCGGCAATATTCTCGTCTCCGTTTCCTTTAAAGTTTAAAGTAGTAATAAGCCAGGTAGGATCTCTCCGGCCAAGATGATAAAGGAGGGATCAGACAGTGGAAAGTCCCGTCCATTCCTGGAAAAGATATTGGATCTTTTTCCAAAGCTGGGTTTCACGGTATTCCTCAAAATCAAGTGTATAAATTCCGCCCTCATTTGTCCAGATTTTGTTAAAGTAGTTCTCAATCTCGTGCACTAACTGACTATCGTTGGCCGCCGAGATTTTTAAATCTGTTTCCAGGTTATAATCGTCCAGGTTCCTGCGGGTTAAATTGGCCGAACCGCCAAAGATGACACTTCTGCCCCTTCCCTTCAGGAAGACAAGCTTGGTATGATACTGTTCCCCATGGGTCTTATACCATCTAATCTTTATTTTCCCTGCCGATTTCTCGTATAATTCATTCGCCACCGGTCTGTTCGGCACCCCATTTTTCTCCAGTCCGAAGGCATCCTTATTGGCATCTAAAACGAGGCGGATCTCTACTCCCCGTTCGGCCGCCAGCAAAAGTTCCTTAATAACCTGCCGGTCGGAAAGATAAAACATGCCGATCCAGATTTGTCCGCCCTGGGTTAAGGCTTTGATCTCAGAAAGAAGATGCTTTTTAATCTTACTCTCGGTCAGAAGACAGGTTTCCACCACCCCATTGGTGGAATTGGTTTTATCCGCCGCAACCGGTTCCTGCAGCAGAGCATACATCTCCGCCACCTGTTCATCCTCTTTGGCTTCGTAATTTACGGCAATCACCTGATCGCTCAGTGCCGCCACCGCCTTTTCGGAATCCAGAATATCCTGAATGATCTGCCCTTCCACGACAAAAGCGATATTGGAATGAAAACCGCTGGCATCATGGGGATTAGCCGAAGAAATCAGCGCCTTTTTTTCGGTCGCCACCACTTTGCGATGGTTCGCCTTAAAATTGAACATCTTTAAATATGCCCGGGCCGTGACTTTGGGACCCTCAGGACTGAAAGCATTAGGCAGCCACCCTTTCCCCTCTGTTCCCCACCAGTGGAGAAGTGCCCGCCAAATCCCCGAATAAAGAGGATTGGAATCTCTGAGCGCGTTCAGATCCGTAAAAATTACTTCCACGCCGTTTTCCGCTAATTGCCGGAAGTTTTCCGGCAGGTAAGAACCATAAAAAGTATTAATCTCATCGGTAAGAACATAAACCTGGAGGTCCGGATTCTGTTGCTTTTTGGTAAGCAGCTTTTCTGTTAAGTTCGCTGCCAGCGTGGGGAACTCCGCGTCCTGTTTGCGCAAATCATTAAACAGAAACATATCCAGGACGATAAACTCCTCCGCGTCGTCAATGATCTCCAAAACCTCGGCAAAGATATTTTGCTGATGGACGATCATGCCGTCCTGTTCATAGGTTAAATCATAAATAAACTGAACCTTGGAATTATGATATTGATTTCCTTCTATTGATAAGCCTTCTCCCATCGGCCTGAAAACGCCATACAATGCCGCCACAATACTCACTCCCAAAAGAATCAATAATAAAAAATTTCTCACTTTTCTTTTCAAGAGCATTACCTCCATCTTGAAGCATTAACATCTTCTCTTCTTTTGGTCTTTTTATTATTCTATCATAATTGGGTACCCTGATTAAAGCAAAAAACAATTCCCATGACGATGGCAAGGATAGATCAAGCTGCGTTACCCATGGTGTATAGTTTGGTTTTCTTAATTAGTTTAGTTTCCTTAAAAAGAGCACATTCGCGGCGGCTAAAATAAGCCCCGTCCCCACAAGACTGGTGGGCTCTTCTCTAAAGTTGAACACCTGAGGAAAAGACAGGAAGAGAAAAGTAGTAAGCAACAACTGAAGCAGCAGGAATAAACCAAATTTCCCCAGGCGGGGTAAGCCCGACCAGATAAGAAACGGTGTGCGGGCAAGGGAGACGACGGAGGGTGCTGCGTCTATCCCTCCGCTTGTGGCCTCAGTTGCTGAACCGGTCATTGTGCCGGTCATTGAACCGATTATTGAGTCGATCATTGCGCCAGTCATTGCCTCGGTTGTTGCAGCAGTCATGGCAGCAGCCCTTGCCTCAATCATTGCCTCAGTTTTTGCATCTGTAAATGCATCAGTCAATTGAAAGGGCTTCTCTTTTACGCCGGAAGCCGGCTGCGCTTTTTTCCAGTCTGAGAATTTAAGTTCCTTCAGCCGCTCCCGCAAACGATAAAGCTGAAAATTCTCTTCGTCACACCAGGTCAAAATCTCCGGCGGCAGGTCCTTCCGATAACAAAACACATTTTTGAGCAAATGGCGAAAACTTTCCTGCACATCAGCAAGAAGGCCGGGCGCAAGCGGTTTAACCGGGACATAGATTAACGAAACCTCAGCAGGATGCGGCTCCAGAAAGATATACTCGGCCTGCAGGAAAAAACCGGCCGGGTAAAGGAGCAAATTTTTACTTTCCATTAAGATGGCCCCAATCCTGTCTAAGGCGGCGATGATTTGGGCCGGGGCGGTATCTTCCTTTTGCACATACTGTAAAAAGGTGATTCGTCCGGCCAACTGATAATACAATTTCAAGCAGTGATCACTTCTCTGCACCTCAAACGGAATGAGCCCCGGATGGGGATTTTCCTGCAGCAACCGGGCCTGATAAGGAATCAACTTAACCGAATCCGGTAAAGTCAAAACCAGATAATTACCGTAAGCCTCCTTGCTAAACTCCCATTGAAAACCGGCCTCAACATGGGCATCAGCTTGAGCCATTTTCCTTAAACCTCCTGCAACTAACTATTTAAACCGGTAAGGGCAGCCCGCGTGCGCCCGTTTATTTAAGGCGTGCGCTTCTTTGACCGTCATGATCGTATACTGACCACCCAGATAATCACAGTCACTTCTGGTATGGTAGACTCCTGTGTTTGATTTACACACATATACTTCTCTTTCTTCCTCCGACTTTTGCTTCGACTTGGAGCTACTGACTAAATCCTTTAAGTCTATTTTCTCTTGCCCTTTATCGGCAGTATAGATCCCGTTTCCCCCTTTTAACCAGGCCTTTTCCACAGCAGTATGCCTTAAAAGGATCTCCTTATGACCAAAAAAAGGTAACGGAATGGAAAAAGCATATTCCACCTGAATGACCACATCATCAGAAGAAAAATCGGCATCCGGTTTTAAACCCGTTTCCTGATACCAGGCTGTCTCCTTTTTATACTGGTATTCGACATGGGCTTGCGGCAAATCAACCAACGTGACGCGCAATCTCTCCTGATTAACAGTGCTGTCGCTGAGATATTCCCTTAAGATCCGGCGGACAAGTTCATCCTGTCCCGTTTCTTTCAACTCCACTATAGCAGGCAATAAAAACTGCCAAGCCATGCCTTCATAACCGGTCATGATGTCCGCATCGATGCTTTTGCGGATATCTTCCATACTCTTATCCAAATCCGGGAGCGAAAATTCTCCGGTGAGTAGCGTCGTCAGCAAGGATTCCTTCAGGGCCTTCCCGGTAGTATCTTTAATTTTTTTCTTCTCCCTGGGCAGAAAATTCTCGAGTATTTCCTTCTTCTCCACATTATTATCCACGTAATCATTCACGTAATTAAGGGGATAGGTGCACGCCGCCAACTGCCGGGCTGTTTCTTTAACGGCATGGTCAATTTCCATCTGCACACAGGCCATTTTGATAAAGAAAAGCAGGAAAAAGAAAAAGCATAAAAAGACCGGCAGGGCAATCGACGCTTCTACCGTCAGGGAGCCCTGATTGTTGTTGTTTGCGCTTTTCACTTTCTGCCAAAGCGGCCATCTCCTGATTACTTTACTCATTTCCTACTCCGGTGCTCATCATATTAAAACTCGGCTTTACTTTGCCAAATATCTTTTCCATTCCTTTTCGGGCTCCCTGCCCCATCATGTTAAAACTCGGCCACAGAGGTTTTTTTGATAAGATACTGATTCCCTTTAACCTGCTCAAGCCCCAGCTTGTCCAACTGTAATAGAGGGGCAAACCATAAATCAATCCCGACCTGGGCCGTGCTGATAACCCTGGTACCATAATCCTTCAGGACAAAATCCTCTTTGCTCTGTCTGAGATTAATCTGCATTAACTGTCTCATCCGGTCAAGAACCACCTTTTCCTTTTCCAGCAATAATAACAGGCGCAGATGATCGGAATAAGACAGCCTGGGCATGGTTGCTGAGGCTAAACTGGGACACACCGGCGCTCCCTGTCCACTATACATATTAACCAGATCTATCGTGGCAAAGATAAACCCGTCTAAGAGCGCTGTCCCAAGTCTCGAGAAAAAGGTGGGCATCAGATTGGTAAAAAAACTATCGACCGCATTGAACGCGAAACGAAGTCCCCAAACAGCCCCAAAAGCCTGCAGCAAATTGAGCCTTTCCGAGTTTTCTCCGCACAGAATATACTCCACTTCGCCTTTGCTGAAATAATGGCCTCTTTTCGTCGGTGAGGTCAGAAAGGTATGTTTATCCATGACGTACTCAGTCAGATACATTTTTTCAACGCTCGCCTCCCGAAGCTGTTTGAGCGTCCCGGTAAGCTGGGAAAGCAGCGCAGTAATCTTGTTCTTAACCGCACCGGCATCCCCTTCCGTCCAGCGGCTCATTTCTTCGTCATAGGCAAACATCCCCAACTGTTGCTTCAGCTCTGCCTGACCGGCAGCGCCGGAAGTTTTTTCATTAGCCGCCAGGAAATCCGCCGCCGGGATTAACTGCGTAACCGGATTGTCTGCCGTGATGCCTTTTCCGAGAAATTTCGCCAAACAATCCAGCAGGAACTCCTTTTGCTCCTTGTCCGCTGTCTTTATACCGGCAGGCAGTTCATCCTGAAGGACGCCTTCAGGAAGCTCCTTTAAAGGTCTTAATTGCTTACTTAACCGGTCCAGTTTGGCGGTGCACCTGGCGATTTCCTGCTCGCACTGAAAAACCTTTTCGATTTCTCCGACGGCGCTGTATTCCGTCTTCGCCAGAAATAATGCCCGTCTCTCTTCTTCTAATTCATTGATCTGCTCTAAAAGAGACTGGTTATGCCTGATGTCTTCCAACTGCTGAGGCAGTTGCTTTTTCAGCTCCGCGAATTCCGGGGGAAGGGTGAATTCCCCTCCTTCCACGACCGCCTCCGTACCGTCCAACTCCGCTATTAATTCCTTTGTTTCTGTTTCAATCTCCTTAATCTGCTCATTTCGCGCCTTTAAGCCCTCTTCGTACTCCGCCAGTTGCCCTTGCAAGTCTTTGAGACTTTTCTCGAGGGTTTTCAGGCTGAGCAATTTCTCTAAGGTATCTTTGGCCGCATCCTCCAGCCAGTTTTTGATGACCTCATTGATCTTCTCCCGGGAACTAAGGATCTCTTTCAAGGTGGTGCCGGTGTCCCCGGCTTTTTCCAGCAAGTCCGCCTTTTTCCCAAAAGCGCCGGCCAAAAAAATGTCTGCGACATTTTGGGTAACCAGGACCGGCCCTTTATATTTCATATATTCAATGATTTGTGCTTTAAAAACCTCATCATTTAAAAGGAAACCTTCCACCTGCCCGGTTAATTGAAGATTCGGCAGGTCAAAATTGAGGAAATGAAAATTAGGATGCCGTTCGGCTAAATTGACCACAAAATAACGTTTCAGGGCTTCCGCCTGTTCAGGAGAAAAAGAAACCCCGTAAATCCCATACTGTCCGACCAATTCCTCATTATAGGCGGCCAGGACTGAACGAGTGGCTGTATCTAAAGCTGTCTGCACTTTTCTTTCCGCCACGATCACTCTGCTGATATCCACAAGCAAACCGGCCAGCATCAGCATCCCCACAAAGATCAGTAAAAGAAAAACAGAGACAGCCCCTTTTTCTTTTTTTAATTCCTCCATCATTCCACTTTGCACAAGAATCCCTACTTTTAAATCCAAATGAAGATGTGAATTACCATAATGCGGAACTAAATTACTCTAATGCGGAACTTAATCACCCTTTGCCTCCTGCGCCTGCGGAGCGGCCAGCCTTACCTTCTTCAGCAGCTTGCCATAATCCAGCTTTTGGTTTACCTTGCTGGCATATTCCACCACTAAATCCGCATTTCTAATCATTTCGGCAGGATCAGTAATCACCGCCGTACTTTGCGCCTGAAGCACCGCCTCCGCCTTTCCGTCAAAAACCTTTTTCAGCTGACCAAAGGGTATCTTCATTTCCTGGGTAATCTCCACTAATACTTTTTGCACGATTAAACCATTTTCAAAGGAGATTTTCACGGTCGTTTTCTGCGGTTCTTTGATCCAGCGTAATAACTGGGGGAAGGTATTTTTCAGCATGACCGTCAGCTTTTTTTCCACCGCATCACGCACCTGATCACCCTGGGCAAAGGCTTCCCGGAGCTTTTCTGCCTCCAGAGCTCCCTCGATTGTTTTTTCCACCACCCGGCCCTTACTGGTTATTTCAAAGATGCGGTAGTACGGACTGCTTCCTCTCGTCCATTCATTGGCCGCCTGTTCGGCAATTTCATGAGCTGCTTTCGTTAAAAGGACCCGCTGGTACATGAGCATAAACGAAAAACAAAGCAGAAACACAGCAAAAAAGACTGCCGACATGATGATGACAGCTTCGACCGTAAAACTTCCCTGCTCATTGCCGCAAGTACGTCTTCTCTTCATGAGTTCCTCCCGAAAAAACAAAATATGCCTTGGCGGGGTGACTTCACTCCTCTTTCCCCTGGAAAACCCGGGGTACACTTTGCTATTTCTCTCTTTGCCAAGCCTGCCCTAAAGCAGCAAACTATCGCAAAGCTTGCCCTGGAGCAGAGTGAAGTCAGGCGCCGCAAGCGCTTACTAGTTCCCTGTAGTATTTTCCTCCTGGCTTTGACCGGAGGTATCAGGCACTAATGGTTGAACAACCGCATCAGGTCTAAATATTCTATCTCCTATTTCCTTGACAAAACCGGTAATTTGCCCTTTGAAAATTAACGCCACGCCCACCAGAATCGCCACAATAATAACCACTTCTACGGTCCCCATCCCGTTCTCTCTCTTCCATAAGCCTCTAAAAAAGCCTCTCATTTCTTCCACCCCCTTTCAAAACTGCCCAAAGATAATTATTTCCCTGTTTCTGTTACAAACCTTGCATGGCCAAGACGGCCGGCAGCGCCACAATCAGCAGAATCGCCAGAAACATCAGCATCATGGGGAAAATGAGCTTCGTGGATGCTTCTTCCCCCAGCCTTTTGGCGGCATTCTTGCGCATTTCCCAGCATTCGGCGGCCTGCATACGCAAGACGGGCACCAGTTCCGCACTGCCTTTTTTCATATTTTGCAGCACCACAGCCGTGAATCTGGTTATTTCCGGCACCCTCAGCCGTCGCGCAAAATCTTCATAAGCCTGGTATTCCCCTTTACCCCCGCGGATTTCGTGAATAACCCTTTTGACCTCCTCATAGAGAGGCGTCTCCTTTTTATTGCTCGCCACAATTCTTTCCCAGGCGTTGGGAACGGTTAAACCCGCGTTGATTAAAAGAATAAGCTTATTTAAAAAATCCGGGAAATCTAACTGAATCGATAATTTACGGGCCGTATTTTTCTTTTTTAAGTCATAATCCGGCGCAAAAAAGACCGCCACAAGCAGCGCGAGCAAAAAAACGCCCGTCACAGAATCAACTTCGCCCAGACCCGCCAGAAATAAGGTCACAAGGAATATTCCCACTAAAAAGTAACCCAGCTTATTCGCCCAATGCACCTGCAGATAATAACGGGCGTTTTGCGAACCATAGATCTCTAAAAGCTGATTGTATAACCCTTGATCATAATTTGTGGTGTAAGAATAACGCAGAAACTGCAAAAGAGCATGTCCCATCGGCAGGAAACTTTCCTTCAGCGGAAATTCCTGCCGGGGGAGCGAGGCAAATAGCTGCGCATATTTTCTTTTCGCCTGCCAATAGAGCAAGCCCAACAGCACAATGGTGGCCAAAAAAAGAATGGTAAACATCTTACACCTCGATCTTCATAATTTTCCCGGAGATCACAAAAGCCGCCCCTAAAAGAATAATCGCCACAGTCATTGCCACGTGACCCGCGAGCGTTTCAAACACGGGAGCCATATAATCACCGGTCGACAAGCTTAGGATCAGAATCATGCCAATCGGCATAATGTTCAGGATCTTCCGCTCAAACTTTCTTTCCGCCAATAACGTCTCAATCTCTTGTTTAATCTGGAGTTTGTCCCCAATAATCGCCGAGGAATTCTTAATAACCTCCACGATATTGCCCCCGGTTCTTTTGCTGATCACAAAAACATCGACAAAGCTTTCAATATCCTCCAAATGGGCTCTGCGAGCCAGATCACTCAGCGCCTGCTCAATTGTTTCATTCATTTCCAGGCGGCGGACGATAAGTTTAAACTCCTGAATAATGTCCGTTTGCGGATCAGGATATAAGAGTGCAAGATCCTGTAAGGACTCTTTAAAAGCCTCTTCCACCGAACGTCCGGCGCTTAAGGACGAAGAAATGGCATATAAGGCTTCCTTAAACTGCATGGCTAATTCCTTTTTCCTTTGCCTGATAATCTCCCTGGTCTTGAGCCGTGGATAAAAAAGGCCAAGCGGAATAACCAGAGCCGCTAACACAACACTCCTGTAAAAAACGTAGGCAATGAAAAAACAGAATACTCCCCCCCAGAGGACATAGAAAAGCCATTCCTGCTTGCTCATTGTATATTGATCATAATCAGGAAGCATCTCCCCTGGATTTTCCCGGGGCATTAATGACGTCTCGGGTTGCTCCGCAACTGTCTGCAGCCTTAGCGCAGCTTGTTCGCCGTTACTGTTTGTCTGCTTTTTTCCGTTTTTCGGCAGTAGCTCCATCCCTATATATAAGCCAATAGAGAGAAGACCGGCGCCCAATACCAAAAAAACTGCCGTCATCCTTTTGCCCCCTTCCTTGCGTATCGCTCGATGAACAATTCACGATATTGAATCTTTCCGCCTCGTTTTCTTACTGCATATTGCTGCATATTACTTCATATTACTTCGGGCAAACCGGACATTTTTAACTTTAAGGTGTGTTGCAGAGGATTCTCCGTTCTCTCCAGGGTCCCCGCCACTTTTTCCTCTGCTGCAGCATTATTTATCTCCGTCCCGGCCCCGGTCTCTGCCCCTGCCTCTGCGATCATCCCGTTCTGCCCTAATGCTTCTTTAAACACAAACAAAGGATTGAGTTTAATTTCCCCGTCCCGGTAGCCAACTACCTCACTAATCTCCAAAACCCGCCTTGATTTATCCCTTAATCTGCCCAAATGGATAATCACATCAATGGCCGAAGCAATCTGCTGCCGGATCGCCTCCAAAGGAAAGGCCGCCGCCATTAAGACCATTGTTTCCAATCTGCTCAACATATCCACGGTGGAATTAGCATGTCCGGTCGACAGGGAACCGTCATGTCCGGTGTTCATGGCCTGCAGCATATCCAGGGCCTCACCTCCCCTGACTTCTCCCACAATAATCCGATCGGGGCGCATCCGCAAGGAGGTTCTGATTAAATCCCGGATCGTGATTTGCCCTTTCCCTTCCGTATTGGGATTTCTCGTTTCCAGACGCACAATATTCTTCACACCGGTAATCTGCAGTTCAGCCGAGTCCTCAATCGTGACAATCCGTTCGTCTGCCGGGATGAAATTCGATAAAACATTTAAGAAGGTGGTTTTCCCCGAACCGGTGCCGCCGCAAATAAAGAGATTATATTTTGCTCTGACCAGACGCTCCAGAAATTCAGCCGCCTGTTGATTAATACTCTCACAAGCAAGCAGTTGATCCATCGTCATTGGTTGGGCCGGAAATTTACGAATCGTCAAAATCGGTCCGTTTAAAGCAATCGGCGCTAAAACCACACTCACCCTGGAACCGTCGGCCAAACGGGCATCCACAATGGGAGAAGCCTCATTGACCGTTCTGTTTACCTTGGACACAATGGACTGAATCACATCCTCCAGTTTTTCTTTATTCTCAAAAGCCAAGTTAAGCTTACTGATTCTTCCCTCTTTTTCAATAAAAATATCATGCGGACCATTGATCATGATTTCGGTGACCGTATGGTCATCCAAAAGGGGCTGAATAATATCCAAGCGCCGCATCGAATTAAAAATATACCGGACTAAAAACTGTTTCTCTTCAACACTGATATAGGTTTCCTTCGCCTTTTCAAAGACGGCCCTGGTGATGACTTCTTCAATTTCCTCATCACCCAATTCTTTTTGCAGATCCAGGTGATCACTGATAATTCGCTTAATCTCCTGAATTAATTCGGGTTTAACCTGCACTGACATATTCTTACCTCCGCCCCAAAACTATCCACTAAAGCACTTCCAGCAACCGGTAAATGACCTTTCCAAATTCCGTATTCAAATCAAGCCGATAAAGCCCCTCCTGGAAGAGCGTTAAGCCTTTCACCAGCGGGATTCTCCCCATAACCCCCTTGCCATACAGCCCATATTGCTCTTCAACATACTGCATTTCTAACTCATCCGGAATGTCGTCCCCACGCCTTACTTTGTTCAGCACAAGATTGAATTTTTCGCTAATATCCCAACCCTGACGTGTTGCCAGTAACCGTAGATCTTGAAAAAGCTTCTGTATTTTGAGAAGCGAACTCATATTTTGCTCCGCTACTAACACAATCTGGTCGCAAGCCTGTAATACGGCTAAATTGTTCTTATTTATTTCCGAAGACATATCCACAAAAATCCGTTCATACTGGCCGGTTGCCTTTAATCCCTGCAACAAAAGCCGCAGTTCCGCAGCGATATCTTCCTTAAAATCAATGATGTTGTCCGGGGGCTGATAATAGGCAATTTTAGTGACCGGATCAATACATTTTGCTGTTTCCAAATGTAAGGATAAGTTTTTTGAATTATTTTTTAGATAATACAGAATACCGGAAAAATTCTCCTCCTGCTCTCCCGTAAAGTAGAGCGGGGTAGAAGCCATGTTTTCCAGGTTAAGATAAAAGCAGTTTTTTCCTTCCCAAGCCGTTTGCACACTGGCTCCCACCGCAATGGTGGTCTTACCTACCCCGCCAACTGGTGAAAAAACCGCCATAATTTTTGTTTTTTGGTGTGTAAGCGTTTGCCGAAAAGAGTACTCCAGGGAAGCCTCTTCCGCAAAAATCCGGAGCATCTCACTGACAATTTTCTCCCCGAATTGAAACTTATTAATGGCTCGTCTGTCCCCGATTTGCCCTTCACCGCATAATACAATAACCAAGCCCCGTTTTCCCGGCGCAATCTGCTCAAGCAGCGGAATAAATTTTCCCCCGGCTAAAACAATCCCCGGCGGATTTGACCCTTCCTCCAGATGCGCCAAAAGAGAAGCTGTTTCCGTGAAAGAGGTAACCGCAAACTTGGCACTGTGCGCGCACATTATATAATCTACCAGACAGCTGACATAATCTTTATCCTCATCAGCTATTACCAAAGCTATCTTATTCATGGAGAATCCCCACTCTTTTCCCAAAATTGACACATAATTCTATCCGTCAACATTATACTATATTTTCCCTGCGATGGGTAGAAATATGGAAATAAAAATGCAAAAAAATACGGCCCCCTTATTTTGAAAAAGGGGGCCGAAACTGTAGTAAAAAGCTTTTCAACAAATCTTATTCTGTTGTATCTTGGGCTGCTTGGTAATGGCTCAATATCTCATTTGCTGTCAAAGCCTTGTCATAGATACATACTTCATCAACCATTCCCTTGAAGTACGCGCTTGTCGCATTTTTACCAATCATTAAAGGCGTTTCATGAGCGTTTATTTCACCGCAAACGGCAAAACTATTTACTTGGGTACCATTGATATATAGTCTCATCCTTTGACCATCGTATGTACCAACAACATGAGTCCAGCTCCCTACCGGTACGGCGTTGGCAGGAGAATAAGCCGATTGCACCGTCTCACCCATTTTCATTGATACCAACACTCTGTTGTTGCTTGCCCGAATCATACTATAGTCATTATTGGGGTAGGGCGATTTGGACAATATCCGCTGGTCTGCTGCCGTACTGCAAGGATTTATCCACGCTTCTATTGTGATGGCTTTTGTGGGGTTTAAGATTGGGTCATACGGTATTTCCACATAATCATTTACTCCGTCAAATTTTAAGGCTTTGCCCACCTTACCATCTACCCATGTCGCTCCATTTATTACTCCGTTAAGATTGTTCCCGCTTGTATCCGCCGCTGCTGTACCGCACCCTTCATCAAAACTCCACCTGCCCACAAGCGATGA
>ENA-UOYA01003819-UOYA01003819.1-activated-sludge-metagenome-genome-assembly--contig:-NODE-3819-length-13151-cov-7.322312_pt1 | contig 13151 bp, 15 predicted proteins | sample MGYA00238163_ERZ764804 | MGnify/ENA primary metagenome ERZ764804 (study PRJEB28919, sample SAMN05720223) | activated sludge metagenome | isolation source: Anaerobic digester | place: Hong Kong...
TCAATATTGGCTTTATCAGCTGAAATAAGTGCACGAATCACACGCGGTACATTCCCTCCGGCCAAAAAGTGAGCTTCTAATAAATCGCGTTCAATAATTATTCCTGCTTTTTGCGAGGTAACCATTGCATTTACAATTACAGAAGGCGGTACACGTCTGAAACGCATAAATACCAATTGAAGCAAACTGATGTGCACATTGGCAAATTTTGCCGATAACCATAAGGGAATTGGTAAAATCCACAACGTAAAGAGAACAATAACAATGATTGTTCCTGCAATAAAAGCAAATGGGATATCCATAGTTGTTTGTGTTTATGGGGTTAAGTTAATGGTTTATTTCAATATTTCAAGTCAATAGGAAGCCGACTATTTATCGTTTTGCTTATAAAGTTTTACTGCCATTTTGTTTTTTGGTGAAGTCGATTCCAAATAGAGTGTCGCTGAATCTTTCAACTCGAAATGAAATACCTGTTTAGGCTTTTTTTCTGCTGTTGATTCAAACGAGATTGTTTGCTCTTCAATTGAATATTTCCCTTTTTCCAATTTATTGTTCATCTCTAAACTATAGTTGCCTTTAGCATCAAAAGTGTAAAATGGTTTCCCAATCTGCTCAAACGGTAATGTAGCTCCATTAATGGAAACTTCATCCATTTTCCAACGGCCTACCATTTTTTTGTTAGATGAGTTACAAGCACAAATGCTCAGCAGCAAAACAAAAACTGTAAATGATCGCATCAAAATTATTTTGATACAGCAGTGTCAGTGCTCTCTGCTGAAGGTGGACCCATTTGAGGTTCAGCTTGTGGAGCAGGATCCGGCAAAGAATCTCCCGGAACAAGAGTAAACGTTACAGGCTGCGAACTGTCGTTAGTTACATATTCAAATTTATCTTTCGTAAGTGTTACGATTTTATATTTCATGGGGCGACCGGTTTCATCCGTTGCCGTCATTTCTTTTTGATCTTTACTGAATTCCCATTTACCGGAAGATGAACGACCCATGAAACGTGCAACATAAGTACCGTCTTCTTTATATGTTAAGCGCAAATATTGTTTCATTTGTGCCAACATCGATTCAAAAAAAGCTTTCTGTTCTTCAGGAACTTCTTTGCTGATTTTTACATCTTCTATTTTCCAGGTTCTTGCCAATAATTTTGTTTTGTTTTCGTTACAGCCGATTAAAACAAAAGCGATAAGTGTTGATAAGAGAAATGGTGTAAATGTTTTTTTCATTCGTTTTATTTGTGAGGCCAAATAAACATATTGTTAACGACTTTCAATATTTTATTGCATAGTTTTATCAAAAAAAAACAGAAATGAAGATAAATCTGATTCTTTTAGGCAAAACAACAGAAAAATCTATTGCCGATTTATCACTGTTTTATCAAAGCAAACTCAAACACTACACCAATTTCGAAATTACAATCATCGATAACTCATCCATTCGATTTGAAAACCCAGATCTTGTAAAAGAGGCTGAGGCAAAGCTAATTATAAAAAAAATTGCACCTTCAGATTGGGTTGTTTTGTTAGATGAAAATGGAAAAACATTTTCTAGTGTTGGATTTGCCAATCAGTTGCAAACATGGATGAACATGGGGCGCAAGCAAATTTGTTTAATTGTTGGCGGAGCATTTGGCTTTCATACTTCTGTGTATGAAAGGGCTGATGCTAAGTTGAGTTTATCGACTATGACTTTTTCTCATCAATTGGTAAGACCTGTTTTTTTGGAGCAACTCTATCGAGCCTTTACGATACTCAAAAACGAACCCTATCACCATCAATAAAAAAAGGGATGCTCAGGCATCCCTTTTTTTATAAAAATATTCGAAAAGACTATCGTTGTGATTGTTGTGTGTATGGTAAACCTACAGTAGTTAAAGGCAATTCAACCACTGAACCGTTCGATTCCACTTGAACTTTATAATAAACTGTAGAATGGTTAATGTTTTTATCTGAATACAACATAACCGACTGATTTAAAGAATTTGGGATTGAAGCTACTTGCTCGTAAGTATTGCCATCAAAACTTCTTGTGATAATTACATTATCCAAAGTTCTTTGATTGTTATTGTTGATCGATAAAGTAACTGCGTTCTCACGAGAAAACGTTTCAATTGAGAAATCACTGCTTGAAGTAGCATTTACTGCTGTTTGTGTAGTATTATTATCACCTCCAACAAAAACTTTAAGCGTTTTAGCGATAGTTGCATCCGGAGAATTAATTACAGTTTGATTTGCGAAAAATGTACCGTGCTCACCATTTAAAGAACCACCATAATTTAAGATGTTTGTTCCAGAAAGTACGTTTACATTATTATTGAAGTTGCCGCTATTTTGAATTTCCATCATTGACTCTAAAGAAGAATTATTCTGGATTTCACCTTCGTTCATTAGTCTTTTTACATTCACACTTCCGTTGTTCACTAAACGACCAGATTTACCAACAGCTAATGATTTGTTGCTTACCAATGTATTTCCTTTCTCAATAATCATTGTTCCAAATATAGAGATGTCTGAACTCACAACAACGTGATTTTTGACAATAACAACATCTGTAGATTGAATTTCGTTGCCGGGTACTCCGTTTTCCCAAATGGCAGCGTCAGACCATTTACCGTTATTAACGATCATATATGTTTTAGCGAAAGAAGAAGAAGAAACAAGAACCGCTACTAGAGTAGTTGCAAGTAAATTTAGGGTAGATTTTTTCATATGTTCTCTGTTTTCTTCTATTTACGACCAGAGAAATAGGAAAGTTTCATTTAATTGAAAAAAAATTACATATGATAAATGTAGTTGATTATCAATAAAATATAAATGTAGATAAAAACGAACACAAGAGTATTACACTGTAAAAAAGAAACCATTGTTTGGATAAATAATCAGAAAGAGGAATATTGAACTTGTATCGAAGTGTGATAATCAGAACTAATTTTTCAACTAAAAAAGATATAGCAATAGCTAGTACAAGTCCATGTAATCCAAAGAAATGAAAGCCTATAAATGAAAATAGAATAAGCACGCCTATCTCACAAAATAGAGCAATAGTAATCCATTGCTGAGCACCTTTTGCATGTAAAATGGGTTGAGGGAATAAGAGTCGAGGTATAGTAAGGAGCATAGTGAAAGAAAACAATTTCCCACTTTCATAAAAAGCTTCGGAAAATACGTATTTAAAGAGGAGAGGAGCAGTTAAGGTAAGTACAATAGCAATAGGGAAAAAGAGGTGCATTTGTTGAAGTCCTTTTTGTTTGAGTTGAGCAATTCCATTTTTCTCATCTGCAGCAATAACTGAAATCATCGAATTGCTCAAAGCCGCAGCCAATAAGGTAAAGAGCGGCATTTCTTTTGTGCCATACCTGAATGTAGTGAAAGCCGATGCGTCAGAAAAATGTTTCACAAACCAACCGGTGATATATTCACTCGAACCACTTAATAAGAAACCTGTAACCAAAATAAAAAGTGTTGCCCACTTTGTATTTTCAATAATGGAGAAATCGGGCGATGAAAACCGAAATAGCAGAAAGAGGGTGTACAACCAACGTAGAAAAGCTACAAACACAAAAACAAGCAACGTTACTCCAAAACACTTTTCGATTGGCTCGTTGAACACTAAGACTATAACAATAATTAATCCAATTGAAGTTAACACCAGTAATGCTGACGATAGAATGCCATATACCAACAACGATTTTTTTCGCTCGTTCAAGTAAAGAATATATTCATTCAATAAACTAGGCGTATTAAACAAAACGAACAACGCTATAGTTGATGAATAGTCGCTATCAGTCCAAAAGTATACAGCTACAGCCGCAATGGCGCTGAATAGCTGAAACGTAATAAAGTAGCGGAAAATGGATTTTTTCTTGTCAAAATCGTTCAAAGCGGTATACTCTGAAAGTAAAAGTTGAATACAACTATTCACCCAGAAGAAACTTACTAAACCACTAATAAATATAAGGCTTTCAAGCCAAGCAATGCTACTTTTGGGAACGCCTATTTTAGCGAAGCAAATCCCCAACACAACAAGCGTTCCATACCGAAGCAATTGAAATAACTGCAATGCGGCAACGGAATCGAATCGTTTAATTAGTTTTTGAAACACTACCAATATTACAAAATGAATTGGTAATTTATCAATGCGTTATTGATTCAATATATAAGCAAACACAAGAGGTGCAACAATTGTAGCATCCGATTCAATGATGAATTTCGGTGTGTGAATATCCAATTTACCCCAAGTAATTTTTTCGTTCGGTACAGCCCCTGAATACGACCCGTATGAAGTTGTTGAATCAGAAATCTGACAGAAATAACTCCAGAACGGAACATCATGCCATTCCAAATCTTGATACATCATCGGCACAACGCATATTGGGAAATCTCCTGCAATTCCACCACCTATTTGGAAAAAACCAACACCTTTGCCACTAGAATTATGACGATACCAATCGGCCAACCAAACCATATACTCAATACCCGATTTCATAGTTGTGGCTTTCAATTCGCTCTTAATAACATAAGAAGCAAAGATGTTCCCCATTGTTGAATCTTCCCAACCCGGGACTACAATTGGAATATTCTTCTGCGCGGCTGCCAACATCCATGAATTTTTCGGGTCGATTTCGTAATACTGCTCCAAGACCCCTGATAAAAGCATTTTGTACATGTATTCGTGAGGGAAATAACGTTCCCCTTTATTTTCAGCATCTTTCCAAATTTGATGAATGTGCTTTTGTAATCTTCTGAATGCCTCTTCTTCAGGAATACAAGTATCAGTTACCCTGTTGTAGTGGTTTTCCAACAAATCCCATTCTTCTTTTGGCGATAACTCTCTGTAGTTCGGAACGCGTTTGTAGTGCGAGTGCGCTACTAAATTCATGATATCTTCTTCCAAATTGGCACCTGTACATGAAATGATTTGTACTTTATCCTGACGAATCATTTCAGCTAAAGAAATACCTAACTCTGCAGTAGACATCGCACCTGCCAGTGTAATCATCATTTTTCCACCTTCCAATAAATGTTGCTCATATCCTTTTGATGCATCTACCAATGCAGCTGAGTTGAAGTGTAAATAATTCTTATCGATAAAATCGCGAATAGCGCCCATAGTTTTAATTTTAGTGGTGCAAAAATCTTATTTTTTACTGAGTAAACAAGTGAATAATCAGGATTAGCTAATTAGCTTGATTTTCGAACGTATTTAGTCAGAATTACAATTTGCTGTCCTTCAATTTTTCCTTCGATTTGTTCTGTATTATCGACAACCAGTTTAATGTTTTTCACAACTGTTCCCATTTTGGCATTCAACGATGAACCCTTTACATCCAATGATTTGGTTAACACAATTGAATCTCCTGTTTGAAGAATAGCGCCATTACAATCGCGGTGAAGATCAACATCAGCCGAGTTTTCGTGGTCACCCATCGCTTTTGCCCATGTGAGCATATCATCGTCAAGATACATCATATCCAAAGCTTCCATAGCCCAAGTTTCATTCTTCAACCGATTCAACATTCTCCACGAAACCACCTGAACTGCAGGCACCTCGCTCCACATACTTTCATTCAAACAAGACCAATGTGCAGGTTCCAACTCTTCTTTTTTCTCCAATTGTGCATTGCATTTGTCGCAAACATATAGTGCATTGCTTTCTTGTTTATCAGGACTTGGTGGAACAGCATATACCGTCAAATGAGTAGTGGATTTGCATAATTCGCATTGATTATTGCTTCTGGCTTGCAATTGTTCTTCTATGGTCATTGTTTTGAAATTTGACCGCAATAGTAACGATAATGAGAAATAAAACTAAAAAATGTTGCTTAATGGCTTTATACAATACGTAAATAAAGCTCCTCCACTTTTTTTCTTGCCCAAGGTGTTTTTCGTAAAAAGGTAAGGCTTGATTTAATGCTGGGATTACTGTTGAAGCAATTGATGTTTATCCTTCGGCCCAGTTCGTCCCATCCAAAATGCGTCACAAGTTCTTCAAGAATGTGTTCGAGTGTTTTACCGTGCAATGGATCTTTTGACGTCATTTATCTTGATTAAAATGTTCTGCTTTGGCAAAAATAAAAAAGGACGAGATAACTCGCCCTTTTCAATGATATTAATTCACAATAAAGCTTTGTCGCCTTATTGTTTTTTCGTTTTTCAATTGCAATATGTATTCTCCTTTTGCGTAAGCTTTGACATCTACATTGAATTCATTGAAGCCACCGTTATAGCTTCTTTCTTTTTCTTCTGCTATTAATTTACCATTCAAGTCGTAAATAGCCATCGATACTTTCGAGTTTACAGGTAAATAGAAACGCGCATTAATCACATTTGTGGTTGGATTAGGATACAACTCATACAATTGAGCAGTGCTCACAATACCAGAAACATTAATGCCTGTTGCTGTTGTATCTGTTGGTCCTTGCAAAGTATCCAGTTTTGCATAATCGGTACTGTCAACAATAAAATTTTCATCACCAGGTTCGGCAATCAAGAAGTTGAAATAACAAAGCATCATTTCATCGGTAGTAGCTTCACCCACTTTTACTTGAACAGGATTGCTCTTATTCGGATTACGAGGATTGTTCACTGTGTTGTCATACACTGCAGTTGCATAAGCTTTATATCCCGATGGAATTCTGATAAGTCGTTGGAAGGTATAGAATCCTTGCCATTCAAAATTCCAATCTTTAATATTAATCAAAGGAATAGTATCATTTGTTGGTCCTACAGCATAGCATATCATCGATTTTCCGATTAAATGCATGTGTGGCGCTATAGATAACAAAGAGAAATCGATTGGATAAGTATTATTAAATTTAGAGGTAAATGTTTTTACAGTATTTGCCGGAATCACCAATGGTCCATTAATCATACTTCCCGGACCCGATGTGGTATGATTTAATAATGGTTGAACCATGATATTTCGCAAACCTGTGTTTGTCGATAACTTCAAATTAATTTTTGTGCTGTCTACTTTTCCTAAACTGTTTTTTGGGTAGTGAATTTGTAGAACAATATCGGAGTTCTTATACAGTCGAACACCCATTGTAGAAGGGTAGGAGTATGGACGCTGCCCAGGAACCCAGCCACCAATAAGAATAGGATTGGCAACACCAATACCTCCAAAATTAGTATATCCAGGATTTGGATCTGCAATGTCTTTCTGACGAGCTACTCCGGTAGTATCTTGGTACACTAAAACGTGATGCACAATTTCAGTATTCCCCGGAATAATTTCCATGGAAGTAATAAACTCATTAGCAGATAAACCGCTTGGCAAAACAAAGCACTGATAGATATCACTATTAGATGTTACAGCATAGATAGGAATAGTTGCCGTAAAATCAGGTGTAGTAATGAATGCGCTATTGGTGTAAACAGGTTTAGCAGGAGCCAAAGTAGTATCCCCTGAAGGTGCTCCGGCACTCACCCAATCCAAAATAGCTTGCTTTTGATAGTTACTAAGAAATCGTTCATCTGCAAAATGTCTATATGATCTTTCAGGAGGCCATGGTGGCATATATCCGGCAGATACCTGATATTGTATAGCACCGGATAAACTAAGCGCATCGTCATAGGTGATCAAAGATCCATGTCCTGCTCCACCGGGATGGTGACATGCAGTACATTTCGAGTATAAGATAGGCGCAACATCTTTAGCCCAAGTTGGTGTTGTTGCCTTTGAAGCCGAGCTTATCAAAATGGAAAGGAATAGCGAAGTAATTATGCGCATATTTTGGTTTTGTTTTCTAAATATATAAAATAATAGATAATAACTATTTAGGCGTAAAGAAGAATAAAAAGTTTAGCGGGCAATCTTGTTAAATTCTACGATGTATTCAGGATGGTTCGTTTTCATGGCCCAATCCCAAAAATTGAAATAGAGTCCATAATTGTATTGCGCGTATTTGTGATGCATATTGTGATGTACAGAGGTATTCGACCAGCGTGTAATACTATTTTTTACAAATCCTTTCTTGAAAATTTCAAAGCCTAAATGCCCTAACACATTCATAAAGGTCATGAACAGAATCCATGTGATGATGGCTAAAGGATGAAGCGGAATTAGAAAAACCATAATCGGTAAAATGCCTACTTCCAAAATGGCTTCGGTAGGGTGGAAACTAAAAGCTGCCCATGGTGTAGGGTTAATGGATTGATGATGAACTTTGTGTACATATTTGTAGATTCGCTTATCGTGAATCAAACGATGCATCCAATAAAAATAGGTGTCGTGGGCCAAAATCATGAGAAGAGTACTCAGTAAAAAATAACCCCAACCATAGTCTGAAAAGGTTTCATAAATTTTAGTGTATCCGGTACGATGAAGCAACGAAACACCAAGACCAACCAATGAAAAAAGTAAAATTGAAATAACCGAGTAAACAAATTCGTTTCGGATAACAAGGCTTGTAGGGAATTTCTGTTGTATTTTAAGGGCAAGAAATTTTTCTTTTTTCCAAACGTAAAAAAACAGATACGCTGCACCCGCAAATACCAAATACCGAATAAAGCTGATGGTGAAAATTTTGGCAAAAATGCCTATGGCCGTTGAAATCATGCTTAAAAGTCTATGTTTTATTGAGCCGTTTGGCATAACTTCAATCAAATACCTTTTTAGTATAACGAAATGAAAAATCAATGCATACATTCGCATCGTGGGAATTTTAACAAATATCGGCACCAAGCTGCAAAACAGCACTAAAGAATCGAAAGGGATAAACTTTACAGGAATCCTTCACTTTGTATTTTGGCTATTATTCTTTGGCGCCTCCACATTTATTGCCACTCAAACTTTGCCCATTGGATATGCCGTGAAGCGTAACCTATTGGTTGTGTTTTTCAATGCTTTGGTATTCTATATCAACTTTTTGTGGATTATGCCTGAGTTCTTTGAACGCGGAGATTTTAGGGCATATTCTATTGCTATGGTGGCGATGTTGATTCTGGCACCCACAGCACAATACATCATTGAAGTTGCCTTTTTTCAAGTACCGGAAGATGTGAAAGTATTCACTTACAACGTGCGTTATGTGGTTTGGATTGGCGTTACCATCTTTATCATGCTTAGCTTAAGCACGTTGTTGAAGATGGCTATGTCGAGGTCTTATTTTGAACGCGAGTTGTTGGAGCTTCGTGCCCGTAAATTTGAAGCAGAATTGAAATTCCTTCGGGAGCAAATAAACCCACACTTTTTGTTTAATTCCATCAACAATATCTATTCATTATCATTAGAGAATTCTCCACGTACGCCTGAAATGATTCTAAAACTATCGGAGTTGTTGCGTTATATGCTTTACGACTGCAACCAACCCAAGGTAAACTTGGAAAATGAGATTGTATGTGTAGAATCGTTGTTGGAACTTTTTCAACTCAAATTTTCAGAGCCCATTCGCATTACATTCGAGAAAAACGGTAATTTTAAAGACCGTATGATTGTCCCCAACTTGTTTACCCCTTTAATTGAAAACGCTTTTAAACATGGCGATTTTTCAAGTAACAAGAAGGCTTATATGGAGATTGTTTGTACGGTGAGAAGTTCGTACATTTATTTTTCGGTAAAAAACAGTAAGTCGCCTATAACGGAGCCTGCTTCTTCACCCGGAGGAATAGGTATTGAAAATTTGAAGCGTAGATTTCAGATTAATTATGAACCGGGAGGGCAGTTGCGATTTAAAGAAACTAAAGATTCGTTTCAAGCAGCCATGAAGATTCCGTTTTAAAGATTAAATTACACTTTCAAACAAGCTAAAATGATTAGAACCTTACTCGTAGATGATGAATTTCCTTCGTTGAAGATACTTGAAAATTTCTCGCTTAAATTGGCAGAATGTGAGATTGTTGGGAAATGTACTTCAGGAGCAGAAGCCCTGGAATTTTTGCAAAAAAATGAGGTGGATTTATTGTTTTTGGATATTCAAATGCCCGGAATGACAGGCATTGAGATGTTGTCCAAATTGGAAAAACGCCCTATCACTGTAATTACAACAGCAAACCACGACAAAGCACTTGATGCTTACAACTTAGACGTTGTAGATTATTTAGTAAAACCATTTTCATTTGACCGTTTTCAACGGTCTGTTGAGCGAGCTAAAGCCCAATTATCCTATAAAAACATCGACCAAAAAGATATTCTCGAAAAGCCGAACTATATCACTGTAAAATCTGATTACAAAGTAGTTAAAATACTTTTGGATGAAATTCGTTATATAGAGGGATTGGGAGAATATGTAAAAATTGTATTGGAGAAGAATTTTGTGGTTACGTTAGAAGCGCTAAAGAATCTGGAGAAAACGCTTCCTGAGCAGAATTTCGTTAGAATTCATAAATCCTATATTGCTAATACTAAATTTGTTAGAACAATTACAAGTACTTCAGTGACATTAAAAGATGGTCACGCATTGCCAGTTGGCAAGGTTTATAAAGATGAGGTAAAGGCAAAGTTTAAACATTAATTTTTAAAAATATTTTACCTTCGCCTGAAATTTTTCAACGTGGAAATTCTTGTATTGAGTAAAATAGCTAATTTCGCGCAAAATTTTTTGAACATGGCTAAAACAAAAAAAACAACAGCTAAGCAAGCTTCTCCCAAAAAAGGAGCAAAACCTGCACCTAAGAAAGCCGTTAAACCGGTGGCTAAAAAGGCTGTAAAATCTGCTGCACCTAAGAAAGCAGCTAAACCTGCTCCTAAAAAAGTGGCAGCTAAACCTGTTGCTAAAAAAGTGGCTAAGCCTATTGCTAAAAAAGCCGCTAAACCTGCTCCTAAGAAGGTCGTTAAGCCCGTTGTTAAGAAAGTCGCTAAACCTGCTCTTAAGAAAGTAGTAAAACAGGTGGCTAAAAAAGCCGCTAAACCTGCTCCTAAGAAAGTGGTTAAACCGGTTGCTAAAAAAGCCGCTAACCCTGCTCCTAAGAAAGTAGTAAAACCGGTGGCAAAGAAAGCCGCTAAACCGGCTCCTAAAAAAGCAGTTAAGCCAGCTAAGCCAATAGTAAAAAAGGCAATTAAGCCTGTTGTAAAAAAATCAGCTCCGGTAAGTGCAAAGAAAGCAGTAAAGCCTGCTCCAAAGCCAGTTGCTAAAAAAGTAGTAGTTCCTACAAAACCTGCTGCTAAAAAGGCGGATAAAAAACCAATTGCATTGAAAGAAAAAGCTGTAAAAGCTGCTCCGGTAGTAGAAGTAAAACCGAAAAAGGAGGTTGTTGAAAAACTCCCTAAAGTTAAAGTGCCGAAACCAAAGAAAGTTATTAAAGAAGAATTGCCAGCAAAAGCATTGATATTTTTGAAGAAACCAGAAGTGAAAGAAGAAACACCATCATACAATAAACCAACTCAGTTACGCTACAGCGATGAGGATTTGAGAGAATTTAAAGGAATAATTGATAAAAAATTAGAGTCTGCTCGTGAGGAGTTAGTGAACTTAAAGAGTTCATTGGAGAACCACACCGATAGTCAAGAGGGCAATAAGGCTTGGAACTTGGAAGAAGGTTCTGATACTTCAGAAATGGAATATCTAATGAATCAGATTTCTCGTCAAAATAAATTTATTCGCGACTTGGAAATGGCTTTAGTGCGCGTGGAGAACAAAACCTATGGTATTTGCCGCGTAACCGGTAAGTTAATCGATAAAAACCGTTTACGCATTGTGCCTCACGCTACTTTAAGTATTGAAGCAAAGCAATCACGCAAAGGAGATGACCATTCTACGCCTAACACTTCCAGCTCTGCCCATATGGGTTCTGAAGGTGAAGGATTTGGCGCAGACGATCATCGTTAATACATGGGCACACTTGTTCTAGCCGATATATTAACCATTACATTTACACTTTTTGCGGTGATTGATGTAATAGGAGGTTTGCCTGTAATTATTGGATTAAAAAGTAAGGAAATAGAATTTAAACCCGCTACAGCCACACTGTTTGCGGGTTTTTTAATGGTCTTATTTCTTTTTGTAGGCGAGCGTTTACTAGCCTTGATGGGGGTGGATGTACAATCGTTTGCTGTTGCCGGTTCAATTGTGATTTTTATTTTAGGCATCGAACTCGTGCTGGGCATAAATCTTTTCAAAACGGAAAAGGAAATTGGTAAATCAGGAAGCATTGTACCGCTAGGATTCCCACTATTAGCCGGTTCAGGGACGTTGACTACAATTATGTCGCTTCGTTCGGTATATACTATTCCGAACATTTTAGTAGGGATTCTCTTGAACTTACTTTTTGTGTATGTAGTTTTACGTTCAGTAGATTGGCTTGAAGAGAAAATTGGCGATGCTGTATTAGCCGCTTTCAAAAAGTTTTTTGGCGTAATACTTATTGCAATCGCGGTGAAAATATTTGTAGCTGCAGTATATATGTTTAAAGTTCCCAACTAATGAATAATCGAAAATCACTTTTTGTTCTTGTAACTCTTTTAGGCGGAATAGCTGTTTGTTTAGGTGCTTTTGGTGCTCACGCATTAAAGCCCTACCTTAACGATTATCAAAAAGACATTTACAACAAAGCGGTGTTCTATCAGTTTGTGCACGTGTTAGCGGCTTTAGTTGCTTTGCTTTCAGCGCAGCTTTTTTCACAAAAAGCGTTTCACTTACCTGTACTATTGTTCATTTTGGGTGTGCTATGCTTTTCCGGCTCTTTATATATTTTATCATTGAATCATATATTGCAGTTTCCAACAGTTCTAATTGGTCCAATTACTCCAATTGGAGGTGTTTTCTTCATCTCCGGATGGTTAACATTTGCCTATCAACTTTATAAAAACGTATAGTTACTTGTTGTGTCTCTTGTTAAATCCTTTTTTAGTTTGATTTCTTCAACAAGAAAATGAATATTTGCCCGCCATTGAATCTATGTTGAGCAACGAACTCTTTTTTAAAATTTTCAAATTCGCAGTTGTAGGATTTTCCTCTTTCCTTATCGATATGGCCGTTACCTATACCGGCAAGGAGAAAATCAGATTAAATCAATATGTAGCAAATACCTGTGGTTTTGTATGTGCCGCTATTTATAATTTTACACTCAACCGACTGTGGACCTTTCATAGTCACGATGTAGATATCCAAACGCAAGCCCTTAAGTTTATGGCTTCAATGGCGTTCAGTTTGCTGATTGGCAATCTGATTATTTACGTGTTAAACGAGAAGTTTAAAATCAATTT
>ENA-UOYA01003820-UOYA01003820.1-activated-sludge-metagenome-genome-assembly--contig:-NODE-3820-length-13151-cov-5.594227_pt1 | contig 13151 bp, 11 predicted proteins | sample MGYA00238163_ERZ764804 | MGnify/ENA primary metagenome ERZ764804 (study PRJEB28919, sample SAMN05720223) | activated sludge metagenome | isolation source: Anaerobic digester | place: Hong Kong...
CTCGAGCGCGTCGTAGAGCGCCCGCAAGGGCGTCTGGCCGGCGCAGACGATCACCGTGTCGACGTCGAGCACCTGATCCTGGTCGCCGATGGTGACGTGCAGGCCGGCGTCGTCGATGCGGTGATAGGTGACCCCGCCGATCATCTTCACGCCGCGGCGCTGGAGGGTGAGACGGTGCGTCCAGCCCGTGGTGCGGCCGAGGGTCGAGCCGACGTGGCTGGTCTTGCGCTGGAGGATCATCACCTCGCGGTCCGATCGGGCCACCTTGGGCTCTACGCCGGTGACGCCGCCGCGCGGATGGTTCTTGAAGTCGATGCCCCATTCGGCGGCGAACACGTCGACGTCGAGGGCGCCGGACTTGCCCTCGTGGGTGATCAGCTCGGCGACGTCGAAGCCGATGCCGCCGGCCCCGATGATCGCCACCTTCTTGCCGACCGGCTTCCGGCCGAGGATTGCGTCGATGTAGCTGACCACCTTGGGGTGGTCGACGCCCGGGATCTCCGGGGTGCGCGGCTCGATGCCGGTGGCGACCAGCACCTCGTCGAAGCCCTCGGCGGCCAGGCTGTCGGCGTCGGCGCGCACGCCGAGACGCACCTCGACCCCCTGCACCTCGAGCTGGCGGCGGTAGTAGCGGAGGGTCTCGTAGAACTCCTCCTTGCCGGGAATGCGCTTGGCGATGTTGAACTGGCCGCCAATCTCGTCCGACGCCTCGAAGAGGGTGACCTTGTGACCGCGCTGGGCGGCGACGGTGGCGTAGGCGAGGCCGGCCGGACCCGCCCCGACGACGGCCAGCTTCTTGGCCTTGTCGGTCGGGCGATAGACCAGCTCGGTCTCGTGGCAGGCGCGCGGGTTGACCAGGCAGCTGACGAGCTGGCCGGTGAAGGTGTGGTCAAGGCAAGCCTGGTTGCAGCCGATGCAGGTGTTGATCTCGTCCTCTCGGCCTTCGCGGGCCTTCTTGACGAGATCAGGATCGGCCAGCATCGGGCGGGCCATGGAGACGAGGTCGGCGTCGCCGCGCTCGAGCACCTGCTCCGCCACATCCGGCATGTTGATGCGGTTGGAGGTGATCAGCGGGATCTTCAGCTCCTTGCGCAGACGGCCGGTCACCTGGGTGAAGGCCGCGCGCGGCACCATGGTGGCGATCGTCGGCACCTGCGACTCGTGCCAGCAGAAGTGGGTGGAGATGATGTTCACCCCCTCGGCCTCCAGCGCCTTGGCGAGGGAGACGACCTCTTCCCAGGCAAGGCCGCCCTGCAGCATGTCCATGGCCGAGATGCGGAAGACGATGATGAAGTCGGGGCCGACGGCGGCGCGGGCGCGACGGACGACCTCGATCGGGAACCGCATGCGGTTCTCCCACGAACCGCCCCAGCGGTCGGTGCGCTGGTTGGTCTTCTCGACGAGGAAGGTCGAGATCAGGTAGCCGGCCGAGCCGATGATCTCGACGCCGTCATAGCCGGCCTCGCGGGCCAGCACCGTGCAGTTGGCGAAGTCGGAGATGGTGCGCTCGATGCCCTCTTCGTCGAGTTCGTTCGGCACGAAGCCGGCGATGCGCGAGCGGATCGGCGAGGGCGCGACGCAGGCGGGCGTGCGGGCCAGGGGGCCGGCGTGCAGGATCTGCATCAGGATCTTCACGTCGGGGTCGGCCGCGTGGACGGCCTTGGTGACGACGCTGTGCTGGGCCGCCTCTTCGGGCGTCGAGAGCTTGGCGCCCGGGCCGCCCTCGGCGCTGGGCGGATAACCACCGGTGATGATCATGCCGACGCCGCCGCGGGCCCGCTCGGCGAAGAACTCGGCCTGCCGGTCGAAGCCGCCGGGCGACTCCTCGAGCCCGGTGTGCATCGAGCCCATGATGACGCGGTTCTTCAGCTGGGTGTGGCCCAGGTCGAGCGGCGAGAAGAGCCGCGAATAGCGTTGCGAAGCAGACATGGAGCCTCCCGGTTTTCTCCAGTCTGGGAAAGTGGACGCTGCGTAGGTCAAGCTGGCGATTTGACGTGGCCGAACGTCGCGTCAGCAAGCTAAGCATCGGGAAAAGCAAAGGGAGGCGCGACGATGGTCGACCATATCGGCGGCAAGGTCGTGATCGTGACCGGGGCCGCGAAGGGCTTCGGACGCCTGGTCTGCGAGAAGGCCGCGGCGCGCGGCGCCAAGGTGGTGGCGGCGGACATCGATGCGGCGGGCCTTTCGGAGGTGGCGGCCGCTATCCCCGGCGCCCTGACCGTCACGGCCGACGTGACGCGGCTTGGCGACCTGCAGGCGGCGGCGGCCAAGGCGGTCGAGGCCTTCGGCGCCATCGACGTGATCGTCAACAACGCCGGGATCATGCCGCTGGGCTTCTACGCCGACCACGCCCTGGGCGCCGAGGCCTGGTCGCGCTGCATCGACATCAACATCAAGGGCGTGCTGAACGGGATCATGGCCGTGCATGACCAGATGATCGCCCAGGGGCGCGGCCAGGTGATCAACATCTCGTCGATCTACGGCAACTTTCCGGTGGCGGGCGCGGCGGTCTACGGCGCGACCAAGTCTGCGGTGACCTTCCTGTCCGAAGCCCTGCGGGTCGAATCCCAGGGCAAGATCAAGGTGACGACGATCCGCCCGACAGGCGTGCCGGCCACCAATCTGGGCTCGGGGGTCGTCAATCCGGCCGCCATCGTCGGCATTCTCGGCCAGAACACGGCGTCGTACCTGGCGACCATGCAGGCGCTGGCCGGGAACGAGGCGCCGGCCGGCGCGCGCGACCCCGAGAGCATCGCCTATGCGGCCCTGGAGCCGCAGTACATCGCCGACGCGATCATCCACGCCATCGACCAGCCCTGGGGCGTCTCGGTTTCGGACATCACGGTTCGCGCCACAGGCGACGGCTACATACTCTAGCGGTTGAGCCACGCGCCGCCGCGCGCCCAAGGCGCGCAAAAGACCTTCACATTGCCCCCGTAGAACGACCGGAATCGGGGCGCCGCGCGTTAGTCCCGCTTCGGCCCGGGCCGAGCGGCGGACTTCTTGCAATCCGCCGCCTAGTTTCAGTCGCGTATGCGGGGATAGTCTCATGTCGAGAATGATGCGTGTGGTGCCGGCCCTCTGGATCGGCCGCCGGAGCCTTGTCCTGGCCGAAAAGATCGAGGGGCAGAACGGCGAGGGCGAAGCCCTGCGCTGTGGCGCCTGCGAACAGGAGATCGTCAGCGCCTCGCATCCGAACCTTCACGACGTGGTCGTGAAGTGCCAGTGCGGCGAATACAACCAGCTCTGATCCCGACACCGCTTCCTGCCTTGCCGGCTCGGCTTTGATCTTCGTCAAGGCCGAGTTCTCCGACCGATTCAAACATCAGTTGGAAACTGGGCGAACGGCGCGCGAATGCGCCGCCGCACCAAGCATGGGAGGAAGGCAATGGCGGCTGTGGAAGCCAAGTCGGGCGTCACCCACGTCGACGTCGTGATCGTCGGCGCGGGCATTTCAGGCATCGGTTCGGCCTATCACCTGCAGCAGCAGTGTCCGAACAAGAGCTATGTCGTCCTCGAGATGATGAACACGTTCGGCGGAACGTGGGAAACCCACAAGTACCCGGGCGTCCGGTCGGACAGCGACCTGTACACCTTCGGCTATCGCTTCAAGCCCTGGATCGGCGCGCCCATCGCGAGCGCCGATGAGATCCTCAAGTACATGGGCGAGGTGATCGAAGAGAACGGCATCGACAAGCACATCCGCTACGGCCACCGGATCGTGAAGAACTCGTGGTCGAGCGCCGACAACAAGTGGACGGTCGAGGCGGTGCGTCTGGCGGACGGCGCGACGGTGACCTTCACCTGCAACTTCCTCTGGATGTGCCAGGGCTACTACGATCATCAGAAGCCCTACATCCCGCCGGAATGGGCTTCGATGGGCCTGTCGAACTACAAGGGCCAGTTCGTCCACGCCCAGCTGTGGGATCCGAAGACCGACTACACCGGCAAGCGCGTGCTGGTGATCGGCTCGGGCGCGACGGCGGCGACCGTGGTGCCGGCCTTCTGCGAGAAGGCGGCGCACGTGACGATGATCCAGCGCTCGCCGACCTATTTCTTCTGCCATCCGAACCAGAACGAACTGGCCGACCGGCTGCGCCAGATCGGCATCGACGAGCCGACCATCCACCGGGTGGTGCGCGCCCAGATCATGCACGACCAGGACGTGATGACGAAGCGTTGCCTGGATGAACCGGACGTCGTCGTCGAAGAGCTGCGCGCCCTGATCCGCGCCTATGCCGGCGAGGACTTCCAGTTCGAGCCGCACTTCACGCCGAAGTACCGGCCGTGGCAGCAGCGCCTGGCCTTCTGCCCGGACGGCGACGTCTTCCGCTGCGCGGTCGAGGGCAAGCTGTCGGTGATCACCGACACCATCGACTGCTTCACCGAGAAGGGCCTGCGCACCAAGTCGGGCGAAGAGGTCGAGGCCGACATCATCGTGGCCTGCACGGGCTTCCAGCTTTCGGTCATGGGCGACATTCCGTTCGAAGTCGACGGCAAGGCGGTCAACTGGAACGACACCGTGACCTATCGCGGCATGATGTTCACCGGCGTGCCGAACATGGTCTGGGTCATGGGCTACTTCCGGGCCAGCTGGACCCTGCGCGTCGACATGCTCGGCGACTTCGTGTGCAACCTCCTGAACCACATGGACAAGGTCGGCGCGAAGCGGGTCGAGGTCGGACTACGCGAGCAGGACAGGAACATGCCGCTGCTGCCCTGGATCGAGTCCGACAACTTCAATCCCAGCTACCTGATGCGCGGTCTGGATAAGCTGCCCAAGCGCGGCGACAAGCCGGAATGGCGGCACAACCAGAACTACTGGGACGAGAAGGACGAGATCCCGGCCACCGACCTGACCGGCGCCGAGTTCATCTATGACGGCCAAAAGGCCAAGGCGAAGGATCTGGCTCCGGCCTGATCGACGGTTCCTCCCCGAACATTCTGCGCCCGGGTCTTCCACGCGAAGCCCCGGGCGTCTTCTTTTGCGGAATGGACGGTGTCTGAGGGGCGCTGGCTCGGGACGCCGCCGTCAGGCCGCTGCGCGGGTGGATCGGGCCGCCAGGATGGCGGCGTTCAGGCCGCGGCCGATGTCGACCCACAGGGCGCGCTCGCTGCTCGCGTCGGCCGGAATCGTGGCGAGAACCGTCGCCACCAGCGCGTCGGTCAGGCCCGAGAACCAGGCGACCGGCAGGCCGAGGGTCTCCTGATGGTGCGGGGTGGCGTTGGCCAGGATGATCTCAATCTCGCGGCGCCGATCGACCCACCCCATGGCGCAGTAGAGCGCGGTCTCGACCATCTCGGCCTCCAGCCGCGGCTGGCGCTCGCCGCCGTGGCGGGCGAAGGCCGCCCGCGCATCCGGATGATGGGCGTAGAACACCGCCAGGACCGGGGCGGTCAGATCGCCCGCGGCTTCGGCGGCGCGTTCCAGGCTGGCGTCCAGCAGCGCAAGCGATTCCGACATGTGCGGACCTCCCCTCAGGCGCCTAAAGCTTAGGCGCCGCGCTTCGGGGGCTCAACACCGGGACAACTACCTAGGCGAAATAACGACAAGAAACTTGACAAAAGAGTCGATAGTGCAGAGCGTTGCCGCCCCAAGGGAGGACGCTCATGAGCGCGCCGGTTGACGTCGTCGACGAGGCGGTCGCCTTCGACCTGCTCGATCCAGACACCTTCGCCCATGGGCATCCGCACGCGGCCTACGACCGTTTGAGGGCGGCGGCCCCGGTCTATCGTCATCCCGGCTCGGCGGCGCAGCCGCCGTTCTGGGTGCTGACGCGCCACGCGGACATTCAGGCGGTGTCGCTGGACAGCGAGCGCTTCACCTCGACCCGAGGCTTTCGTGTGTCGACAGACCGGCGGGCCGGCATGGACCCGGAGATCGGGCGGGTGCTGAGCCGCTTCATGCTGGCCATGGATCGGCCGGAACACGACGTCTACCGCAACGTCGTGGCCAGCCGCTTCGCGCCCGCCGCCCTCAAGTCCCTCGAGCCCGTGATCGCCGCCAATGTGGCGAAGCTGTTCGACGGGCTTGCAGGACGCGAGGAGGTGGAGGTGGTGTCAGAGGTCGCCGCGCGCGTGCCGATCCAGACCGTGTGCGCGATCTTCGGCCTGCCGCCCGAGCACGAGGCGTCGGTGTTCGAACTGACCAACAGCGTGTTCGGGACGGACGACCCGGACTTCGCAGCGACCCCGGAGGCGGCGAACCGCAACTATCTGGCGATCTTCGACTACGCCATGGAGATGTACGCCGAGCGTCGTCGCTGTCCGCGGGACGATCTGCTGACGCATCTGGTCGATGCGCGGATCCACGGCGCGCCGATCGGGGAGACCGAGCTGAAGAGCTACTTCTCCAATATGCTGGCGGCGGGCAACGAGACGACGCGGACGACGCTGGCGGGGGCGATCTGGACCCTTTCGCAGCACCAGGAGGCGCGCGACTGGCTGGCGCAGGACCCGGCGCGGCTGGGCGAGGCGATGAACGAACTTCTGCGGTTCGTGAGCCCGGTGATCCAGATGGCGCGGACGGCCACGACGCAGGTGGAACTGGGCGGCCAGACCATCGCGCCCGGCGAGAAGGTGGTCTTGCTCTATGGCGCGGCCAACCGCGATCCAGCGGTGTTCGCAGACCCCCACAGGCTGGACCTGACGCGCGCCAACGCCGGCAAGCACCTGACCTTCGGGGTCGGCGTTCACCACTGCCTGGGCTCGCGCCTGGCGCAGTTGCAGCTGCGGCTGATCCTGGGCGAGTTCCTGCGGCGCTTCCCGAGGTTCGCCGCGACGGGGGCGCCGATCTACCTGCGCAGCAACTTCGTGGGCGCGATGAAGGCGCTGAACGTCCGCCTGGAACCCCCATCAGAAAAATAATGTAAGTTATATTGACAATAAATAGGCGCGCAGCCTTGATGCGTCAGCGGCGCGATCGCGACGTCGGAAATTGGGGAGATGAGGACATGGCGAGCGTGGATCAGGATGGAGCGCAGCAGGAGCCGCTGGCCGACCGGCGCATTCCGAAGGGCGACGACTTCCTGAGCCGTGAGGAGCTGGCCAAGCTGAACCCGGCCGAGCTGCTGCGCCGGGTGAAGGCGCTTCAGCCGATGATCGCCGCCCACGCCGCCGAGGCCGAGCGGCTGCGGCGGCCGGTCGATGCGGTGTGGCAGGCGCTGCGCGACTGCGGCTTCTTCTACCAGTTCGTGCCCAAGCGCTTCGGCGGGATGGAGACAGACTTCGACAGCTTCATCGATGTCGGCATGGTCATCGCCGAGGCCTGCGCCTCGACCGCGTGGGTGGCCACCTTCTGCGCCGAGCACAACTGGATCCTCTCGCATTTCCCGATGGAGATGCAGGAGACGCTCTGGGGCGGGGACTTCCCCTACATCATCGCCCCCGTCGTTTCGGCCCCGCCAGGGATCGCGATCCCGGTGGAGGGGGGGTATCGGGTGTCCGGCCGCTGGAAGTGGGGGACGGGGGTGATGCACGCCGACTGGGTCGGCGTGAACACCCTGATCAAAAAGGAGGGCGGCCCGCCGACGGCTATGATGGTGATGGTCCCGGCCGGCGAGGCCAAGGTGATCGACACCTGGCGCATGGACGGCATGGCCGGCACCGGCAGCAACGACATCGTGCTGGAGGACGTGTTCGTGCCCAGCCTGCACACCGTGCCGAACCTGGCCCGCTCGGGCCGGCCGCCGGGCAAGCGCGGATATGACAACCCGATCTACGGCGTGCCGCTGCTGCCCTTCCTGGCGATGTCCGCCTCGATCCCGGCGGTGGGCGCGGCGCGCGGCATGGTCAGGATTTTTCAGGAGCGACTCTCGGCCCACGTGCGGATGGGCTCGGCCTCGGCGCAGGCCGACAAGCCGGCGGCGCAGATCCGCCTGGCCAAGGCCGACCTGATGGTGCGCAACGCCGAACTGCTGATCCGCGACGCCGGACGCAGGATCCTGGCCCTGGCCGATCTCGAAGAGCCGGGCCAGACCCCCGAGCGCCTGGGCGCGCGGGCCCAGATCGCCCACGCCGTCGCCATCTGCCGCGACGCCGCCATGCTGTTGGCCGAAGGGGCGGGGTCGGGCGTCCATATGCTGGACCAGCCGTTCCAGCGGCATCTGCGCGACATCATCGTGGTCTCGACCCACGTCGTGTTCGACGTCGACGTCGCCTACGAACTGCACGGACGGGGGCTCATCGGCCTGCCGCCGAACTCGATGCTCAACTAGGACGCGCGCGAATTCCACCGGACCGGTTCCCCTGGTCGCCGGTTCGGCCTAGGAGTCGCTGACCATCGAGGGCGGCTCCAGGAAACGGGATGGATCACAGCGCTTACCCGATCGTGCCCCTGCTGCAGGGCTACGAATGGTTCGACGAGGCGCTTCAGCGGTCGCTGAAGAACCGGGGCTGGCCGACGCTGACGCGGCCTGAATCGATGGTTATGCACCATGTCATCCTGGGCATCGTGCGGCCGGCCGAGATTGCGCGCAGCCTCGGACTGACGCGCCAGGCGGTGCACGCCACGATCGGCCAGATCATCGACAAGGGCGTCTTCGAGCTTCAGCCGGACCCGCAGGACCGCCGCATCCGGGTGGTCGCCCTGACCGAGATGGGCGCAGCCATGCGCGCCGACGCCCGGCGAATCGTCGCCTGGCTCGCCGAGCAACTGGGCGAACGGATCGGACGCAAGCGGTTGGCGAACCTCGTGGAGGCGCTTTCGCAGGACTGGGGCGTGGCTCCGGACTTCCCGTGGGAGACGCTGGAGGGCGGCCTCGGTCCCGAGGATTTCAGGAAACCGACCGATCGCGCCCGGCCCAGTAAGGCTCGCGAAGCGTCGTCTTGAGAATCTTGCCGGCCGCGCTGCGGGGGAGGGGACCGTCGTGCAGCTCGAGGCTTCGGGGGCACTTGTAGCCGGCGATCTGGGCGCGGACGTGAGCCTGAAGATCCTCGAGGCTTAGCTGAGCGCCGGCCCTGGGCACGACGACGGCGTGCACCCGCTCGCCCCACGTCTCGTCCGGCACGCCGATGACGGCGCATTCGTCGACCGCCGGATGCCGCGAGATCACGCTTTCGACCTCGATCGAATAGACGTTCTCGGCGCCGCTGACGATCATGTCCTTAAGCCGGTCGGTGATGTAGACGAAGCCCGCCTCGTCCATGAAGCCGACGTCGCCGCTGTGCATCCAGCCGTCGCGCAGGGCGCGGGCGGTCTCCTCCGGACGGTTCCAGTACCCCATCATCAGATTGTCGCCGCGCCCGACGATTTCGCCCGTCTCGCCGCGCGGCGCCTCGCGCCCGTCCTCGCCGACGATCTTCAGTTCGTAGCCGTAGCAGACCTGCCCCGCCGACTTGAGCCGCCGCGGGTCGGCGCCCGGACGGTGGTGCTTCGGCCCAAGAAAGGTGTGGGCCGACATCTCGGTCATGCCGAAGCCCTGGATGAAGTCGACGTCAGGGAACCGCGCCCGGGCCGCCTCGTAGGTACCCATGGGCATGGGCGAGCCGCCGTAGCCCAGGACCTTCAGCGAGGCCAGGGCCTCGGCGGATCGCGGGTGCTTGGCGAGGCGGTCGATCACGGCCGGCACGGTGAAGATGTGGGTGATCCCGCAACGGGCCGTCAGATCGACGATCACGTCCTCGCTGAGCTGGCGGCAGAACACGTGCGTTCCCGCCACCATGGTCACCATGACGATGCCGATGTCGGCGAGGTGGAACATGGGCGCGGCGTGCAGGTTCACGCAGTCCTCGTCCACCTTGCAGGCCATGATCAGGTTCGAGGCCATGGCCGAAAGGCTGAGATGCGAGAGCATCACGCCCTTGGGCAGGCCGGTGGTGCCCCCCGTATAGAAAATGCCCGCAAGGTCGCCGTTGCCGCGCTCGACCTCCTCCATGGGCGCGTTTTGCGCGATCAGAGTCTCGGCGTGGACCTGCGCGCCCGCCGCATCCGGGTCCAGGCCGACCAGGCGCCGCCCGTCCGTCTTGAGGACCTGGGCGGTCTCGGCGAACTCGCGTCCGAAGATCAGCACCCGCGCGTCGGAATCCTGGAGCTGAAAGGCCAGTTCGGGGGGCGCAAGGCGCGTGTTGAGCGGTGTCAGCACCGCTCCGGCCCAGAGGACGGCGAAATAGGCTTCGAAATAGAAATCGCAGTTATGCGCCAGGATCGCCACGCGGTCGCCCGGGCGCACGCCGAGGCCGACCAGACCGGCGGCGAGGCGGCGGACGCGGTCTCGAACCTGCGCCCAGGTGCGCCGTCGATCGCCGTCGACGGTGGCGAGGCCGTCGGCGTTGACCGAAGCCGCGCGCTGCAGGGCCTGAACGAGACGCATGTGACTTTCCCTAGCTGACCGGGCGGGGCGGTCGCAACGGTTCATGTGAAGAAAATTGACATAGTTCCCATCGCCGCCGCCCAACGCCGCCTAGGCTGACCGGCGGCGGGATGGTAGTGGGCGACGATGGCGAAGACGGGCCAAGACCGCGAAGAAGCCCAGGCGATCGCCGGGCGGCAGGCGCTGATGGTCAGCATGCTGGCCGGCGTCTACTGGTTCGACGAGGCGCTGCAGGCGGGGCTGGCGGCGCGCGGCTGGTCCCAGGTGACGCGCGTGCAGTCGATGGTCCTGGCCAACCTCGCCTCGGGCACGCATCGGGCCGTGCAGCTTGCGCGAAACCTCGGCGTCAGCCGCCAGTCCATGAGCCAGACCTTGGCGGAGATGGAAGAGCGGGGCCTGATCGAGGTGGCGCCGGACCCCGGCGACCGCCGCGCCCGGATCGTCAGTTTCAGCGCCGAATCCTCCGCCATCCGCGACGACGCGCTGATGATCCTGCAGGCGCTGGAAGCGGCCCTTGCCGAACGTATCGGCGCAGAGGCGGTCGCCGCCCTGCGCGCGGCCGCTGCGGCCGACTGGGGAGCCGCGCCCGTCGAGGTGGCCGCCGCCGTAGCCGGCGCGCCGCTGCCGCCTAGAAAGCCGCGGGGCCGACCGCCCAAGCCGAAAGCCTAGGACGCGGCGCCGACCGGCGGCGGCGTGGCGATCAACGCTGGCGTTGGGCGATGGCGGCGACCGTTACGGTCCCGAGCGGGCCTTCGGTGTCGTGCAGCCAGCACTCGCCGATGGCGATCCCGTCGGCGGCATGATGCTTGACCAGGTCGAAACCCAGCCACTCGGACCGGGGCAGACGGTGCATGTAGACCGTGAAGTCGCTGTTCACGTAGTCGATGCTGTCGGGGCTGGAATGGGCCAGGGGGCTGGCGAAGTCGGCGGCCAGGGCGACCCGGGTGAAGGGCGTCAGGGGCAGGTCGTCGACGAGGCCGCGAACCTCGCGCACCCAGGCCTGCCGCGCCTCGAACGGACCCATCGGGCCCAGCACCGGCGGATTGGCGGTCCTGCGCGGCGCTTCGAGCAGAACGGCCGGCGGCGGACGTCGCGAGGTCCGGCGGTCGGCCGGAATGGGCCTCAGGTCCCAGTGACCGCTGCTGGAGTCGCCGGACAGGGCCTCGGGGGGCGGCGCGTCCCAGCCGGGGGCCTGCCAGGTCTGGGCGGGCGGGTTTTCGGTACGGCGCAGGAACTGGCAGGCGGCGTGGGCGACGAGCGTGTCGCCGGCATAGAGATCGACGTGGCCGAGCTTCAGCCGGCCGCCGTCGCGCAGCAGCCTGAGCTCGGGGCGCAGGCGCGCCCGGGGCGGCGGCCGGAGCAGGTCGAGGCTGAAGCGGGCCGGCACCAGGTCGTCGCCGCCATAGGCGCGCTCGAGCACGAAGCCGAGAAGGCCCCCGACCACGCGGCCGCTGATCGTGCCGCTCTGCCAGTAGCCGGTGCAGGCCTCGGTCGGCGAAAAGCCGTCACTGTCCTCGATGAAGAAAGGCGTCCTGGTCGTCATGCGCTCGTCTGAAGTTCCAAAGCCCGCATCGCGGGCGCCCCCTGTGGCGTGTCGGGGCTCTAGGGCGCGTCCGCTGGGGAAGGCAAGGGCGCGGGCCGCGCACCCCATGGACGCGAAGGCCCATTCGTCACAGCATGTCGGGGCGAGGCCGCCGCAGATGCGGCCCGCGACAGTCATGGGAGGCGTAGATGGGCTGGATCAAGAGCGGCGAGCGCACGCTGACGGCCGAGGATTTCAACGATCGGGCCCGCCGGGCCGCAACGGTGATCGAGGGCTTCGGGGTCGCCAAGGGCGACGGAGTGGCGCTCTACCTGCGCAATGACCTCGCCTTCTTCGAGGCCAGCTTCGGGGTCGGCATGCTGGGCGGATACCCGGTGCCGGTGAACTGGCACTACACGCCCGACGAGGCGGGCTACCTCCTGCGCGACAGCGGGGTGAAGCTGCTGGTCATTCACGCCGACCTCTATGGACCGATCCGCGAGGCGATCCCCGACGGGCTGGCCGTGGCGATCGTCGAGACGCCGCCCGAGATCCGCGCCGCCTACGGCCTGGCCGAAACGCCGCCGCCGCCCGGACTGCCGATCTGGCGCGAGCTCGTCGACGCCGCCGCGCCGCTGGCGCGCGAGCCGGAACCGGCGCCCAGCTCGATCATCTACACCTCTGGCACGACCGGCCGGCCCAAGGGCGTCAAGCGCGCGGCCTTCACGCCCGAACAGGCCCAGGCGGCCAACACCATGCTGGGCTGGTCCTACGGCTATACCGAGGCCTGGAGGGCCGGCGCGATCCCGCCACCATCGTCACCGCGGTGATCGGGCCGGTCTATCATTCCGCGCCCAACGCCCATTCCGGCTTCTCCATCCGCCTGGGCGCGAACGTGGTGGTGACGCCGCGCTTCGACGCCGAGGAGCTGCTGGCCCTGATCGAGCGCGAGCGGATCACCCACCTGAACATGGTGCCGATCATGTTTAACCGGCTGCTGCGCCTGCCTGAAGCGGTGAAGCGCAGGTACGACCTGTCGTCGCTGGAGTATGTCGCCCACGCCGCCGCGCCATGTCCGCCGCCGGTCAAGCGCGCCATGATCGAATGGTGGGGCCCGGTGATCTGGGAATACTACGGCTCGACCGAGATGGGGAACGTCACCCGGCTGTCGGCGGAGGAGTGGCTGGCCCACCCCGGCTCGGTCGGGCGGGTCATGCCCGGCGTGATGCTGCGTGTGGTGGACGAGGCCGGGAACGACGTGGCCCCGGGCGAGATCGGCGACGACGCATTTCATCTGCTGGAAATGGAATTCGACTGGG
>ENA-UOYA01003827-UOYA01003827.1-activated-sludge-metagenome-genome-assembly--contig:-NODE-3827-length-13132-cov-5.538809_pt1 | contig 13132 bp, 12 predicted proteins | sample MGYA00238163_ERZ764804 | MGnify/ENA primary metagenome ERZ764804 (study PRJEB28919, sample SAMN05720223) | activated sludge metagenome | isolation source: Anaerobic digester | place: Hong Kong...
AGCCGGAAAAGCGTTGCTTGACAATATACCTCGTTTAGAAGGAATAGCGGAAGCCATTGCCTGCCAGATGAAACAGTATGACGGGGGCGGGCACCCTAAAGACAAACGAAAAGGCGGGGATATCCCGATTGCCGCCCGGGTTTTGAAGGCTGTAACAGATTTGGATTCGCTTGAAGCCGCCGGAAAGACCACCCGCGAGGCTATTGAAATTATGCGGGAACAGATTCATTTTTATGACCCCTTTGTTTTTGCCGCTCTGGAGTTGGAGTTTTTTGATAAAAATGAATTAGTTAATAGTAACGATTTAACCAGACAAAAAGCGGCTGATGAAATTAAAGACGGTGTAAAAAACCAGAGAGTGAAAGAAATCAGGCTAAAAGATTTATTTGATATCAGCACGGGTGATGTGGTCGCTGAAGACATCAGAACGCGGAGGGGGATGATGCTTGTTCCAAAGGGACAGGAAATTACAGAAGTTTTAAAGCTGCGGCTGTTAAATTTCAAGCGTTTTAACATGCTGACAGACTCCATAAAGATCAATATTCCACATAATGAAAAGGGGCAATGAATATGAAACTCGCGATAGAGGAGATGACGGGTGTATCTAAAGAAGATATCACGGAAAAAGGCGAATTCGCCTATGGGGTGCCTTTTTATGGTGAACCGCGATTGAATTTTTGGGAAGGCCGTCCTTTATAGTATAATATTACATATTACCACAAAGGTAGTAAACACCTATCTGCTTATAAAATTGCAGGAGGGAATATGCAGAAATTTAAACTTGTCGCGGTGGACCTGGATGACACGCTGCTGGCCGAGGACCTGAGCGTTACCGGCCGGGTCAAAGAAGCGGTGAAGGCGGTGCGTGCCAAGGGAGTGCATATAACAGTCTCCACCGGGCGCATGTACAGGTCCGCGGCGCGCATTGCCGGGGAGTTGGGTATTGAAATTCCACTGATCACTTACCAGGGGGCGCTGGTGAAGAATTCCCTGTCGGGGGAGGTGCTGGTGTACCGCCCGCTGCCCCTGGACTGCGCCAGGGAACTGATCGCCAGGGTTCACCAATTGGGCTATCCCATCAACGGCTACCTGGACGACCGGCTGCTGGTCGAGCGTGAGTCACCTGAAAGCCGCCGGTATGTGTCCATATCGGGAGTGCAAGCGGAAGTGGTAGGTGACTTGCTGCATTACCTTGACCGCGATCCTACGAAAATCCTGGCTATAGCGAAGGAACCTTTGATTGACCAGCTTGCCGCCGAACTGATTCCGCTTTACCGGGGCCGGGCTCATATAAGCAAATCGAAGCCTCATTTTCTTGAATTTTCCCACACGCAGGCCACTAAAGGACAGGCGCTGGCTTTCCTGGCGGATTATTTCGGGGTGCAAAGGGAGGAAGTTATGGCGCTGGGCGACAGCTACAACGACCTGGATATGCTGGAGTACGCCGGTCTGGGTGTGGTGGTGGCCAACGCCAGGGACGAGATCAAGGAAAAGGCTGACTACGTGACGTCCGCCTCTTATGGCGACGGTGTGGTGGAGGCGCTGGAGAAGTTTGTGCTAATTGGGTCGTGAGACGTGAGACGTGGGTCGTGGGTATATCCTGCATTCCTGCCGGGACTACCAGTTGTGGCGAATAAATTTGCACCAGTTTAGTCGTCGGGTATTATGTATTACCCCGAGGTCTTGGACCCTTAAGGCAATCTTTCATTCTCACGTCTCACGACCCACGTCCCACGACCAAAATTGCAGTTTAGATTCAACTGAACATTTTTTTTGAATTAAGACACACCTGCAGTTTCAGATACTTCTTTAGGCCTGTAATTACAGGCCCTGTGAGATTCTGATGCAGAGGGTAAATTGCGGAATTATTCCCGGGAGTTTAAGCAAAACTATCATTAGTCATAATAACAAGTGGGGAGCTCATCCCTAAATTACAGGTAGTTTTAAAAGAGACCGTTAAAATGAGACAAGAGAACCGTCCCCTTGTCTCAAACGGGGGGAGGGGGCAGGCGGTGTATTTTTTTGGTAAGAATGACTGGCGCACCTTTGAGCAGGGCGCTCAAAAAGAGTGGCTGGTAACCAACGGCATCGGCGGGTATGCCTCGGGCACTATTATCAACGCCAACACCCGCAAGTACCATGCCCTGCTGACCGCGGCCCTCAATCCGCCCGGCTGGCGGATGGTCCTGCTCAGTAAGCTTGACGAACGGTTTACGGCCGGTGACTGCACCTATAATTTAGCAGCCAATGAGCACAAGTCAGGTTTTTCGGAACTTGGATTTGTCCACCTGCAGCAGGTTGCGATCAACCCTATTCCTACCTTTACCTATAGTTTTGGAGATATTTTTCTGGAAAAGACAGTTTTCATGGTGCACGGCCAGAACACCAGCGTTGTTCTGTACCGGGTGCTCAACGGGGCCGAACCCGGCTTGCTGACCCTGACCCCCATGGTTAACTGCCGCGGCCACCACTTTATGACCAGTGCGGGAGAAATTAATTTTACTCAGAGTAAAGTAAAGGGCGGGGTCATGCTGGCAAGCAGGGAAGACATGCCTTCCCTGCTGCTCACTTGTGACGCTGGTGAATACATAGCCGACGGCAAGTGGTTTAACGGCATGTTTTACGCGGCGGAGCGGGAGCGGGGGGAAAACCCTTACGAGGACCTCTACCTGCCAGGTGTTTTTAAAATTCCGTTTGCGGCGGGGGAAAGCAAAACTATCACAGTGGTTGCCTCCACTGCCGAAACCGGCGGCCTGGACGGGGAAGAGCTGCTGCGGGCTGAAAAAAACCGGCTCAAGGAACTTGTAACTAAGGCGGGCTACAGGGATCACCTTGCCCGCGGCTTAGTGCGGGCAGCGGACGCGTTTATCGTGCAGCGGCGCTCCACCGGCAAAAAAACTGTGATAGCCGGTTATCCCTGGTTTGCCGACTGGGGGCGGGACGCCATGATTGCCTTGCCGGGGCTGACTCTGGTGACCGGGCGTTTCCAGGAAGCGCGCGAAATCCTGGACACATTCGCCGGCCATTGTCAAAAGGGGCTGCTGCCCAACGCTTTTTTTGACGGGCTGGCTGACCCGGTTTTCAATACCGTCGACGCCTCACTCTGGTTTGTCAACGCAGTCTACAAATACCTGGTTTATACCGCAGACCTGGAATTTGTCCGGCATAATCTCTATGACACAGTAAAAGAAATTATCGACTGGTACATGAAAGGCACTGACTACGACATAGTAATGGATCAGGACGGACTTCTCAGCGCCGGGTCCCCGTGTGTGCAGCTGACCTGGATGGACGCCAAGGTGGATGACTGGGTGGTGACCCCCAGGCACGGCAAGGCTGTGGAGATAAACGCCCTCTGGTATAACGCGATCCGAGTGTTTAACCTGCTGTCAGTCCTTTTGGGGCGGGATGCTCTTTACGCGGACCTGCCGGATAAAATCAAAGCTAGTTTTCAGCAGGAGTTTTGGGACGAAAGCGGCGGTTATCTTTATGATGTGGTGACTCCGGCAGGCGCGGACAGCAGTGTCAGGCCAAACCAGCTGCTGGCGGCAAGCCTGCCGTACAGCATGCTTAGCCGGGAGCAGGCAGTACTGGTGGTGCGAAAAGTCTGGCGGGAGCTTTATGTTACCTACGGTATCCGCAGCCTGTCACCGTGGGACCCTTCCTACCAGGGGGTTTACAGGGGCGACCGGCTGAGGCGTGACGGCGCTTACCACCAGGGCACCGCCTGGAGCTGGCTGATTGGACCTTTTATTACCGCCTACCGGCGGGCGCACAACTACAGCGCGGACAGCCTCACCCAGGCCCGGCTGTTTGTTGCCCCCTTCCGCAGCCAGCTGCGTGACCACGGGGTAGGGTATATTTCCGAGATATTTGACGGTGACGAGCCGGCTTTCCCGCGGGGGTGTATCGCCCAGGCCTGGGGAGTGGCTGAGGTGTTGCGGGCTTATGTGGAAGATGTGCTGGAAATTCAGCCCCCGGGGCGGAAAAAAATAAAGGAACTGGAAGGAGGCAAAAATCATTAACCAGCAGTTTGATTTAAACAATGTTGAGGGACTGTGCAGGATTGACTCGAAGGGTATGCTGGCGGCGCTGGACGGTCTGCCGCTGCAGTGTTCGGAGGCTTGCGGCAATTTGAGTGAACAGGTTAAACTGCCCGAAATTGAAGCCATCTCCAATATCCTGGTTACCGGGCTCGGCGGCTCGGCCATCGGGGGAGACCTGCTCAGGGTATACGCCGCCGACAAGATTTCCATACCTGTAATTGTAAACAGGGATTATACCGTGCCTGAATTTGTCGGGCCTGACACACTGGTTTTTGCCATCAGCTATTCCGGCAATACTGAGGAAACCCTGAGCGCTTACGAGCAGGCACAGGCCAGGGGGGCTTCCGTCATTGTCATTTCCACCGGCGGAAAACTAGGCGAGATGGCCTTGCGGGACGGCGTGCCCCTGGTGAAGGTACCGTCCGGCTACGCGCCGCGGGCGGCAACCGGCTTTTTATTTATCCCCGCGCTGAAAATCCTGCAGCGGCTGGGTTTTTTGCCCGGTTTGGACGGCGAAATAATGGCGATGGCCGGTTTTGTCAGGGAACTGCATACGAAGCTCGGCGCCCAGTCCCCCATGGCGGAAAACCCGGCCAAACAGATTGCCTGCAAGCTCCATCAAAAAATACCTGTAATCTGGGGTTCTACCGGCACTACCGAGGTCGTGGCGCAGAGGTGGAAGGGGCAGATTAACGAGAACGCCAAGGTGCCGGCCTACTGGAACGTTTTCCCCGAGCTGAACCATAATGAAATTGTCGGCTTCCAGCTGCCGGCGGAGATTCTGAAAAGGATACACGTGATTATACTCAGGGACGGGCAGGATCATCCCCAGGTGCAAAAACGCATGGAAATTACCAAAGGAGTAATCAAGGATGTAGTCGACGGGTACACGGAAGTCTGGTCTTCCGGCGACAACGCCCTGTCCAGGCTTTTTTCCCTGATCTACACCGGCGACTACACGAGTGTGTACCTGGCCGCGCTTTACGGCATCGACCCCGGGCCGGTTAAAGTGATCGATTATCTCAAGCAGGAGCTGCAAAAACTTTGAAACTATTCGCAGACTACCATACCCATACTACATACAGCGACGGCCGGGGCACCCCGGCCGAAAACATCCGGGCGGCCGCCGGCCGGGGGCTGGCGGCGGTGGCCATAACCGACCACGGGCCCAGGGGTATCGGCATCGGCGTGGCCGGGCCGGAAACCTTCCTGACTATTAAGGAAGAAGTAGCCGGGCTGGCTGACAGTTTTCCGGAAGTAAGGGCGCTGGTGGGCGCCGAGGCGGCTGTCATCAGCAGCGACGGCCGCCTGGACCTGCCTGAAGAAATCATAGGACAGCTTGACCTGTTGCTCGCGGGCCTGCACCCTTATTATGTACCGGACAGGCTTGGCGACGCCCTGTGTTACACCCTGCCCAACCTGGCGGCCAAGCTGAGCAGGAGCGCCCGGGCCAAAATGCGCAATGCCAATACCAAGGCTCTTCTTGGCACGGTTTACAGCTACCGGGTCGACATTATCAGCCACCCGGACCTGATGCTGCCCGCGGATCCCGACGAACTTGCCAGGGCCTGCGCCGGGAGGGAAACCGCCCTTGAAGTTAATACCGGGCACCATTATAATAAAGAAGAAATCGTCCGCGCCGCCGCGTACAGGGGGGCCAGGCTGGCCATTAACAGCGACGCCCATTACCCTGAGACGGTGGGGGACCTTGCCTCCGGTATAGCCCTGGTGGAGAGGCTGCGGTTCCCCGCGGAAATGATCATCAACGCTGTACATTGAGACGTGGGACTTGGGCCGTGAGAAGTGGGACATTTATAAAGAGTATGATATTCTAGGGAAACAAATCTTTCGCCTAAGTGAAAAGATTGCCATATAGTTAATCTTTTTCCCACGTCTTACGTCCCACGTCCCACATCTTATTGGGGGGGGGTATCTATTTTGATCACGCCAACACCGAAGCTTGTTATTGTCACCGGCCTGTCCGGCGCCGGCAAGACTCAGGCCCTGCGCAGCCTGGAAGACCTGGGCTTTTTTTGCGTGGACAACCTTCCCCCCGCGTTGATTCCCAAATTTGCCGAACTCTGCGCACAAGCGGCCAGTAAAATTAATAAAATGGCATTGGTAGTTGATATCAGGGGCGGGGAGTTTTTCAACACGCTCTTCGAAGTGCTGGCGGAACTCGACGCAAATGGCATCAGGTACGAGATACTTTTCCTGGAGGCCTCCGACGAAACCCTGGTGAGGCGGTTCAAGGAGTCCAGGAGGCGCCACCCGCTCAGTTCACACGGGGAAGTACTGGACGTGATCCGGGAAGAGCGTAATTTGCTGCGGGAACTCAGAGGAGGAGCGCACAAGGTTATCGACACCTCAGGTATGACCGTTAAAGAACTCAAGGAAGAAATATCAGCTATCTTTGCTGACAGCGCCGCCCCTGCCGGACTGCACATAACCTTGATTTCATTTGGCTATAAATACGGCATACCGCTTGATTCCGACCTGGTTATTGACGTCAGGTTCCTGCCCAACCCGTATTACCAGGCTGAACTGCGCGCCTTTACCGGCAACGATCCTGTGGTGCGGGACTTTGTCTTCAAATCGGAAACAACAGAAAAATTCATGGCCAAGTTTGCTGACTTTGTGGAGTTTCTCATTCCGGAATACATTAAAGAAGGTAAAACAACCTTAATGATTGCCATCGGCTGCACGGGAGGCATGCACCGCTCTGTCGCCCTGGCTAACCGGCTGAGGGATATTCTTAGTGAAAAGAATTACCGGATCACGGTCCGGCACAGAGATATCAGCAGGGTATAGGATCGCGGTTAAAAACATTTAAAGAGTACAGGAGCTGAAAAAATGATCCTGCTCAAATGGCTTTATCCGGGGATGAAGGTAAAACGCTGGCTGCTGCTGACGCTGGCAGGCTTACTGCTGGCAGTGATTGGAGTAGACCTTTTGATGGAAGGCAGGTTTCTGGGGGATTTCGCCCGTTCCATCCACCGTTTGGAGTACGCCTTACTGGGTGAAGAATATAACCATATAGCCGGTGTGGCAATTATTATTTCAGGTTTAGCCGTGATGGCTGTCGGTATTTTACGGGCGTTCCACTCCATTGCCGGCGCGCTGGCGCCCGAGCAGGAGGGCAGGATGGCCGAGGTGATTTACGCCAGGCACAGCCTCAAACGCGGGCCGAAAATTGTGGTTATCGGCGGCGGCACGGGGCTTTCAGTTCTCCTGCGCGGCCTCAAGGAGTATACCAGCAATCTTACCGCCATTGTTACAGTAGCCGATGACGGAGGAAGTTCCGGCCGCCTAAGAGGTGAACTCGGCATTCTGCCGCCCGGGGACATCAGAAACTGCCTGGTGGCGCTGGCTGACAAGGAGCCGCTGATGGAAGAGCTGCTGCAGTATCGCTTTTCAACTGGCGAACTGGCGGGGCACAGCATCGGCAACCTGCTGCTGGCAGCTTTGACCGACACAACCGGCGGGTTTGATCAGGCCATACGCGGTTTGAGTAAAGTTCTGGCTGTGCGCGGCCAGGTGCTGCCGGCCACTCTCTCTAATGTTACTCTTTATGCCGAGCTGGCCGACGGCAGGGTGGTGCAGGGAGAGTCCAAAATATCCCACACTACAGGCAGAATTAAAAAGGTGTTTCTGAAGCCTTCCCGCTGCCTGCCCACGGCTGAGGCGCTGTCGGCGATCAGGGAGGCGGACGCGGTCGTGCTTGGGCCCGGCAGCCTTTATACCAGCATTATTGCCAACCTTTTAATAAAAGGAATCCCTGAGGCTCTGGCCAAGACGCAGGCTATTAAGATTTATGTGTGCAATGTGATGACTCAACCGGGTGAAACCGGGGGATACACCGCGTCTTCCCACCTGCAGGCAATTATTGCCCACGCCGGAAAGTTTCTGGATTACGTGGTGCTCAACACCGGTCAGGTACCGCCCAGACTGCGCGCCCGTTACCGCCAGGAAGGGGCGGAGCCGGTGGCGGCCGACCTGGCTGAGGTGGAAAAACTGGGGATCCAGGCGGTGTGTGAAGACCTGGTCTACCGGACCGAGGTAGTGCGCCACCACTCCGACAAGCTGGCCAGGACTATTTTGCGCCTGATTTTTTCAGTAAAAATGCAGTATGAAAAGGTAAGCTATTTGAGCAATCATAAAGAAGAGGAGCCTGACAGGGAAATCTCTCAATCATGAGTATAACCGGCCAATCTTTCAGCTGGTCTGAAATTGTTGGTTCGATTTCAATCGAACAAGGCGCGTTAGAGCCGGACGTGGGTGTGGTTGGAGCCAATGGGGCATTGTGCGACTGAAGTCGCACCTACATATATAAACAGCATTATTTTAGGGTAGTATGCGGCGGGGGTTTCCCCGCGTTTTTTGTGGTATAATATTGCCAAAAGAGGAGAGGAAACTGTTTGTCCTTTTCGGCGGTAACAAAAAGTGAACTGGCGCGGGTGGTCGGCCAGCGTTCCTGCTGCCGCCTGGCCGAGCTGGCTGCCCTGGTCAAAATGGATGGCAGTATCCAGCTTAGCGGCGGGCGGCAGCTGTCGTTGAACATTATAACTGAAAACGCCGCTGTGGCACGGAAGATTTTTTCCCTGGTTAAAAACCTCTTCGGCCTGCAAACCGAAGTACTGGTACAGAGAAAGAACCGTCTGAAAAAGAACAATGTCTACCTGGTGCGCTTTCCCCCTCAGCAGGGGATGAGCGAGATCCTGCAGCGGCTGGGCATGCTGGACGGGACAGGCCGGCTCAAGGAGATACCTCCCTCTGCCATGCTGCGCCGTGATTGCTGCCGCCGTTCTTACCTGAGGGGTGTGTTTCTGGGCGGAGGCTCGGTTAACAGCCCGGAAGGGACTTACCACCTGGAGATAGTCACCGGCAGCGAAAAGTTCGCTGAGGTTGTCACCAGGCTGATGAACAGGTTCAGCCTGGACGCCAGGACCAGCCGGCGCAAAAACTGCAGTGTCATCTACCTGAAAGAGAGCGAGCATATCATCAGTTTTTTAAATATAATAGGCGCCCATTCGGCCCTGTTGAACTTTGAAAACGCCAGGATCTATAAAGGTATGCGCAACAGGGTCAACCGCCTGGTCAACTGTGAAACGGCCAACCTGAACAAAACGGTGAACGCTGCTGTGCGCCAGATTGAAAACATAGAATTGATTAGAGATACGCTGGGGCTGGACAATATGCCGGACTCCCTGAAGGAAACCGCGGAGGTCAGGCTCAAGTACCCGGACGCCTGCCTCAAGGAGCTGGGCAGCCTGATGCAGCCGCCGGTTGGCAAATCATGTGTCAATCACCGCCTGCGCCGGATAGAAGAGCTTGCTGAAAAAATAAGGGGCGGCAAGTTATGAGAAAGCTTGAAGTATTTCCTTCTCCCGGTGCAAATAACGCGATGCGTTACTCCTTTCAGATTGTGGGCCTCCCCAGGGTGGCCTTTAATTTCCTGGTTATTACCCTGTGCCGCTACCTGCCCTTTTTCGGCCTGAAAAATTTTTTGCTGCGGCTTATTGGTGTAAAGATTGGCAAAAGCGCCTCCGTAGGATTGATGGCCATGTTTGATATTTTTTTCCCCGGTTTAATCTCGATTGGTGACAACAGTATTATCGGTTATAACGCCACTATCCTTACCCACGAGTTCCTGGTGCGGGAGTACCATAAAGGGCCTGTGGAGATAGGCGCCAACGTGCTGATCGGCTCAAATGCCACAATCCTGCCGGGCGTCAGCATAGGGGACGGAGCGGTGGTAGGCGCCGGCTCCCTGGTCAACAGGGATATCCCGCCCGGAGCGCTGGCCGCCGGCGTCCCCGCGAGAGTGAGACGTGAGAAGTGAGATGTGAAACGTGGGCCGTGGGCCGTGAGAATGAAAGAAAGCCTTAGTGGTCCAAGACCCAGAAGGAATGCAAAATATTCCGACGTCCGACGTCTGACGACCGACGACTGAAATCGTAGGTGCAATTTTAACCGACTAAGGTCACAATAAGTCCGGATAAATCCGGACCTACAATTAGTTTGTAAGAAGTGTGGCAAAGCTGCTACTTTTTGAGACAGGAGAACCGTCCCTTTGTCTCAGTTTAAGGGAAAGGAAAGAGGACTTGATACTGATAAAGCTCTGGCGGGATTTTTGGCGTGACCCCTGGCAGGCCCGCTTTACTGTGCCTCTGGTGGTTATCAACGCCCTGGGTTCCGGGTTCGGGTACTACTGGTACCACGAACAGCTGGCGGCAACACCCTTTTATAACTGGCTTTTTGTGCCGGACAGCCCCCTTGCCAGCACGCTGGTCACCCTGGCGCTGCTCATGCGCGGGGATACCGCTCTAAAACGCCTTTTTCAAACGGTGGCCTTTACCGCGGCCATTAAGTATGGTATCTGGGCTATGGTGATCATTACCCAGTACTGGGGCATGGGCGGGCCGGTAGGTATTGTCGAGCTGGCGCTCTGGTTTTCCCACCTGGGCATGGCGGTTGAGGGCGGCATCTTTTTAAAGAACCTGCAGCTTGACCGCACAACTGTCACTGTTACAGGCATATGGATGCTTTTGAACGACTTTATGGACTATGTGGCCGGGCTGCACCCTTACCTTTTTGCCCAGGGGCAGGAATTTTTAGCTGTTGCCGCGGCACTGGCGCTGTCATTCTTGATTACCGGCAGCCTGGCCATGCGTCAAAGGATTGTGACAGCCAGGCAGCCCTCTTAAAAAAACAGGGCCCTTTTTTCTATAAGAAATGAGATAATTGCTTGATATTATTGATCTCGAGGCAGGAAAAAGCCCTGTTATCAGAGAATATAATAAATTAAGTCAGGAAGTTCTTTTTTTCTCAAGGGGTGAATCAGGTGCGAGTGGGTTACGGACTGAATATTGAGCAGACACAAAAGTTAATCATGACCCCCGAACTGCGGCAGGCAATTACTGTGCTGCAGCTTTCCGCGCTTGACCTTTCCATGTATATAGAAGAGCAGTTCCAGGAAAACCCTCTCCTTGAATTAAGGGAGGAAGAAGCAGATAAAGGGTCGGAGCTTGCCGCCAAAGAAAAGCCGGTTGAAGGTGAGGAGCAAAAACGGGAATACGACCTGGACTGGGAAGAGTATTTCCAGGACAGCAGCGATCTGGGTTTCGCCCGCCAGGAAAAGCAGTGGGAGCAGCCTGAGTACAGCTATGAGAATTTTGTATCCAAGGCGCCGACCCTTTCCGAGTACCTGCTGTCCCAGTTATATTTGTGTACTTGCACGATCAACGACATGCGTATTGGTGAATATTTAATCGGCAACATAGATGAAAAGGGCTACCTGCGGGTTTCTCTGGAGGAAGTGGCGTCACAGCTGAAAGCTGACGCTGACGATGTGGACCGGGTACTGCGTCTGATCCAGAGTTTCGACCCGGCGGGTGTGGGCGCCAGAAACCTGGAAGAATGCCTCCTGATCCAGTATAAATTATTGGGAATTAAGAATGACAATGTGAAAAGGTTGATAGAAGGGCACCTGGAAGACCTGGCCAAGGGAAAATTAAGCAAGATCGCCCATGAGCTGGGCGTGACAGTTAAGGAAGTCCAACTTGCGACGGATATCCTCAAAACCCTGGATCCCAAACCCGGGCGCAATTTCTCAAGCCCCAACGAAAACCGCTACATTGTTCCTGATATAGTCCTGGAAAAAGTAAGCGGGGAGTACGTGATCCTGATTAACGACGTGTACATTCCCAGGATCATGATCAACTCCACATACCGCTCAGTGCTTACCAAAGATAAAAACTATGACGTTGACACCCGCCGCTTTGTGGAAAGCAAGCTTAACGCGGCGGCCTGGCTGATCCGCAGCATAGAACAAAGGCGCCTCACTTTATACAAGGTGGCTAACTGTCTTGTTGAAATGCAGCGGGACTTTCTGGACCACGGCATCAAATATTTAAAGCCGCTGAATTTGAAGATGGTGGCGGAGAAAGTTGGCCTGCATGAATCTACCATCAGCAGGGCTACTTCCAACAAATATATCCAGACCCCGCAGGGTGTTTTTGAAATGAAATATTTCTTCTCAACGGGACTGAACAATGCGGCCGGAACCACCACATCATCCGAGTGCATCAAGAAAATGCTGCAGGAAATCGTTGCCGGGGAAGACAGCAGGATTCCTCTGAACGACCAGAAGATATCAGAAATTTTTAAACAGAAGGGGATTAGTATTTCCAGGCGCACCGTCGCCAAGTACCGTGATGAACTGGGCATACCCTGTATAGGAAAAAGAAAAAGATATTAGAGCCTTTACTGATAATTACTGCATTGTTGTTGAATTGACTTTGTAATGTGCAGATTGACACCAAAGCCCTGGCAAGAATTTTGAAAATTCTTTGTATTTTTTTTGAGGCTGCAAGTTTTTCAGGAGCCTTTAGTGTCGCCGGATTTAAGCTGGTTAAAGAAAATTATGGGGTACGGGCGTAAAGCTTGTACCCCATAATTTCTCCCCCAAAGTGTAATTAACGGAAGGATCTTTTTACACGGGCGGAGAATATAGAGTATACTATTTTCATAAAATGTGGCTAAAAAGGTATACTAATGAAGGGAGCGATTTGTTCAAATGGGGTATAGGATTGGTATAAATGGATTGGGAAGGATTGGCCATGATGTTTTAAGGTGTGCCCTGAATCGCTCTGACCTTGAAGTAGTGGCTGTCAATCACAAGTCCAGGAGGATCCCGGTAACAGATACCTACGCTCACTCAGTCGCGCACATGCTCAAGTATGACTCCATCTACGGTATTTTTGACGGGGATATCGGGGCTAAAGAAGGCGCTATTTTTGTGAACGGGCGTGAAATAAAGATTTTTGCTGAAGCAGACCCGGAACGCCTGCCGTGGAAAGAGCTTGGCGTTGACTATGTAGTGGAGTCGACAGGGAAGCTGAACAACCCTGCCGAAGCGGAAAAACATATTAAGGCAGGCGCCAGGAAAGTTGTCCTGAGCGGTCCGGCCAAAGGCGGAGAGTGCCTGACGGTGGTCATGGGGGTCAACGAGGAGAAATACGACCCGGCGGTGCACCATGTGGTTTCCAACGCTTCCTGTACAACTAACTGTCTGGCGCCGGTGG
>ENA-UOYA01003828-UOYA01003828.1-activated-sludge-metagenome-genome-assembly--contig:-NODE-3828-length-13131-cov-19.282502_pt1 | contig 13131 bp, 16 predicted proteins | sample MGYA00238163_ERZ764804 | MGnify/ENA primary metagenome ERZ764804 (study PRJEB28919, sample SAMN05720223) | activated sludge metagenome | isolation source: Anaerobic digester | place: Hong Kong...
TTTTACGCCCAAATAACTAATCTTAAAATACGCCCAACCGCCAACTACAAGCATTATAACGGCAATAAGTAGAGAGGGTAATAAAGTGACAAGAAATATAGGAGCATAATTCTTTGTTCCATCAAAAAAATTTGAAAATGTATATGTTTCGTTTTTGTCTATCATTTTTGCAACAATATACCCTCCGGCAAGTATGGGAGCAATTAGTGCGTAGCTTAATCCTTTTAGAAAAGGAATTGAACTTACGACAAGTTGAAGTATTCCTGCAACAAACAGAAAGCCTATGAAGCCACCGATATTTTGTTTGAAAATTTCAAATCCTTTTTTTAAATAATCGATAGAATGGGTTTCGTATCCGTTGTTGAGTAGTTCGCTTAGCGATTTGCCATTCTTGTTTTCCGGCATATCGCTGTCTAATAATTGATTTTCCATGTTTAGCGTTTTGTATAGGAAAAATAATTAAAATTTCAATACTTCGCTGTTTTTATTTATGCAAATAATTTAGCAATTCCGAAAGCAGCAGCAGCAGCAATTGCCCCAATTGCAGTTACTTTTATTGCGCCTTTAAATACGGGTTGTCCCGTAAGTTTGGATTTATAATATCCGAAAATAAATAAACTGATAAGCGTTACAATTACAGAATATATTAATCCATCGTGCGGATGTGCTGCAAAAAAATAGGGAGATAACGGAATAATACCCCCAACGATATAGGATACGCCAATGGTGAATGCAGAATTTCTTGCACGCTTAGGGTCCGGAGTTTCTAAATCTAATTCATATTTCATCATAAATTGCACCCATTTTTCTTTGTCTTTTGCTATCTCTTCCGTTGCAATTTTTACGGTTGCTTCGCTTAATCCTAAATGCGATAAAATTTCCTGTGTTTCTGCAATTTCATTAGCTCGTAAATTATCTACTTCGTACGCTTCCCTTTTTTGTTCTGCATTATAATGGTCTATTTCTGCGCGTCCGGCTAAGTAGCCACCTAAGCCCATAGCAATAGAGCCTGCTGCAATTTCTGCAATTCCTGCCGTAATTACTAAGGAAGATGAAGCAACTGCTCCACTAAGTCCTGCGGCTAATGCAAAAGGAACGGTAAGCCCGTCAGACATACCAATTACAATGTCTTTTATTGTGTCAGAGCTTTTCACGTGTTCCTCATGATGTGCCTTTAATTTGCGAGTAACTTCCGGATGTAAATGCATAAAAAATATAAATTAAACATTTTGGTTAAGCGTACAGGTACTAATTTATCTTGCTTCTAAAGAATCCATTTTAGTAATGGTATAAGTTGCTTTTCTAAGTTTATTATCCCCTTCAATAGTCCATTTTGCAATATTGTAAATGTTTATACTGTCATGTAAATACAATGCACCGGAAGAGCTGAACGTGTCTGTTTTTGATATTCCACTTGCAAAAAATATTTTAGTAAATGCGCCTTTAGGATAAGGCATAAAACTATCTATACTTCTGCAATCTTCATTAATTTTTCTGGTTTCATTGGGGGCAATGGTAAATGAATCCAATGAGAAATAATATCCGGAGTCGATTAGCTTGTAATTTCTAAGAAATACAGCACTTGATAGTTCATTTTTAACGTAAAACTCACCACATGAAGATTTGAATTTTAGCTTATCGCATGCTGAAATAGTTGTAATAAGTCCAAATAAAAAGAAGATTGTTTTTCTGCGAAGTTTCATAAGAAGTAATTTATTTTTCTACGATAATTTTTAATAGTACGATGTAAATATCGTTTAAAATAGAATGTAAATATACTAAACATTAAAGATAATTAAAATTCTTGCTATCGGGTTTCGGGTCGGGGTTTTGCGAGGGAGTGGATTTTAGCACTAAATTCCATGAGAAGAATCGAAACTCAGGTATAGCATAAATGTTTCATGCGAAGCACTTGCCCGCTCTCTTGCAAAACCCTTGTTACAGGTAGGTGTTCTTTCGGTCGTGTCGTCCAATGTTTTTAAGTATTTTCGGCTGGCGTGCGGTTGTATTTTTTATTTTTTTGTAGGTTGAAAATTTTTAAAACTAATTTTCATGGAGTGGGCTTATATTTTAAATCCAAATTTTTTCAATTTCTTTAAGGATTCATACGCTCTAATTAACGCTTGTTCTTTGATTTTTTCCTTTTTGGCTAATGCGGTTTGAACCGTTTTTACATTGGCTAATTCAAGGTGGTCAAATACTTTTGTTTGGCTGGCTACATCTATCATGCGTTTCCAATTATCTTTTGAAACTAATAGGAGTTTGTCGTAGATAAATTTTGTTTTGTACTTTCTTGAAAAATGCAACAGAAACTTCCGCTTTCGGGTCGTAATCCATACTGGTTGAATAAATATCCAATACTTGACGATAAAAGACTTTTTCCGAAGCTCGAATATCCCGTATGCGTTGCAATAATTCTTTCCAATATCCGCCACCACCCAGATTTTTCAGGCGTTCATCGTCCATGGTGAAACCTTTGCGAATGTATTCGTTGAGGCGTTTGGTGGCCCAAATTCTAAATTGTGTAGCAACTTTTGAATTGACACGATAACCCAACGAAATTATCATATCCAAATTATAGTGCTTAGTGTCGTATTTTTTGCCATCAGTGGCAGTTCGTAAGAATTTCTTACTAACTGATTCTTCTTGTAATTCTCCCTCCGAAAAAATATTTTTTATATGTTGCGTAATACCTGATCGCTCTACACCAAAAAGCATAGCAATTTGGTCTTGTGTAAGCCAAACGGTTTCATTTTCAAAACGCACATCCACCGAAATTTTTTCATCTTCGGTTTTGAATAGGATAAATTGGGAGTTGGAGGTTTGCATTGGATTATATTCTTACATTTCAGCAATTAGTAAACTCAAAACTTCGTTTTCTGTTTTGCAGTTGTTAATTTTTGATACAACTTTATTCGTGTATTCGACAATATTTTCATTTGGTAAAATGTACAATTCTTTCCAGTCATTATATTGAAGAACAAAATATTCAAGATTGTTTTTTCTGTAAACATTATTAGCTACTAAATCATTCTCAAAATTTAAAGAAAAGCTAAGGCCTTGCTTGTCCATTAGGTTGTAATACGTAGCAAAAACATCAAAATTTCCTGCATTCGGAATTTGCGTTTTTGTTATTGTTTCTTTTCGGGTTTCGTCTTTTATCCAGTAGTTATTGATGCTCATCTTTTACTAAGTCTTTTGCAAAGTCAATAAATAATTTGTGTGCTTTGGTAAATGAATATCTGTCATTTCCTTGTTTTACAGCTATATTTCTTTTGACCATCGTTGTTCCAATAAGTCGTTTTAGGCTTTCGTCATTCTTTAATTGGTTATTGGCGTTGATTACATCTGTCCACGAAGAATTATTGAAGTATTCAATTATCTCGTCAATGTGAAATTCAGAGTAATTAAGTTCCTCTAAAAAGTTCTTTCCGTCTTTGTCGAGTTCATAACATAAAACCGAAAAGAAAATGGAAATATCCCTTGATGTATTTTCGTTTGTATCGCTTGAAACGAGATAATAGAAATCTTGATTCCCAATAAGTTCAAAACCAAACGACTTTTCAAAAAACTCAATATAAAAATCTTCGTTTCTCTTGATTGTTTCAAACGATAAATCTTCAACCGTAATAAACTTACCTTCCATTAGAGAAGTTACTATTTCTTTATGTTTATCTGGATACATCTTCTTGTTTTTTGATTGTTAGTTTTGGCATAATTAGCTCCGAATTTTCATTAGAAATAGAAATGTTTTTTCCGTCTTTACTTACTGAAACTTCATAATCTTCTTCAAAAAGCAGACTCGTTACCATAAAGAAGTTGTCAAAAGAAAAATTCTCATTTTCTTCTTTGATTAAATGTTCACACCATTTGAAGAAATCATCAACGGGTAAGTTCTGGTTCAGTGTTTCTTTATACTTCGACTTGTCAAACAGCCAATCATTCGTTTGCTCGGAATCTTCGATTACAATTACTTCTTCTTCGTGTTGAAATTGTTCAAAATATTCTTTCGTGTTTTCGTACACAAATTTGTTGTAGATATTATCACGAGTAGAAACGAAAATGCGTGGCGGTTCAATTTCTTTGTAACAATTCCCATTGGTTAAATAGTAATGAAACCCTCTTAAATATTGACTTTCTGTTTTTATTCGTTCAATTAAAGGTAATAATTCATTAGTGAGCGTTACAGATTGCAAATTCAAATCTTTGGCAACTTGACGAAGTAAGTGATACAGTTTTTCAAATTCTCGTCTAATACTTTCGTCTGCATAATCAAATCGCTTTACATTCGTAAATTGAGAAACGTTCAATAGTTCATTGTAAATTGATTGACTGTGATTTACGTCTAAAATCGTATTGAGTGGCGAAATGTAATTTTCAATTAAATATCTCGCTTTATGGATTTTCTCCTGATAATCAATTTTCTTATTATTTGCTTTCAGTTCTTTTGATTCTGTCAATAAACTTTTGGTGTTGTTTATAACTGCATTTGTGAACTTTTTGATTTGGTTGGATAGAGCTTCAATTCTCTCCAATAAAATATTTTTATCGTCATTTATTCCTTCTTTTATTTTTAGAAATAAAGTTCTGATTGCTTGTCCGAAATGTTCAATTTCTTCGGGTAAAAGTGGTTTGAATTTTTGATGTATAAATTCAAAAAGGACAAAATATGGTTCGTTAAATGCGAAGTCGTCATTTTGCTCAACCAAAATTTGATATTCTGTTAGCTGTTCCCGAATATTCTTGTCGTAATTCTCTATACAGATAATCAAAGATTCTTTTGTAATGATGTCGTTCTTAACCTGTATATCAAAAAGGTCTCGTAGCAAATCGTAATGACTTGCCATAAACTGCAATATTGATTTTGGTTCGGTCTTAATCATATTTCCAATACTGTTGCTCTAAAAATCGGTTGTTTCGTATTATGCTTTCTCTGATTTTAATTACGTTATTGTCTGAACTTTGTTTAATTCTGTTCGTCATTTCGGCTTTGTTCCCTTTCAAACTTTGAGAATATTTTTGAAAAAGTACATCATAATTTTCGGGAATGTATAATTGAGAGAATTCAAAAACCTCTTTAATTCTCAAAAATTCTTCAAGTCCATTAAAGTCGTAATCAACAAAAACAAGCAACTGATTTACACAAAGGCAATTAAGAGATTCTTTTCCTATTCGTCCGTATTTATGAAGAAAAACAAAGTTTTTACCTAACAACTTTTCTGCAACTAAAAACGTGTCCAAATTCTCAACAATGCAAATGTGTTTAGCTTCAATTTTGTCTGCGTTACAAGCAAATAGTTGAAATTTGTTTGTGTAATCTTCTAAATTTATTTCGTTGTTATTGACTTTAATCGTTTCAAAACCTCTTAACATAAAAATTGGTGTTGAAGCTGTTTTTTGAATTTTAGAGTTTCTGAATTTCCGAACATTGTCCGATTTATCTTTAACTTCAATATCTTCAGGGAAATGTGTTGTAAAGAAATTTTCAAATTCAGCTGGTTTGCTTATTTCATATCGGAATCCTCTACCTGATTTTGTTTTTTCGAGAATCAAAGACGAAATCAATCCTTTAAAATGTTGTGAATTCAAAACAGTTTTAGGGATTGCTTTTTCTGTAAGAAAAGAATCCTCTTTTAATTTCTTGTATGTTCTGAAATCTGTTTGGTTCATTTGGCTTTCGTTTTACGATAAATTACATTTCCGTTATTTTCGCTCAAAACAATTTTTCCTTTGCTTCTTCTTACTAAATAATATTTGTTAAATCCGTCATAAGGGTGCAATGGTGCGGCTGATATTGGAACAAAATTGTTTTCTTTACAGAAATTCAAAATTTCAATTCTGTTCGCTTCGTCAATTGTCCCGATTTCATCAACAAAAATTACAATTTTATTTTCATCATCATTGATTACAATTTGGTGGATAATTGTCATAATGATTACCATTCTAATCATTTTATCTGTTCCGTCCGATTCAATTTGATTTCTCAAATCAACAACCTTGTGTTGTCCTTTCTTATCAAGATGTAACTTGATGTCAAAAAGGTTATTAAAATCAATTATGGATTGGTTGTCCAAATATCTGTTTAGAATATTGAGATTTTCAGATTGGTCGTCAAAGATGAGTTCAGAAGTTAAATCTCTAATATCCATTATCTTCTTCAAATCTTTGATTAAATTCTCGTTCGGAATAATTTCGATACTCAAAGAATCAATGTCAGAGATTTTTATTTTTCGGATTTTAGAATTGAATTGATTATTGATGAACGCTCCAAATTCTTCAAATTTTGAATAAAGTGTTTTGCAAGGAATTGAAAATTGCGTTGAGATGTTTTTCAATAAAGCGTCAATACTTTTTTGCTTATCGTCAAGCGTTGCAAGTTCAGAATCAAGATATTTGATAAACTCATCTTCAGAAGCAAAAACGGTTCCCGTTTTTGTTTTAAGATTTTCAAATAATCGTTCTTTGTTGTTTTTGATACTCTCTCGCTCGGCAGAATTTCGTTCAAAATTTTTGAAAAGGTTGTCAAGTGTTTCGTTTGTTTGATATTCAATAGGAATTATGTCTGATTGCTCAACTTTTACTTTCCAACCTTGAATTTCCTTAATACGATTTTCTGCTTTGTTGATGTCTTCCGAAAGTATATTTATAGCCTCGTTTATTCTTGCGATGAGTTCCGTTGTTTGTTTTAATCCTTTTCCTGTATTCTCTTGACTTTGAAATAGATTTTTTAGTTCTTCTTCTAATTCTGCAAGATTTTTTTCAAGTTCGGGTAACGAATTAAGTTCCTCAATTTTCTTTTCTGTTTCTTTAATTTTGGTTTGAACAGAAGAAAGTTCAGAACGGTATTTTTCTAAATCTTTTGCTATCGGCAAAAGCTTTTCGTTACTTGTTTTTTCCTTGATTGCTGTTTCTCGTTGTATTTTTAAGTCATCAATAGACGGAATCGGTTTCCCTTTTAAATCTTTGGGAATAGTAATTGCTCCGTCAAATATTTTCATTATATCAGCTAATTTTTCAATTTCCGATTGAATATTTTCTTTCGGTAATGAAGTAATGGAATCGGAAAGAATTGCGTTTAACAATTCTTTGTCTTTCCCATATTTGCTTATTTGATGAATGAGCAAATTCGAGTAACTCTCAATTTGTCTGTCAAGTTTTGAAATTTCTTGATTGAGTTTAGAAATTTTGTTTTCTAAATCTCTGCTATTTAGGTTTTGATTTTCAATTTGAGTTAATCGGCTTTCGATGTCTTTTCTTTCTTTGTCTAAATTACTGAACGACTGTTTCAAAAAGTCAATTCCTTCATACGATTTTATATTTCGGATTTTTTCGTTAAGCGATCCTTTGGCTGAACCTTTTTGAGAAATGGTTGCTTCTAATTTTCCAATAGTTTGATTGAGATTGTTTTGTTTCGGGATTAAATCTTCGCTTAATTGTATTCTGTTTTTCTCCCGCTCATTCTTTTTTGCTAAAAGTTTTGTGTTAATATCAATATTCACAGAAGAATAGAGTTTATCAAACGCAAATACAATTTCCGATAAAATTTGATTTTTGGCTTTATATTGATTGACCAATTCCTTGAAGTCTGAAAAACTTCTTTGAATACTTCTAATTACTTTTATTTCTCGATTGTGTTTCAAAAGGGTTTGAATGTCCTTTTGATTTTTCTTTGAAAATTCAACTTGTTCGTTTTCTTTGTTGTCAGCAATAATCAAAGATTCCTTTAATGTCTTGTTGTCAATAAGTTTTGAATTTATCAGGTAACGATAAATTTTAGAAAAGTTATTGCTTATTTCTCTTTGGTCTTGCGAAGCTCCCTCGTTTAGCCAAACAACACCATTGTTTTTCTTTCCTTTTTGATAAACAAAATTGAAAAGGTCTCGTCTGTTTGAATATTTGCTGTACTCCACACCTGACGAAGAAAGGTCTGCAAGTAGAGAATCAAATTTCTTTAATTTCTGCCCTTCCGATGTTTGTACAAAATATTGTTCTTCTTTGTAATCGCTGTCAATTTTGTAATAATCCAAACTACCTTCTGAGTTTTTCTTGACTAAAATGCAGTAGTATCGCTTTTTGAAAATTTCAAAAACTATGTAGCTTGAATTGATTGAGGGAAAGTAGTGGTTAATCGTAGTTTTGTCGCCTGTTCTGTTACCACTAAAAGTCATTTGCTTTCCGTCAATGATATACAGAAAGTTCAGAGCATAAATCAGTGTACTTTTTCCAATATTATTTGGTCCAACTATTTGTAATGAATCACAATCGCCTAACTCAATGTCAGCTTTTGAGTAAATGTCTGAATTTAGTATGACTAATCTTTTTAACATCTCTTATGTATTCATAATAAAGTTTTTCTCAAAAATCTCATCCAAGTGATACTGCAAAAATTCTTTTTTAGGCATATATTTTTGGGGCATCACAAGCTTTGAATTTTCTAAATGTGAAAAATATTTGCCGTAATAATCGTTTTGCTGTTTCTTTTTCAGTCGAGAAGAAATCAATATTTCATATTTTTCATTCAGACCAATCAAACCTTTATCATAAGCTTTATCATACAATGCAGATAAGCAAATTCCGTTTTCAGGATTTAACCGTTCATCTTCATTTTTCGACCAAGGAATTATATGACTTGCAAAAAGTAATTCAGGAATATCAATACCTGTAATTGCACATTTTCCGGAATAATTGGCAACAACAATTTGTCTGAAAACATTTTGATTTATTCTCGTTTTAACTTCTCGAATTTTTGTTTCGCCTTTCAAATCTTTCAGGTCAAAAAGTAAATCATCAAATTTGGTTTCAATAGTTTGATTTTCTTTTCCCGCTAAAATTTGCTCACTTTCAAAAATCAACAATTCTTTGTTTTGTGCAAATTCATCCCAAATCGGCTGACATTGTTTAATTCCGCCAACCATTCCTTTTACTCCTCTGTTTTGATGATAAGGGTCGCAAGCTGCAAAATTTGTAAGGCGAATTGCAATTGAATTTACAGTTCTCCCTAATAAATTTGCCATTTCAATGATTTCCGGTGTTCTGGTGTGCATTTTGCCAAAAGGTAATTTTAAATACAGATTAAAAACCAGCACCAATTCATCTTTTGTCCAAAGTTTTCTTTCAGCCATTTTATAATCTCACAAATTTATCTTTTTCCAAATAATGAATTTCTGTACAGGCTGCACTGTAACCCATTTCATTTAATGGGTCAAAGGAATTGTTTATTTTTGACAAACCATCAAAAAAAAGTTCTCCATCATCATCATACATTCTGAACGGAAATTTATGTTTATCAGTTTTTAAAGACAAATGTCTTTTGATAAGTTCATCATCTTTTAAACTGTTTTCAACTATTTTGGTAATTACGAAATTCATAAGCATAAGATTTTAAGCCGCTCTCGTTCTCAATGTGTCGCAAGCATCTTTGTTCATTTCAACGTGAGCAATGGGATGGAATCCGGCACGAATAAATCCTTCTGACAGTCCTCCTGCTCCGGCAAATAAATCTATATAGTTCAATTTTTTCATTCTTTAAATCTGTTCAATATAATGTTTTTGTTTGTTTTTTGCTTAGTAAAAATAGCAAAATAATTTGTTCAAATGAGCCATTTACGAATGGATTTTTTATTGTTTTATGGTATTCGTGATTCGCTCCGCTTAATTGTGTGGTTGCCAAAAATTTGTTTTTTTTAAAAAATACGTGTTTCCAAAAAAAATAAAAAATAAGAGTTAGGTTGGTGTGCTGTCTTCCGAAATGTTGTCTGTTTACAGGCTCGTTTACAAGTGTCTAATTTGTTTCTGTTTTCCGTCAAGAGTAGTTTGTTGTGCCGTGTTGCGGCATACCCAAATTGATGCCTACAAAGCGAATAGAAGTTGGGCTATTGCAAAAAAAATAATTCAAGTGTACGAAAAGCATAAGATGGACTTATTTTTTTTAAAAGAAGTTGTCATTTTCTAAAATAATTATAGTTATTTTGGAATACAATCCAAAATTATTATGCTATTTTTGGAATTAAATCTAAAATAATTATGTTTATTTTGGATTTTCTTATTGTAAAAAATCTTCTACGTTATCTGGGGTTACAATAATTTCTTTTACATTTTTATAATTTTGTGTGAACGTGGAAGAGAAATGTACTTTTGCCTTAGGATTCCATTTGATTTCAACCGCCCATAATTTCTGATTATACTGTTCTATATAATCAATTTCTTGCTGTTGAATTGTCCTCCAAAAAAAAGTTTTTGCATCTAAATTATTTTGAGCTAAATATTTTTTACGTTCACTAACAACATAATTTTCCCATAAATGTCCAACATCTGTACGTTTATGAAGCGGTAAAAAATTTCCCGTAATTGCATTGATAATACCATTGTCGTAAAAGTAAATTTTCTTCCCTTTTTTTATTTCGTTGCGTACGTTTCCGGCTAAAGCGGGTAGTTTGAATACCACAAATGCTTGCTCCAGCAAGTCAATATATTTTTCGATAGTTTTGTTATCTGCTTGTACTAACTGGCTTAATTCATTGTAATTCACTTCACTTCCAACTTGTAGCGCCAGCGCTTTTACTATTTTTTCTAATAAAGTTGGTTTACTTATTTGTTCTAAACGAAATAAGTCTTTGTATAAATAGCTGTTGGCTAATAATTTTATATGCTCTTCTTCATCAGCGGGGTGATTAATTATTTCCGGATACGAGCCATAAATTAACCGTTGTTCCAGTTGTCGTTTTGCTTCTAATAAGCCGTATTCTTGACTTAATTCTGCAAAGGAGAGAGGTAATAATTTCATTTCATATTTTCTGCCGGTGAGGGGCTCATTTGTTTTATTTGCCAATTCAAAGGCAGACGAACCTGTTGCAATTACTTGTACTGTTTTAATTTGATCCGTAATAATTTTCAAAACAATACCAATGTTTTTAATACGTTGTGCTTCATCAATAAAAAGGATTTCATTTTTTCCAATAATATTTCTGAGTTTGGTGGCATTGGGTTTACTCAATAAATCATGTGTATCGTCATCATCACCGTTAAGGTATAAAGCTTTCTTCTTTTTGTTCTGAGCTATTAATTGCTCCGCAAAGGTTGATTTTCCTGCTTGTCGGGGGCCAAAAATAAGCATCGCTTTACCTTTAAATAATCGTTGTTGCGCATACGCTAATTGTGTACGAACTATCATAAATTAGGATTTTATTCCCAAAAATACATAATACTTTTCGATTTTAATCTAATTTAATTATAATAATATTGGAATCTAATCCAAAATTATTATAATCATTTTAGATTTTTATACTAAAAGCCAATTTATTTTAATGAAAATATAGTGAATTTGACATGAATTACAGTGTCGTCTTAATATTCAACTCTTTTAGTTGCTTTTCATCAATCGTACTTGGTGGTTATACAATTGCTTTATTTTCTGCAATATATTTATAATCAAAGCAATTTGTTCTGCTTTTGTTAAGGCGCGACTTTTTATATCAAAATCTATTCTTTCCGGTTCTTTATAAATCCCATTTTTTAATTTTTACACTATGTTAGAACCATGTATAATTCTATAAACATATAAAGTGTCATCTTCTATTTTGAAAATCACAATCCAATTTCTTACAGCAACACAAAGAAATTTTCTTTTTGCCCAAAATTTATGACGACAAAGCGCATATTTTATAGGTTGTGCTTATTTTGATATTGATAAGATAAGATTTTCTGCCCAAATTGCACCAGCACCTTCTGTGTTTAAATCTTCAACATATTCAGCTATTCTTTGTATGGTTTTTTGTGCAAGTGGTTTTATAATTATCTTCATATTTCACTAAGCGTCTTTTTTAGTGAAGCATTTCGTTTTTCTAATTCTTTTTTCATAAATGCAGTTACTTCTTCTGTAGAATATCCTTCATGTTTGTCTTCTTCTTCAGTATCTTTTAAGTGCAATTCCCATTCTTCATCGGTTACTTTTCTACCAATGCCGAAAGCCAAATCCTGAATAGTGAGTTTGCGTGGTGGCTCTGTTTGCTTATTTTTTGATGAAGACATATTCAAATATAATGAAAGAAGAGGAAAGGTGCAAGTGTTTGTAATTGGAATGAAGGGTCCACTACGAGATACTGTAATGAGAAATAAAAATTATTGAGGTCATAGTTTAACTACATACTAATTTATCTTGATAAATAACATCTCTTTCTACCATTCTTCTAATAAGATTGTCGAAGATAGTATTTTTGGATTGAGAACGATTTATCCGGTAACTAAATTCGCTTAAATATCGATTGATGTTAAATTCGGATACCCAAGAAAAGGTAGTTCTCAACCAAGTTTTTACTTGATGTATCATTGTGTGCAGAATAGGAAAATTTTGCCCTTTGTTGCTGGGAATTTGTGTGATATTATAATCTTTAATTGGTCTGTAACCTTTCCATTCATCAGTAATCACATTTGCTGATTTATCAATGTGTTTATCAAAAATTTCTCTTAATGATCTAGCTGAAAAATCTTTGATTTTCCGGGCATAAAACCGCTTTACTTTCCCTTCTTCTGTAACTTCGACGGCACAAATAACTTTCTTCTTTTTTGCGTCATAACTCCGTCCCTGCTTGCTTTCTTCTTTTCCCCCAACGGTAAATTCATCAACATAAACAGTTCCTATCATTCCGTTATTTTCGTTGGATTTCATTGCCTCTCTCACTTTGTGCATAAATAAACGTGCAGTATTTTCGGATATTCCGTAACGAACAGACATTTGCAAAGCAGACATATCTTTGGTGGTAGCAGACATCTCAAAACAAATGAAAAATGCCTTTCTAAGACCAAATTTAACCCGATGGAAAAGTGTTCCGGCTGTAGGACTTTCGGTATCGCTGCAAATATTACAGGTTCTGGAGAAATCTTTCCGTATTTGAAACTTTTTATGCCCACATTTTCGACAACAATAACTATTTTCCCATTTTATAGAAGCAAGATATTCTTTGCAATCTAAGTCTGTTTTAAAGCGTTCAGCGAACTCTAAGAGGTTTTGACCCTTGAAAATTTCCATTTTTTAGTGATTTTATGAGAGTTTAAAGATATGAAATTATCTTCTGACCTCAAAAAAAAATTATTGTTGTTTTAGCAAATTTTTAAATACGTTCTCTAACTTTTTAA
>ENA-UOYA01003829-UOYA01003829.1-activated-sludge-metagenome-genome-assembly--contig:-NODE-3829-length-13131-cov-6.733022_pt1 | contig 13131 bp, 13 predicted proteins | sample MGYA00238163_ERZ764804 | MGnify/ENA primary metagenome ERZ764804 (study PRJEB28919, sample SAMN05720223) | activated sludge metagenome | isolation source: Anaerobic digester | place: Hong Kong...
CCCGCCCGCGATCAGCGTCGGCAGGAAGCCCGCGACGGTTTCCAGCAGGATACCCGGGGGCAGAAGTGCCAGATGGCGCCCGGCATGTTCAGCGCCAACTGCCGCGATGACCGATTGGGCAACGGTCAGCATGTGCGCGGCAAACAGGCACACGCCCTTGGGGGTTCCTGTTGATCCCGAGGTGAAAGTGATCCGCGCCGTTCCCTCATGCAAGGGAACCGGCGCGGTGCGGCACGGCTTGGCACCCGACAAGGGGGATGTTGTATAGAGCGCCTGCGCACCGCATGTCTGGATGGCGTGCCGCGTCTGATCGGCCGAGAAGAAGCGCGGCAGCGACAGAACGGGAATTCCGGCATGTAGCAGCGCCAGCTCAAGCAGAGCTTCATCAACGCCGTGATCAGTCTGAAGAGCGACCGGGCGGGTGGCATCATGCTGGGTGAGCAGATGAGCCGAAAGGCGTTCCACTTCAGGCAGGATCCCTCCGTAGGCAATCGAATTGCCATCGGGCGCGTCAATCGCGATCCGTTCGGGATGGTTGATGGCATGGGCGCGAAGCGCGTTGAACAGTGTGCTCACGCGGCAATCTCCTGGTTGCGACGGCCAAGCCAAGCAGAAATCGCGTCTTGCCCCGCTGCGATCTCGCCAATGCAGACCCGCGGGTCCTGATCATAGTAGCTGCCCCAATGGGCCGCGTCGTTGCCAAGGCTTTCGGGCCGGGCAGAGGCGATTTCGATGATCGGCACGCCGATACGGGCAAACATGCGCCGCAACGGAGCCGTCAGCGTGGCAGCGGCGATTTCGCTGCCCGAGCCAAGGTCATTTGCGGCCTGCCCCCAAAGCGTGAGGATCGCCATCGCGCTGCACGCTGCGAAATTGCCGATTTCGACGATTGATCCGCGCGCAACCTGCCGGTTGAGCACCGCACTGGCATGGGCTTCAATGGGTTGATCGAGATAGCGTTCCAGAAAGAGTGGCGCCTCTCCGGCACGCGTATAGCCGAGGGCCGCGAGGCCGGACTGGCCGACATAAGTGTCATAAGCTGGCCGGATGTCGGCCCCGAATGCGCGCTTGTAGCAATGACGGATCATTGCAATCGCGGTCGGATCGGTCATCAAAATGTCCTCTGCAATTCGGTGTCTGATGCAAAGACGCCACCCGATTTCGGGTTCCGCAGTTCTCCCGCAAAATTACGGTGATGAGGATGTGCGACGAGGCCATTGCCGCGCGGGCGATGCCCCTCTAGCACGCTTCCATGATTGCAGATGTTGACCCCTTTTACGCCATTTCCATCAGTCGCTTGGCGCATCAGCTTGGTGCCAGTGGCCAAGACATCATTCACATGGAGTTCGGCCAGCCATCCACCGGTGCGCCTGCCGCTGCCATCGAGATCGCGCACCGCATTATTGACAGTGACCCGATGGGCTATTGGGAAAATCCGGCTCTGAAAGCGCGGATCGCGAAGCATTATTCCGATGCTTTTGGCGTTACGGTCGATCCCGAACAGGTGCTGCTCACCTGCGGCGCATCGCCTGCGCTCGTGCTGGCGCTGTCCTGCCTGTTCGCGCCCGGCGCCCGCGTTGCCATCGCGCGGCCGGGCTATGTGGCTTATCGCAACACGCTGAAGGCCTTGTACCTTGCGCCTGTTGAACTGCCCTGTGGTCCGGAAGAGCGCTTCCAGATTACGGCGCGCGCACTGGCCGAGATGGACGAGGCGCCAGATGGCGTCATCATCGCAAGCCCGGCAAACCCCACCGGCACAATCATTCCGGATGAGGAACTCGCCGAGATCGCGGCTGTGTGCCGTAAGCGGGGAATCCGCATCGTGTCCGACGAAATTTATCATGGCCTGAGCTATTGCGCGCCCGCCGGATCAATGCTCGCGCATGCGCCCGATGCACTCATCGTCAACAGCTTCTCCAAATATTTCAGCATGGCAGGCTGGCGGCTCGGCTGGCTTGTCGTCCCGCCCGATCTTGTCGGTGCGGCGCGTGCGCGCATGGGCAATCTGTTCCTCACGCCGCCGTCGCTCGCGCAACATGCCGGGCTTGCCGCTTTTGACTGCCGTGAAGAGCTGGAAGGGCATATCCGCACCTATGCGCGCAACCGCGATCTGCTGCTCGAAGCGCTTCCTGCAATGGGGCTCACGCGCATCGCGCCGCCCGATGGCGCCTTCTACATCTATGCCGATGTTCGCCATCTGACCAATGACAGCCTTGCTTTGTGCGAGGATATTCTGCGCGAGACAGGCGTTGCGACGGCGCCGGGGATCGATTTCGACCCCGTGGATGGGCATCACTTCGTGCGGTTCAGCTTTGCCGTCTCCACGCCGCTGATCGAGGAGGCCATTCGGCGGCTCACCCCTTGGTTCAAGGCGCGCGCATCGGCCTGACGGAAACACCGTCAAACCGTGCATCCGTATGCACGATTGTTGTCAGCGGCGATAAAAGGCGTAGTTGCCACATCAACCAATTACAGGGTGAGTGGTGCCATGGGTTTCGTAGCTGACAAACTGATCCTCTTCGGGGCAACCGGGGATCTTTCCCAGCGGATGTTGCTGCCCTCGCTCTGTGCGCTCCATGCAGACGGGCTGGTGCCGGAGAACCTCCAGATCATCGGCACGGCGCGTTCGGAACTGGACGATGAGGGCTTCCGCGCTTTTGCGGCGACAGCGCTCAACACCTATCTACCCGAAGAGCGCAAAGGCGCTATCGCAGGCTTCCTGACGCATCTCTCCTACCAGATGGTCGATGCCTCGCATCCTGAGCAATTCCCGGCGCTTGCCGCCAAGGTCGGCGATACGAAGAACGGCCTTGCCATTTTCCTGTCGACAGCACCTTCGCTGTTTGAGCCGACCATTGCGGGCCTGTCTGCAGCGGGTCTTGCCGGTGGCAACAGCCGCATTGGCCTTGAAAAGCCGCTGGGCACGGACTTTGCCTCCAGTTGCCAGATCAACGATGCAGTGGCCGCGGCTTTCAGCGAAGACCGGATTTTCCGCATCGATCATTATCTCGGCAAGGAAACGGTGCAGAACCTTCTTGCGCTGCGTTTTGCCAACATCCTGTTCGAGCCGCTCTGGAATGCCAGCCATATCGAGCATGTGCAGATCACCGTTGCCGAGACAGTGGGGCTGGAAGGCCGCGTCGGCTTTTACGACGGGGCAGGCGCGCTGCGGGACATGGTGCAGAACCACATGCTCCAGTTGCTTGCCCTCGTCGCCATGGAGCCGCCCTCGAGCTTTGATGCAACCGCCGTCCGCGACGAGAAGGTGAAGGCGCTTCGCTCGCTGCGTTTGCTCGATGCGGGGGAAAGCGTGACGGGCCAGTATAAGGCTGGTGCCATCTCCGGCGCGGCAGTGCCGGGCTATGATGACGAGCTTGGCAAGCCTTCGGGCACCGAGACGTTCGTTGCCTTGAAGGCGCATCTCGACAATTGGCGCTGGAAGGGCGTGCCTTTCTATCTGCGCACAGGCAAGCGCCTGCCCGAGCGCAAGACGGAAATCGTCATCCAGTTCAAGCCGGTGCCGCATTCCATCTTTGCAGGTGCTGGCGCGCAGGCTGCGCCCAACCGGCTCATCATCGGCATCCAGCCGCAGGAAAATATCCGCCTGTCGGTCATGGCGAAGGTGCCGGGTCTTGATCGCGGTGGCGTGCGCCTGCGCGAAGTCCCGCTGGATATCTCGATGCCCAATGCCTTTGCCGCTGCTGAGCGCCGCATTGCCTATGAGCGGCTGCTGCTCGATTTGATCGAGGGCGATCAGACACTGTTCGTCCGCCGTGACGAAGTGGAAGCGCAATGGCACTGGATCGATGCCATTCGTGCAAGCTGGGCGGAACACGGGTTGCAACCAAAGCCTTATACCGCAGGAAGCTGGGGGCCATCATCCGCCATTGCGCTGGCGGAACGCGACGGAGTGACCTGGCATGACTGATCTGAATGCAGCCGTTGCACGCGTTACGGCGCGCATCGTCGAGAAGAGCAAGGCGAGCCGCCAGCGCTATCTTGATCTGATCGCGCGCGAAGGCGAAGCGGGGGTGAACCGTACGCAGCTGTCCTGCGGCAATCTGGCGCACGGTTTTGCGGCAGCCGAAGGCGACAAGGCGGCGATCCGCACAGGTGGCGCGATGAACATCGGCATCGTGACGGCCTATAACGATATGCTCTCGGCGCATCAGCCCTATGGCCGCTATCCAGAAGCCATCAAGATGTTCGCGCGTGAAGTCGGCGCGACGGCACAGGTCGCAGGCGGCGTTCCTGCCATGTGCGACGGTGTGACGCAGGGCCAGCTTGGCATGGAGCTTTCGCTCTTCAGTCGCGACACGATTGCGATGTCGACAGCCATCGGCCTGAGCCATGCGATGTTTGAAGGCACGCTGCTGCTGGGCATTTGCGACAAGATCGTTCCGGGTCTTCTGATCGGCGCGTTGCGCTTTGGCCATCTGCCCGCGATCCTCGTGCCCGCCGGGCCAATGCCTTCGGGCCTTGCCAACAAGGAAAAACAGCGGGTTCGCCAGCTTTATGCCGAAGGCAAGGTTGGCCGCGCTGAACTGCTCGAAGCTGAAGCGGCCTCCTATCATGGCGCTGGCACCTGTACCTTTTATGGCACCGCCAATTCCAACCAGATGATGATGGAAGTCATGGGGCTGCACATGCCGGGCGCCGCTTTCGTCAATCCCGGCACGAAGCTGCGGACCGAATTGACCCGCGCAGCCGTCCATCGTGTTGCGCAGATCGGGCAGGGCGGTGGTGATTACCGCCCGCTTGGGGCTTGCGTGGATGAAAAGGCCATCGTGAATGCCTGTGTCGGGCTGCTGGCGACCGGGGGCTCGACCAACCACGCCATCCATCTGCCTGCCATCGCGCGGGCAGCTGGCGTGCAGCTTGACTGGCAGGACATGGATGAGCTTTCCGGTGCTGTTCCGCTGGTCGCGCGCGTCTATCCCAATGGCTCGGGCGATGTGAACCACTTCCACGCCGCAGGCGGCATGGGCTTCGTCATCCGCGAATTGCTCGATGCAGGCCTGCTGCACCGCGACATCATGACGGTCGCAGGCGATGATCTGACGGCCTATGGTCAGGAGCCGGTGCTGAAGGACGACGCGCTCGCATGGCAGGATGCACCCGCTGTCAGCGGTGACGACAGCATGTTGCGTACGCCAGCAGCACCTTTCCAGGCCGATGGCGGCATGCGGCTGGTGCAGGGCAATTTGGGACGCGCGACCTTCAAGACGAGCGCGGTCGACAAGGAACGCCGGACCATTGAAGCGCCATGCCGTATCTTCGAAACGCAGGAAGCTGTGCAGGCGGCCTTCAAGGCGGGCGAGCTGGAGCGCGATGTCATCGTCGTCGTCCGGTTTCAGGGGCCACGCGCCAACGGGATGCCTGAGCTGCACAAGCTGACCCCATCGCTCGGCGTGCTGCAGGATCGCGGCTTCAAGGTCGCCCTTGTGACGGATGGGCGCATGTCGGGGGCCAGCGGCAAGGTTCCGGCGGCGATCCATCTGACGCCCGAGGCCTTGGGCGGTGGGCCGCTCTCGTTGTTGCAGGACGGCGATATCGTGAGGCTGTGCGCCGAAACGGGCATTCTGGAAGTGCAGGCGGATCTGAGCGGGCGAACCCCGGCAACTGCGCCGGTGCTGCCCGATGGCACGGGGCGCGAACTCTTCGCGCTGATGCGCCTGACGGCGGACGGCGCAGAGCAGGGCGGCTCTGCCATGCTCGCAGCGGCAGGTCTGTAATGCGCGTCGTTGCGGTTGACATCGGTGGCACCCATGCCCGCTTCACCTTGGCCGAGGTTGAAGCCGGGCGCGTCGTATCGCTGGGTGAAGCCGTCACGATGCCGACCGCCGAGCACGCGTCCTTCCAGACGGCGTGGGAAGCTTTTGGTGCCGGGGTTGGCGGTGCATTGCCGCGCGCGGTTGCCATTGCGATTGCAGGTCCAGTCACCGGCGACGTCATCAAGTTCACCAATAATCCGTGGATCATCCGCCCGGCGCTGATCCGTGAGAAGCTCCATGTGGACGACTATGTGCTCGTCAATGATTTCGAAGCCGTCGGCCATGCAGTCGCGCAGGCAGGGTCTTCGCATTTCGTCCATCTCTCCGGGCCTGATGCGCCATTGCCGGAAAATGGCACGATCAGCATCGTCGGGCCGGGTACGGGACTTGGCGTGGCGCATGTGTGGCGCGGGAGTGGCAGCTACCATGTCGTCGCCACTGAAGGCGGGCATGTCGATTTCGCGCCGCTCGACGGCATTGAGGACGCGATCCTTGCGCGGCTGCGCAAACGCTATCGCCGAGTGTCTGCCGAACGCGTAGTGTCCGGGCCGGGGCTGGTGGAAATCTATCAGGCGCTCGCCGCCATCGAAGGCCGCGCCGTCCAGCAGCATGACGACAAGACGCTCTGGGGCCTTGGCATGTCGGGTGAGGACAGCCTTGCCGCTGCCGCGCTAGACCGCTTCTGCCTGTCGCTGGGCAGCGTGGCCGGCGACATTGCGCTGGCCCAAGGCGGGCAGGGCGTCGTCATTGCTGGTGGCCTTGGCCTTCGCATCAAGGACAGTCTCGTGCGCTCCGGCTTTGCCGAGCGTTTCTGCGCCAAGGGGCGCTTTGAAAGCCTGATGGCGAGCTTGCCCGTCAAGCTGATCACTCATCCGCAGCCCGGCCTGTTTGGCGCGGCAGCTGCCTTTGCCAAGGAACACCAGTCATGAGCCCGATTGAAGCCATCATGCGCACCTCGCCCGTCATCCCCGTGCTGGTGATCGACGATGCTGCCCATGCCCGCCCCATTGCGGAAGCGCTGGTCGCGGGCGGCCTCAGGGTTCTGGAAGTAACGCTGCGGACCGCTGCCGCGCTCGATGTCATCCGTGAGATGAAGCAGGTGGAAGGCGCGATTGTCGGGGCAGGGACTGTCCTCAACGAGGCGGACCTGCGTGCGTCAATGGATGCGGGTGCCGAATTCATCGTTTCGCCGGGGTTGACCGAGCCCTTGGGTAAGGCGGCGATTGCCAGTGGCATCCCCTTCTTGCCGGGCACCGCCAATGCCGGAGACATCATGCGCGGGCTCGACATGGGCCTGTCGCACTTCAAGTTCTTCCCGGCAGAAGCGGCGGGTGGATTGCCCGCGCTCAAGGCGCTGGCCGCACCCTTTGGTCAGGCGCGCTTCTGCCCCACGGGTGGCATCTCGCCTGCAACCGCGCCTGACTGGCTGGCGCAGGATGCTGTGCTGTGCGTAGGGGGGAGCTGGGTCGTCGGCAAGGGTGCGCCCGATGTTGCCGCGATCACCGCAGCGGCACAATCGAGCGCCGCGCTCGCCCGCTAATCTGCTCTAGTTACGACGCGTGTGGAGTTGCTGCTCCCACGCGAGCGCGTGCTGCACGATGGTGTCGAGATCGGCATGGCGCGGCTCCCAGGGCAGGCGCGCCAGGATTTTCGCATTGTCGGCCACCAGCGCATCGGGGTCACCCGCGCGGCGGCCTTCGATCCGGCGCTCCAGCGTGACGCCCGCCACGCGGTCAACGGCATCGAGAACTTCGTTCACTGAAAAGCCGCGCCCATAGCCGCAGTTCATGATCATGCTCTCGTCAGGAGAGGCCGCGAGCGCCTCAAGCGCAAGGACGTGCGCTTCTGCCAGATCGGACACATGGATATAGTCGCGCACACCCGTGCCGTCGGGCGTCGCATAATCGGTGCCGAACACGCTCACATGGTCGCGCTTGCCGAGTGCGGCTTCCACCGCGACCTTGATGAGGTGCGTGGCGCCCGCAGTTGACTGGCCCGTCCGGCCCTTCGGATCGGCCCCTGCGACATTGAAGTAGCGCAACGCGCAGAAATTGATCGGGTGCGCCTTTGCAACGTCCGCCAGCATGAATTCGCTCATCAGCTTCGACATGCCATAAGGATTGATCGGGCTTTTGGGCGTCTCTTCCGAAACGGGCACCTTGTCAGGAATGCCATAGGTTGCCGCGGTCGATGAAAAGATGAAGTGCGGCACACCTGCCTCAACAGCCGCCGCCAGCAGATTGCGCGTGTTGGCCGTGTTGTTGGCGTAATATTTGAGCGGATTTTCAACCGACTCAGGAACGATGATCGACCCGGCAAAATGCAGGATCGCGCCAATGCCATGCGTTTTGAAAACCTGGGCGAGCAACGCCATGTCGCCAACATCGCCTTCAACCAGCGGAACGTCTTCCGGGATGGCCCAGCGAAAGCCCGTGGTGAGATTGTCGAGAACGACAACCGGCCATCCGCGGTCTCGCAGCGCGAGTACGGCATGGCTGCCAATATAGCCGGCACCTCCGGTGACGAGCACGGGGCGTTTTTCAGCAGATGCGGGCATAGGTGTTCTGTCCTGAAAGCAAGAGAAATTCGGCGGAATGGGCTAGACGCTTGTACTAGTTTGCGCTGGCCATCGACAAGGCATTCTGCATGGCGTTGACAAGCTCGTCTTCGCTGAACGGCTTGTGGAGTATGGCGCAGATGCCAAGCGAAAAAGCTTCAATTTCAAGATCGCTGTCACCATGCCCGGTCATCAATATGGCCTGGTTGGAATGGCCTGCGTCGCGCAAGTGGCGAAAGACGGTAAATCCGTCGTAATCGGGCATGCGAAGGTCAAGGAGGATAAGATCGGCAGGCTCGAGCGCTGCCTGCGCAAGGAAGTCGGCAGGGGAATTCCACGCGGACACATTATGGCCAAGCAATCTTATCAATAGCTTGGTCGAATCGAGGACGTTTATATCATCATCGATAATGTGGACGGTGTTGTTTGCAGCCATTCGCGCCCGCTTTCGTTTGCGCAGTTTAATGTCACAAATCCGGCCAATCTGCCAGCCCTTCAACCCGCTTCGGTCACGTTTTGTTGTACGATTGTGAAACAGTTGGCGAAGCCATTGCATTCACCGCCGCCCGCGCCATATGGCCTAGGTAAATAAACTCCCGATTCCAGAACAGGTTCCATGGCCAACACACATCACACCCGCATGCTCATTCTCGGCTCCGGCCCGGCAGGTCTTTCCGCCGCGATTTACGGCGCGCGGGCCGGACTTCAGCCGATTGTTGTGCAGGGGCTCCAGCCCGGCGGGCAGTTGACCATCACGACCGATGTCGAAAACTATCCCGGCTTCCGCAACGTCATCCAGGGGCCTTGGCTGATGGAAGAGATGCAGGCGCAGGCCGAGCATGTCGGCACCAAGATGATGTGGGACATTATCTCCGAGGTCGATGTATCGCAGCGTCCTTTCCGCCTGACGGGGGATAGCGGAGACATCTATCTTGCCGATACGCTTGTGGTTGCAACGGGCGCGCAGGCCAAGTGGCTTGGCATCGAGAGCGAGTCGGTGTTGCAGGGCAAGGGCATATCCGCCTGCGCGACGTGCGACGGCTTTTTCTACCGCGGCAAGAAGGTCGTCGTTATCGGCGGCGGTAACACGGCTGTTGAGGAAGCGCTGTACCTTACCAATCACAGCCCTGATGTGACGCTCATCCATCGTCGGGACACGCTGCGCGCGGAAAAGATCTCGCAGGAACGCCTGTTCGCGCATCCCAATATCAAGGTGCTTTGGAACAAGGCTGTCGACCGCTTTGTCGGTGGCGGTGATCCCGAAGTCGTGGTCGGCGTTGATCTGCGTGATACCGTTACGGGCGAGTTGTCGCACATCGAAACCGAAGGCGCCTTTGTCGCCATCGGCCACAAGCCTGCGACCGATATTTTCGTCGGCCATCTGCCGATGGATGATGAAGGCTATCTGCTTGTCGAAAAGGGCAGCACGCACACCAATATTCCCGGCGTATTCGCGGCAGGCGATGTGACCGACAAGGTCTATCGCCAAGCTGTGACGGCAGCGGGGATGGGCTGCATGGCCGCGCTCGATGCTGAGCGCTTCCTCGCTCATGCGGATTTTGCGGCAAAGACGTCAGGCGCCGCCTAGGCTTTCGAGCAGCGTCGATTTCAGCACGGCATAGTCTGCATCGCTGGCAAAGCTGTGCGATGCGCTGTCGAGCGTCGTCACGCGATACAGGCCGGATTGGCGCGCCTTGGCAAAGGCTTCGCCCTGCCAGGCATCGGCAAAGGCAATGGCCGTCATGTCCCCGCGCGAGAGCAGGATGTGCGCCGGGCAGGAACCGTTTGCCATTGCGTTTGCGAGGCGAAGCTCAAGTGTTGAGGCCTGTGCGGGCCGGATCAGCTTCGCAAGGCCGGAAGCCAGCTTCTTCAGGTCAATCGCGCCTGATACAAGCCGCAGCCAGGTCTTCGGGTCTTTCAGTCGCTCCAGATAGCGCGCCTTGATCGCTGCTGGCGGAGGCATGTCATCGACTGCTTCAATGGCCCAGATGTTGGACAGAACCATCGCATCCACGCCGTCCGGGCGGTGCAGCAACAAGGAGGTCGCCGCATCGCAATTGCCAAAGCTGATTATGCGCCGCAGCGTGGGGCACGCCGAACGGAACGCGGCGATTGCGGCGGCAATGTCGTCCCCAGACGTCTCGAAGCCGCCATTTTCGCCGTCACTGTCGCCAACGCCGCGACGGTCAAAGCGGAATACCGGATATCCGGCCTGGGCAATGTCCGCTGCCAGCCTTGCCATGCCACGATGCGCGCCTGACCGGACTTCGTTTCCGCCGGATACGACAAGAAGGCCGGTCGTGCCGGGCGCGTCGTCAAGCGTGGCGGCCAGTCGGTCCCCAAGGCAGGTGAAGGTCAGGAAGCGGCGCACGTCTTGATCCAGCGCGAAATATCTTCTGCAACATATTGGGAAAAAACGACATCTTCCGTCGGCTCGCTGCGCCGCCACAAGGGGCTGCCATCAAATTTGTAGTCGGCATCAGCACGATCCGATGACAGGCGAACAATGCGCGAGGACCGCACCGATGCCGCGCTCGCCGCAGTGAGTTCTTCCACAAAGGCAGCATTCAGATATTGCCCTGCGACGAAGCGGCGGCTTGGTTCGTCGGCGCTGGTATCGGCAGTGCGCATCAAGGTGCGCATGAGCTTGTCACCATTTTCCGGCGCAAGGCGCCACCATGCGCGGGCACCGGCAATGTCATCAAACAGGCAGGCCGACCGCAGTGACGCGACAAAGAGCGATGCTGAACTGGATTTGATCTCATGCGCGATCGCATTGCCCGCGTCCCGGATCATTGAGAGATTGAGCGCCATGCTCTCGACAAGGCTGTCGCCGCATCCTGGCAGATCAGGCAGGGCGACGCCAATGCCATCCTTTGCAAGCATGTGCATCGCATCAACCATCGGTTTGCGCAGGCGGTTTGTTTCCTCAAAAAGAGGAAGCAATATCAATAGGATGGTCTTTTGATCGGAGATGTTGTGGAAAACGGGATGGCCCGCAATCCATCCGCTCTCAAAGCTCACCGATTGAGCTTTCCCGACACAAAATCGACCAGACCGCCAAAGGTGCCCAACATGTCGCCATCCACTTCATCGGGATCGATGCTGATCTCCATTCGGTCTTCCAACTCGGTCAGCAGATTGGCAACGGCCATGGAATCGAGTTCGGGCAATGAGCCGAACAATTCCGTTGCACTATCAAAGTCTTGAGCGCGGGACTGGGCAATTCCCAGCACGTCGGACAAGAGTTCCCGCAGGTCGTTTTCGATGGTTTCACGGTCTTGATGCACGGCTCAGTCCTGCCTTGGAGATTTCAGGGCGTTTATGAACCGGCTCGTAAGCGACTTTGCAAGTCCGGCAAGCCCTGAAATGCGGGCCGGGTTCCAGAATTCGATCAGGTTCAGCTGTTCGCGCTTGTCCATCCAGTCGCTCTTGTAGCGGTCATCGCCCGTGCCGTAGCTGATTTGCGCAACATGATCCTCGTCAATGACGTGGCGGAACAGTGCTGTGCCCAGGATTGTGCCGGGAGACATGTGCGCGGCATCTTCGCGATAAGCGAGCTTGTGGATGATCGCGCCGCTCTGATCGAGCGTCCAGAGCTGGGTCGCGACGGGCTTTCCTTCAAAACGGGCAATGCCGAGCCGGAGCGTCCCGGCCTCTCCTTGCTGGTGGGCAAGTGCCGCGAGAAAGGCGGGCGAGCCCTCGTCCCCCTTCCAGCTCTGCGCATAGACCTCTTGATAGGCCTGCCATGCAGCGGCGCTGCACTTGGTGTGAACTTCGGTCTCGATGGCAAATTTCCGGCGCTTGCGCTCCAGCGTGTTGCGCAACTTCTTGGGGCGGGAGAGCCAGAAATCCTCGAAACTCCCGCAAATCGGCGTGTGCCAATGGCCGGTCTTTGGTGTGACCCGCGCTGCCCATCCCGCGGCCCGGAAGGCTTCGACAAGAAGCGCGCTGGTTCCGTCATCGGAAGGCACAGGTGCTAAATTGAGAGAACCAAGACGGGGCTTCAGGTCACGCGCGATCTTTGTGAGAAGCGCAAGGCGTTGCGCGTGCGGCATGACGTCTGAAAAGACCGGACGAAAGCCAAGCGTGTACCAACTGGCAAAGGCTTCCGCCGCACCGTTTCGCGTCTGCTTCAGGAAGAGCCACGCCGCATGATTGCCGTCACGGGCGCAGGCGATGAGAGGTCTCGTGTCCTGCAAAACATGTGTCTGCGTCAGGTGGAGCCATGACGCCCTGTCAAAGAGATGCGGCTGTCGCGCGTCGGCAAGCGCATCGCCCGCGCGGGCAATCGCTGCGTCCATCGTCTCAAACAACTCGCCTTTAACGGTCATTGTGCTAGCTCGGCCTTATTGGTGAATTGGGCCCAAAGGAATATTCGTGCAATCCCCCGACCCGACAGCAAGTCCGTTGGACCATCTGCCGCTCCGCGGTGTGCCTGACGCTGCTGCGCTTATCACGCGCGATGAAATAATTTCTTACGCGGCGCTTGAGAAAGCGGTCGGGCAGGTGGCTTCGGCCCTGCAGGCGCTTGGCCTCGCTGCGGGGGATCGTGTCGCCACTTGGCTGCCCAAGACGCGGCTTGCCTGCATCATGCCGCTGGCGGCTGCGCGTGCGGGGCTTGTCCATGTGCCGGTCAACCCCATGCTCAAGCATAGTCAGGTCGCGCATATCCTTGCCGATAGTGGCGCCCGCCTGCTGGTGACAGCGCAAGCCCGCCGCAGCGCCTTGGGTGAGGGTGATGTTCCCGAAGGCTGCCGGACGATCCTCGACAGTGAACTGGAGGTGCGGGCAGGGGCG
>ENA-UOYA01003831-UOYA01003831.1-activated-sludge-metagenome-genome-assembly--contig:-NODE-3831-length-13129-cov-18.452654_pt1 | contig 13129 bp, 9 predicted proteins | sample MGYA00238163_ERZ764804 | MGnify/ENA primary metagenome ERZ764804 (study PRJEB28919, sample SAMN05720223) | activated sludge metagenome | isolation source: Anaerobic digester | place: Hong Kong...
TAGCGGGCCATCATGGCGGTCACGGTGCTTTTCCCGCTTCCGCCCCGGCCGCAAAGCATGATCTTCGTCACCGGGTTCCACCCCCATGTTTAAACAAATGGTAACATTCGTCGCACCTGGCTGAAAAGCCCCAATGACGGTAACTCTTCGAAGTGGTAGAATATTGTCGTTCGTTAAAGATTATGAATTCGTTATAGAACAAAGGGGGAATTGAAATGAGAGCCAAAGCGTTACGAGTGCTCCTGGCAGCCTTGGCGTTCGTGATCCTGTCCTCGGCGGGAGCGTTTGCTGCGATGGGCGAAATTTCCAGCTTCACGTTCAACGGATTCGGCTCCGCTGACCAGGTGGGGCCAGGGGAAAGCAGCACTCCCGACGGCAGGCCCGATGCCCGTTTCTCGGTTTCGATCACCGGTGCGGGAGCCTTGGCCGGCGTCGCGCTTCGGGCCGAAGACGGCAACGGGACCTGGGACACCAACCCGGGAAACTCAGCCTGGGGGATGCGTGTCCGTGACGGGTCGGGGAACCTCCTGACCGAGGCGAACGGGCGCCTGCCCATGGTCCCCTTCCTTTTGGGGATCAACTTGGAAATTTCCGTCGCGGATAACGGGGACATTGCACGGGGCGGCCGCTTCACGCTTACGGCCCGCTTCCTGGACAACTCCGAGGCCCGGTCCACGATCACGATCCCTCCCTCGATCACCGCCACGACCGCGAGGATCCTCTCTGCGCAATGGATGGAAAGGGCCAACCGCGACCTCACCGGAAGAGACGAAATCCTGAGGGGAGACGGTCGGCCCGACGAACGGATCCGCCTTGAACTGGAAGGAGCGGGAACGCTGAGGGAAGCGGAGGTCCGCAACCTCGTTGAAGGTAGGCCGACCTCGGCTTGGGATACGATTCCCGGAAACGGCCGGTGGGCGATGGCCGTCGTTCGCGGGAGTGAAACCCTGAACAACAGCGACGGCAGCATCGAGATTCCCCTTTCGGGGAAGACGGTCCTGGACCTGTGGTTGAGCGACGACGGTTCCATCGAGCAAGGGAAGACCCGTTACGAGGTCATTCTTCGGTTTGCGGACGGCAGGATCCTGAGGGCACCGGTTGCAGCCCTGGCCGCGGGAACGGGCCCCACACAGGCGGAAGCAATCCTTCAAGCCACGATGATGGGGGAAGGGAACCGCGATCTTGTCGGCAGGGATGAAAACCGCGCCGGGAACGGGAAACCCGACTGGCGGATCGACGTGAAGCTCGACCACCCCGGGACGATCATCGGGATGAAGGTCGCCAACGTGAAGGGCCCCGGCGGCGAGTGGGATACCCTTCCCGGAAACGGCCGCTGGCTCCTGGCCGTGACCCGGACGAACGGTGAAATCCTCAACCGATCGGACGGGGCGATCCGCATCCCGGTGACGGAACCGTCCGCCTTCATCCTCTGGCTGGAGGACAACGGTTCTCTCGGAAACCCCGAAACCCGCTCGCGGATCACGGTGGTCTACGACGACGGAAGGATCCTCGAGGAGGACATCCGGCCGGCGCCCGTTTCGGGAACCACCGGGGAAGGAGCGCTCCTGGAGGCGGCCCTGGCCGGGGTTGGAAGCTTTGATTACGTCGGCCCTTGGGAGAAGCTGGAAGGGAACCTGAACCGGGATTACCGGTTCGACATCCGGTTCTCGAAAAAGGGGACGCTGACGGGCGTGCGGATCGTCAACCTGACCCGGGGCGGCGAATGGGACACGATCCCCGGCAACGGCCGCTGGCTGACAGCCGTAACCCGGCCGGGAGGGGGCGTCCTGAACGCTTCCGACGGATCGGTCCGGATCCCGGTGGACGGCACGACGGCCCTGCAGCTCTGGGTCGAGGACAACAACACCCTGGCCGACCCCGCCTCGGCCTGGCGAATAACGCTCGCCTTCAGCGACGGTCAGCTGCTGGAGAAGGAAATCGGGACCGGTTCTGCGACGACTCTGCCGGCCGTTGAAAAACGGGAACTGCAGCTGTCGAAGCCCCAGGCTTCCGCCAGCGATTTCGTCGGTCCGTACGACCGGCTTTTGAGAAACGGCAGGAACGACTGGGTCTTCACCCTGAAGATCCGCGGACGCGGGAGGATCCAGTCCCTTAGCCTGAGGAACATCGGCCTCCGGGGCGTCTGGGACACGGTTCCCGCAAACGGCCGGTGGACGATGGCGGTTCGCGTTCCCGGCGGAGCGCTTTTGAACCGGTCCGACGGGTCCGTTTCGTTCCCGGTGCCGCCCAACCGGACCCTGCAGCTCTTCGTGGAAAACAACGGGACCCTGCAGCTTGCGGCTTCCCGCTACGAACTGGTGGCCACCTGGGATGACGGGACGACCACCACGGTTCGCGTTCCCTGAAAAAAACCGGCGGTTAAGGGGCTCCTTTCAGGAGCCCCTTTTTCATGCCCTCGTCTTCCTTTCCTTCAGGATCCGGGTCAAAAGCGTGGCGAGGGGCACACCCAGAAGGAAGCAGACCCCCGCTTCGCCCAGCGCCACGTAAAGAATGGTTGAGGCCAGGGGGACGTCGAGCAGGAGTGACAGGTAGGTGCCGACGACAAGCCCATTGACCAGGACCGGGGGAACGGCCGCCCAGAACACGTTGGGCATGCGCCGGGTCAGCCAGGCAGCAACGAGCGTGGCCAGGCTGCCGAAAACCATGTCGATGATACCCAGGCCGCCGAACAGGTTGGAAACCAGGCAGCCCGCGAATAAACCAAGAATCGCCTCGGGGAAAAGCCAGGGGAGCAGCGTTAGCGCTTCGGCCACCCGAAACTGAACCGGCCCGAAGGAAAGCGGCGCGAACGCCAGCACCAGCAGGGCGTACAAAGCCGCAACCAGTGCGCCCCGGGCAAGAAATCCCGGCAGCTGCCGGCGGTTTTCAGGAACCATCATCCAGATCCCTCCCGTATCGAAATCCGCCTCAAACTTGATGACAAGCCACAAACCGGCCCGGTTCGACTTCCCTTAGAGGCGGAGCCTCCCTGCAGGCCGCGTCGGCCCGATCGCAGCGTTCCGAGTAAGGACACCCCAGGCCTTCCGTGGCGGCTCTTCCCGAAGGCGGCGGAGAGATCGCCCTGCCCAGCCTCGGGAGAGCCCTTGCCAAAGCGGCCGTGTAAGGGTGAAGGGGTTCTTCGAGCAACAACGCGGTGGGTCCCTTCTCCACCGCTGTCCCCCTGTAAAGGACCATTCCTTCACGGGCGGCTTTCCGGGCCAGGATGAGGTCGTGCGTCACCAGGACCAGCCCCATCCCGGAGGAGACACGCCTTTCCAGGATCGCCACGATTTCCCCCCTAAGCGAAGCGTCCTGCATGCTCGTGGGTTCGTCGGCAAGGAAGAGTTCCGGGTCCAGGGCCATGGCCCTCGCCCCGCAAACCCTCTGCCGCTGCCCTCCCGAAAGGGACCGGGACACCCGCGCGTCCCAGAGACCCGTTTCGGGCAATCCCCACTCCCGAAGCAGCGCTTCGGCTTTAAGAGCGCTTCCAGGGGTTGATCGGAAGCCTTGAACCAGCAAGAGCGGCTCCAGGACTGCCTCCCTCACGGAAAGGGTCGGGGGAACGGCCCCGTAGGGATCCTGGGGCATCAGGCCGCATCGGCGCAGCAGTTCGGTCCGTTCCCACCGGCCTGCGGCAGCCAGGTCCCTGCCGAACAGGCGGACCGTCCCCGCTTGCGGTCGCAGCAGGCCCAGGGCCGCTCTCAGGAGCGTCGTCTTGCCGCTTCCAGACTCACCGATCACGGCCAGGCTTTCTCCTTTGCCCAGGTCAAGATCGACTCCCCGAAGGGCCGGATGCTCTCCCCCGCGGCTGCGGAAGGACACGCAAAGCCCCCGGATTTCCAGCAGCGCGCTCATGAGAGGTTCCCCTCCATTTCCAGCAGCGCGGCCACCAGGGCTCTCGTCCTGGGGTGTTTCGCCCCCCGGGCCAGGTCTTTGGCCGGTACCGTTTCTACCAGCCGCCCGCCGTCGAGGACGCAGATCGTTTCACAGAGGCCTGACGCCAGCGGCAGGTCATGCGTCACCAGGGCCATTCCCATCTTCCTCTCCCGAACGGCCCGCTTCAGAAGGTCCGCGATCTCCGCCTGGATGAGCACGTCCAGCGCCGTGGTCGGTTCGTCGGCCAGCAGGAAGGCCGGATCGCAGGAGAGCGCCATCGCCAGGGCCGCACGCTGGCGCTGACCCCCGGAAAGTTCGTGGGGAAACCGTTCTGCCGCCTTCGAGCCGAGTCCCACTTCGTCCAGGAGCATGCGGGCTCTCTTTTCAGCCTCCCGGCGCCCGAGTCCCCGGTGAACGCGAAGCGGCTCGGCGACCTGGGACCCGATGGACAGGACCGGATTGAAGGCGTTCTGGCTTCCCTGGGGAACGAGGGCGACCCGGATCCAGCGGAAGCGGTCCCTTTCGTTTTCCGCCATCCCGACGACATCGACCCCGTCGACCAGGATGCGCCCGGCTACGCGCGCCTCGGGAGGCAGCAAGCCCAGGATTGCCATCACCAGGGTCGTCTTCCCGCTGCCGGATTCTCCGACGAGCCCGGTGATTTGGCCCGAGGGCAAGGAAAGGCTCACACCGGAAAGCGCCTGCACTTCTTTCTTGCCGGAACGGTAGGAAACCGAAAGTCCTTCGATTTCGATCATGCCCGTCCCCCCTTGAGCCTCGGATCCGCCCACTCCTCCAGGGCCCTTCCCAGGTCCATGAACGCCAGGCAGAGAAGGGCGATGCCGAGACCCGGCGGCAGGAGGAGCCACCAGGCTCCCGTCGTGAATGCCCCGAACGACTGGGCCTCGTGGAGCATCCGTCCCCAGGAGATGACGCGGGGATCGGAAAGCCCCAGGTAGGCGAGCGCCGCCTCGGAAAGGATCACCCCCGGGACCCCGAGGGCGATGTTCGCCAACAGCAGGGGAAGGACCGTGGGAATCCCGTGCCGGGCCAGGATGTAGAAAGTCGGGGCTCCCAGCGCCCGAAGCCCCTCGACATAGGGAGCCTCCCGGAAGGAGAGCGCCATGGACCGGACAGTCCGGGCCGTTCCCATCCAGGAAAACAGTCCCAGGATCAGGACAAGCTGCCACAGCCCCTTGCCCCAGAGCGCCGCCAGGACCATGAGGACCGGAAGGAGGGGAACCGAAAGAAGGACGTCCACGGTCCTCATCAGGAATGTATCCGCGGCTCCCCCCACGTATCCCGCGACGAGCCCGGCAGCCAGGCCGATCAGGGAGGAAACCAGCACGGCCAGGATGCCCACGAACAGGGAAACCCGGATCCCGTAGAGAAAAAGGAGGAACACGTCCCGGCCCCTTTGGTCCGTCCCAAAAAGCCCCCATCGTTCACCGGGGATCTGAACCAGAAGGGAAGAACGCTCCACCGGGACATCACTTTCGATCCGGACCCGGATCGTGCCGTGTTTGTCGAAAAGGCCCCGGAGAGATTCGTCGAAGGGCGAGAGGCCCAGGGAGATCCGAAACGCCATGTCCCGCGCATCGAGGTCCAGCGTCCAGCGGTTTTGCCCCGACAAGTCCGAGAGCACCCACTTCGCCCCGGCGGGAGTCTCCCAGACGAGGGCCGCTTTCGACGGAGTCTTGGCAAACAGGACCTCGCCCGTGACGGAAAGGCCCCTCGGGGCTTCCCACGACCAGGAGAACGTCTTTCCCGCTTCCCCCGGGGGAACGGTAAAGGACATCGCCGGGGCCTGGGTCCTGTCCGCCCAGACCGGTTTCGAAAAGGGAGCCGCCACTGGCTCGCGGGGGTCTCCCTTCAGGAAAAGGGGCAAGAGGAACCCGCAGAAAAGGAAAACCGCCAGGACCCATGCGCTCCACCGCATTTTCCTCACCGGGACTCCTCCCCCCCCGTTTTGATCCTCGGGTCCGCGAGCTGGACAAGAAAATCGGCCAGGAGGTTGCTCCCCACCGTGATGAGCGTGAGGAGGTAGAATGCCCCTCCCGCAGCCGGGTAGTCCTGCCCGAGGACGGAATCCAGCAGGAAGCGGCCCACGCCGTGAAGGGAAAAGACCGTTTCGGTCAGCACGGCTCCCGACACCACTCCGGGGAGGGAAAGCAGAAAGAGCGTCAAGAGCGGGGGCAGGGCAGCCCTCAGGGCGTGCCCCCAGAGCAGGCGGCGCTCTCCGATGCCCTTGGCGCGGGCCAGGATCATGAAGTCCTCCCCCATGACTTTCACGACCAGGTTGCGCACCGTCAGGGCCCACCCGCCAAACCCCAGGAGGACCAGCGAGAAAATCGGCAGGGCCAGGTGCCAGATTCGGTCTGCCAGGATTGTCCAGGTCCCCTCCGGCGGAGGGATGGAAAGACTGCCTCGCAGGGGGAAAACGGGAAACACGTAGGCAAAAAGGAGCAGGAGCACCATCTGGACGAAAAACGAGGGGAAGGAAAACGAAACCGCCCCCGCCGCGAGGACCGCCTTCTCCGCCAGGTGTCCCCTTCTGCGGGCCGCAATCACGCCGAGGACGGTTCCCAGCAGGACCGAAAGCAGGTAGGCAGGAACCAGAAGGGCCAGCGTGTTTGGAAGGCGTTCCATGATCTCGTCCAGGACAGGCCGCTGGGTGGAGAACGAAAGGCCGAAATCGAACGTGGCCATTCTCCTCAGGTAGAGAAGGAACTGGACCCCCAGGGGCTGGTCCAGCCCGTAGAGGGCCTCAAGCTGCGCTTTCGCTTCGGGAGAGAACCTGGGATCCAGGACGGTCGCCACGGGATCCCCCGGCATCAGCCGGAAGAGGAAGAAATTTGCCACGAGGACGATCGCCACGACACAGGCGGTGCCCCCCAGGCGCCGGGTCCAGTACCTTTTCACGGGCCTCACCTGGGAATCAGCCAGAAACGCTCGTTGCGGGTAAACCGGACAAAGTCGCCGGCTTTCGATTCCCTGAAAACGAACGGCCCCGTTCCGTACAGTTCCGTCAGCCCCGTTTTACCGGGAAGGGGAGTTCGCGAGGGCTGCCAGGAACGCCAGTCCCGGATCCGGTCCAGGAGGGCCGCCGGGAAAAGGGGAAGGCCGCCGATCGAGTGCAGGTGCCAGTAGCTGACGTTCTTCATCGTCACCACGACCGTCCGGTCATCCGGAACCGTGACGGACTCGATGTCCCGAACGGAATCAAAATAGCGCGGGATCGCGTGCTTCTTCAGGAAGAGAAGGGTCGCCTTCACGTCCTTGGCGGTAAAAGGCTTCCCGTCCTGCCAGACGACGTCCCCCCGAAGGGAGAAGGTCAGGCGCGTCTTCGGCGCTCCCGCTTTGGCCACCGTTTCCACCTTCCAGGAACGGGCCAGCCACGGCAGGTCGGAAAGGTCGTTCGGGTTCACCGCCAGCAGCGTGTCGTAAAGCAGGCCCAGGACCTGCCAGTCCGTGGCCGTGCTTGCGGTGAAAGGATTCAGCGTCCGCGGCTCGTCGCCCAGGGCCCAGTAGAGCGGCCTCTCCCGCCCCGCTGCCGGCTCCATGGAAAGAAGGCTCCAGCTGTTGTCAGCGGCGGAAGCCTTTGTGACAACGGCCCCTTTCCATTCCCTGGAAACCGCGGCCACGGAGTACCTCGTGTAGATCGGGATGATCGGAAGCCGGTCCGCCAGGGCTTTCTGAACCTCCCTGGCTGCCTTGCGAGCCGCGGGCTCGTCCGGGGAATACCGGAGCGCCTCCAGCAGGCCGTCCATCACGGCGTCCTTGAGGCCGGTCTGGTTGTAGCCTCCCCGGACGTCCATCGAGGAGTGGTAGAACGAGTAAAGGCTGTCGGGATCCCTTCCGAGCTGCCAGGCCATGAGGTAGAGGTCGAATTTCCGCTCGTCGATCCGCTGGACCATCGCCGCGAAATCGAGCGGCTCGGCCTTGACCGGGATGCCGATTTCCCTCAAAGCCGCCGCGATCCGGTCGGCCAGCTCCGCGGTCGTGGGAGCCACCCCCGCCGTGGGGGACAGGATTGTCGCCGGGGGCAGCGGGGTCTTCGCCCCCGGGGGGACCAGGATCCCGGAAGCGTTCCAGGTCCATCCCGCCTTCTTCAGCAGGGCACGCGCCCCTTCCACGTCCAGCGCGGGAGCCGCCGCGCTTTTGTCGCAATAGGGGGAAACCGGGGGAAGAAACGTCGTCAGCGGGGCCGAATACCCCGAAAAGAGCTCACGCACCAGGCGGTCCCTCGGGATGGCCATGGCCGCCGCCCTTCTCAGCTCCTGGACATTCCAGGGGAATTTCCGGAGGTTGAACCCGACCTGCGCCATGTGAAAATTCTCGGCCATGGAGAGGGAAAACCGCGGGTCCTTCGAGAGCCTGCGGATGTCGGAGGGACGGGTGACGTCCCCCAGGATGTCGAGCTTCCCCCGTTCGAGGGCCAGGATCGCCGCGTCCGGGTCCCGCACCACGACCAGGTAGAGGTCCCGGACCTTCGGCCCCCGGATCCGTTCCAGGTCCACGCCCGATCCCTGCGCCGGAAGGGCCAGGGGCACCGCCACCGCCAGGGCACCCAACGCTCCCGCCAGCCACCGCTTGAATCCGCCCATCGCAAACACCCCCAGGAAAGGAATCCACTCCTAGGGTTTCATGTTACCATGCCGGACCGCCATGGCCAGCGCGAGGGCGGATGCCACCGGGAGACTGCTGACGCAGGGGATTCCCGTTTCGATCGCGGCCCTCCGGATCGCGTACCCGTCCTTGAGGGCCCCCAGCCGGGACCCGGCGACATTCACGACAAGATCCCAGCGGCGCCCCCGAAGCGCATTCACGAGGGCTTGTCCTTTCTCGGCCGTGGTGACGGGCAGGCCCCAACGACGGAAGTACCCGGCCGTGCCTTCGGTGGCTTCGATCTCCCACCCCAGGCCGAAAAGGGTCGCGGCGACGCTGCAGGCCCCGGCCTTGGAAGCGTCGTTCACCGAAACCAGGATCCGGCCCTTCTCCGGAAGCACCCATCCGGCCCCGCCCAGGCCTTCCCAGAGAGCCGTCGCCACGCACTCCCCGACTCCCAGGGATTCCCCTGTAGACTGCATCTGGGGACCGGGCCGGCTGTCCACGCCGGGGAGTTTCTCCGTGGAGAAAACGGGCACCTTGACTCCCAGGGGGCCGCGGGGCGGCAAGAGCCCAAGCGGGACACCAAGGTCCCGAAGGCGCTGCCCCAGGGCAACCCGGACGGCCAGTTCCACCAGCGGAACACCCGTCAGCTTGCCGGCGATCGGTACGGTCCGGCTGGCCCTCGGATTGGCTTCGATAACCGTCAGCCGTCCCCCGTTCTCGACGAACTGGACGTTCAGGAGCCCCCGGACATCCAGGGCCTCCGCGATGGAAGAAGCGATCTTGACCATCTCCTGCCGCCTGGACTCGTTCAGGGAGAGGTCGGGAAACACGGCCATCGAATCGCCGGAATGGATCCCGGCGGGGTCCAGGTGTTCGAAAATCCCCGGGACCACGATGTCGGCCCCGTCGCAGACCGCGTCCAGCTCGTACTCCGTCCCGGAAACAAAGCGGTCTACCAGGACCGATTGCCCGGGCATGGCCTCGAACGCCTGGGACAGCACCGACCTCAAATCGCTCTCGCTTTCCACCAGCGCCATCGCCAGCCCCCCGATAACGAAGCTGGGCCGGACCATGAGCGGGTACCCGAGCCTGTCCGCCAGCTTGAGCGCCTCCTCGACGGACCGGACGGCCCCGCCTTCCGGCTGGGAAATCCCCAGGTCCTTCAGGATGGTAGAAAACTGGCCCCGGTCCTCTGCCGCCTCGATCGCCCCCAGCCCGGTACCCAGCAGCGGGACCCCCGCCTCCGCCAGCTCCATTCCCAGCTTCAGCGCGGTTTGCCCGCCGAAGGAAGCGAAAACGCCCCGAGCGCTCTCCCTCCGGATGATCGGCAGAACATCCTCCACGGTCAGCGGCTCCAGGTAGAGGGCATCGGAGAGATCGTGATCCGTGCTGACCGTCTCGGGGTTGTTGTTGGCCATCACGGCCCGGATTCCAAGGTTTTTCAGCGCCTCCACGGCTTTGACGCAGCAGTAGTCGAATTCGACCCCCTGCCCGATCCGGATCGGCCCCGAACCCAGCACGACGACCGCGGGAGTGTTCCCTTCCGGGGTGCCGTCACTCGACACGCCGTAGGCCCCGTACAGGTACCGGGAACCTGCCGGCGTCTCGCCCGCGCAGCCGTCCACCTCGCGAAAGCCCTGCCCGATCCCCTGGGAAAGGCGAACTTCCCGGACCACTTCCTCCTTCGTTTCCAAAAGAGCCGCGATATCCCGGTCCGACAGCCCCAGCCATTTCGCTTCCGCCAGGGCTTCCGGGTCCTGGATTCCCCGTTTTTCCAGGTTTCGCTCGGCAGCGACGACCTTTGCCATCTGGCGGAGGAAAAAGGGCGCGATCCCGCTGGCCTGTGCAAGGGATTCAACATCCTCTCCCCGTCGGAGCAGCTCGAGGATGAACCACAGGCGCCGGTGGGTAGGACGGCGGACCTCAGCCCATAGAGCCCGTTCCGACAGTTGGGCGCATCCCGCGGGCCTCAGCCCACCGCCCCATTCCACCGAACGCATGGCTTTCAGCAGTGCCTGGGGGAAATTCGGACCGATGGCAAGAACCTCCCCGGTCGATTTCATGCGTGTCCCCAGCGTCGGATCGGCGTCGGGGAACTTGTCGAACGGCCAGCGCGGGAACTTGACGGCGACGTAGTCGATAGCGGGTTCTGAAAGAGCGCTGCCGACCCCGGTGACCGGGTTGGGCATCTTCGCGAGGGATTTCCCCAGGGCGATTTTCGCCGCCATCCTGGCGATGGGATATCCCGTGGCCTTGCTGGCCAGGGCGCTCGACCGACTGGCCCTCGGGTTGACCTCGATCACGGCGTATTCCTCCATGCCCGGCGAAACCGCGAACTGGACATTGCAGGCCCCCCGGATGTCGAGGGCGTTCACGATCTTCAGCCCGGCCCGTCGAAGGTTCTGCCACTGGCTGTCGCTCAGCGTCAGCACGGGAGCGACCACGATGCTGTCCCCCGTGTGGATTCCCATCGGGTCGACGTTCTCCATGCCGCAGACGCAGAGGGCGTTGCCGAAGCCGTCCCGGACGACTTCCATTTCCACCTCGTACCATCCCGAGAGGTAGCGCTCCACCAGCACCCGGCCGGCAGGGGACGCCGCCACGCCTTCCTGGACCCTCTCCACGAGAGAGCCCTCGTCGAACGCCACTCCGCCTCCCGTTCCCCCCAGCGTGAAATCCGGGCGGATCACGAGCGGGAACGGGACATGCGCGGCAAACTCGAGAGCCGCCTGGGGTTCCGTCACGATCCGGCTTTCCACGACGGGTTCCCCGATGGACCGCATCAGGTCGCGGAAGGGTTCGCGCCCTTCCGCCCGTTCCACGCTTGCGGGAGAGGTCCCGAGAGGCAGCGTCCCGTACCGCTCCCAGACTCCCTGGCGGTTCAGCTCGACGAGGAGGTTCAGCGCGGTCTGCCCTCCGAGTGTTGCCACGACCCCGTCGGGACGGTGGGCCTTGAGGATGTCTTCGACCACCTCCGGGGTCAGGGGCCGGATGTACGTCACCTCTGCCAGCCCGGGGTCGGTCTGGATCGTCGCTGGATTGCTGTTCAGCAGGATGACTTTCACGCCCTCCTCCCGGAGCGCCCGGCAGGCCTGGCTTCCCGAATAGTCGAACTCCGCCGCCTGGCCGATCCGGATCGGGCCCGAACCCAGCACCAGGACCGTCTGGATGGATTTTTCCATCGAAGATTTCATCTAGTTCAGCCCCTTCAGAAATTCGTCGAAAAGAAATCCCGTGTCCTTCGGTCCTGCGAAGGCTTCAGGGTGAAACTGCACCGACCAGGCCCGAAGACGCTCGCTGACAATTCCCTCCACGCTCCCGTCCCCCAGGTGGACCATCGAAACGGTAAAGCCGGTCCCGGGAAGGCTTTCCGCGTCTACCGCGTAGCCGTGGTTCTGGCTCGTGATCCAGCCCCTGGGGCCCTCCGCTTCCCCCACGGCGTGGTTCACGCCGCGATGACCGTAGGGCAGCTTGTACGTCCGGGCCCCTGCAGCAAGGGCCATGACTTGCAGCCCCAGGCAGATCCCCCAGAGCGGCAGCCGCCCCAGCAGGTTCGCCACGGTCCGGACCTGGGGCACCAGCCATGAGGGATCCCCGGGCCCGTTGCTCAGCACGACCCCGTCCGGCCGCAGCGAACGGATCTCGGCATCGTCCATTCCCGCGGGGCATTGAAACACGGTGCAGCCCCTCCGGACGAATTCCCGGATGATGTTGGCCTTGACCCCGTAGTCCAAAAGGGCGATCCGGGGCCCTCCCGAACCCTCGTTGTGGATGACCAGCTCGCTCGTGGAGGCTTCGACCGCCAGGTCGCGGGGAAGGTCGGCATTTTCCGGAAGCCGGGGCAAGCTCGAAAGCCGCCCCATGGCGGTTCCTTTCTCGCGGAGGTGCCGGATGAGAGCGCGGGTGTCCACCCCCGTGACCGCCGGGACTCTCCATCCGGCCAGCCAGTCCTCGAGCCGGGGCCCCAGCCGGGATTCCCCGGTAAGGCAGGTGGCAAGAACCGCCCGAACCCACGGTCTACCGCTTTCGAGCCTGTCTTCATCCACCCCGTAATTGCCCACCAGGGGGAAGGCAAAAACCAGGACCTGCCCGTTGTAGGACGGGTCCGTGATCGACTGCGGGTAGCCGCAGCTGGCCGTCGTGAAGACGACCTCGCCCTCGGCTTCGGTCAGGCCGTTCGCCGAAAAGCCGCTCCAGGCCGTTCCATCGCTCAGAGTGAGTGTCACGCGATCCATCGGGATCCTCCTTTGCTGGGTCGGCCCCTTCTTCCCAGGAAGCCGGAACCCAAAAATCCGGTTGATTATACAGGATAATCTGCCCTTTTGTTCATACCGGCAGTTGAATTCCAAGATTCCAAGTCCTGGGTCCGATCTTTGCGCCTTTCGTGTTACAGTGGTTTCCGTCCAGACGAACACAGAAACCGCGGAGGGATTTTCATGGAAACCATCACCGTTTTCGGGGCAGGAAGCTGGGGCACCGCATTGGCCGACCTCGCGGCCAAGCGCGGCCATGACGTGATCCTCTGGTGCCGCGAGGAGGACCAGGCGCGGGCGATCAACGCCACGGGAAGAAACCCCCGCTACCTGTCTGGGGCGTCCCTGTCTCCCTCGCTGAATGCAACGGGAGACCTCGAAGAGGC
>ENA-UOYA01003832-UOYA01003832.1-activated-sludge-metagenome-genome-assembly--contig:-NODE-3832-length-13129-cov-5.318954_pt1 | contig 13129 bp, 7 predicted proteins | sample MGYA00238163_ERZ764804 | MGnify/ENA primary metagenome ERZ764804 (study PRJEB28919, sample SAMN05720223) | activated sludge metagenome | isolation source: Anaerobic digester | place: Hong Kong...
GGGATATCCTGTCCCATCCCATCTTTCATGATGCCCCAGAACGGCTTCCGCCAATTCAGCCATTTCAACGGTATTGTTTAAGATCCGATAACCGATTTCCGGATGGCGTTTGATTTCGATCCATTCCTGTTCTGTCAAACTTCCGCACTTATCCAGCACACCGTCCAACAATACAATTTTACCGATATCGTGCAGAAGACCCGCCGATTTCAAATTGCTGATCTCTCTTGCGGAAAGACGCATGCTTTTCCCGATCAGAACGCATAATTCGCTTACTCTCTTGGAATGGGCCTCCTCTCTGGAGCTCTTTTCATATAGAGTCGATACGATGGTCTGTATCGTTGCATTCCTGACACTCGGGCTTTCCAGCAATTTTCTCTTGTACATGTAGTCTTCCGCCCTTTTTAGTACCTGATAAATATCCTCCTTTTCCTCACACTTTGTATCCCAGCCAAACGAGATCGACAGCATGCCCCTTTCCATTTTCTGCCCGCTCACCTGTTCCAGGATCCTTTCAATGATCGATTCCGCAGCACTCGAATCCGTATTCGGCAATACAGCGATAAATTCGTCCCCGCCGTATCTGCAAATGATATCATTCTGCCGGAAACTCAGCTTTAAGACCTTTGCAGCCATTTTCAACAGATCGTCTCCAGCAGAATGCCCAAAAGCGTCATTTGTCAGTTTCAGCCCGTTCAGATCTCCCATAACGAGCGTCAGAGGAAGGTTTTGGCGGGTATTCAGCCGGATCAGTTCCGCTTCAAAATACCGCCGGTTATACAGGCCGGTCAGCTGATCGTGAAAGCTCAGGAACTCGATCTCGTTCTGCCTTACGACTTCATCGGTAACGTCGCGGAAAACCATCACCACTCCGATGGTATTTCCCTCCATGTCTCTGATCGGGGCGGCGCTGTCAGCGATCGGTCTTGCAATGCCGTTTCGGGATATTAAAACCGTATGGTTGGCCAGCCCGACGATTTTACCCGTATCGATCACTCTCTTAATGATATTCTCACATTTCTCCTTGGTGAACTCGTTCACGGCATGAAAAACCTCTTCAAAAGGAACGCCCAGGGCGCTGTCCCCATACCATTCGGTAAGATTTTTCGCGGTTTCATTCATCATGGTAACCCTGCCGGCCATATCGGAACAGATCACTCCGTCGCCGATAGACATGAGCGTGGTCTTTAAAAGCTCCCTTTCATTATATAAAGCATATCCGGTCTCCTTATGCTGTTGTATTTCTGTGATCAGGCTTTCGTTGCTCCGTTCCAGCTCTTCTCTTAAAAAAAGCATTTCCAGCTGATTCCGGACTCTCGCCAGAACTTCTCCGGGCTGATACGGCTTGGTGATGAAATCGGCACCCCCCAGTTCAAATCCTTTGATTTTTTCTTCTACATCTCCCAAAGCGGTGATAAAAATCACCGGTATTTTTTTGGCTTCGGAATCGGCTTTCAGCCTCCGGCAAACCTCAAATCCGTCTATCCCGGGCATGCGGACGTCCAATAATATGAGATCCGGCTTCTTGATTTTGATGGATGCCAGGGCGATCTCCCCCGTATCGGCCGGCCTTACCCTGTATCCCTGTTCCTGCAGGATTCCCGCAAGCAGCTGAAGATTTTCCAATGTATCATCAACTACCATGATTTCGGCATTTTTTATATCATGATAATTCATTTTTATCTTCTCCTTTCAATATTCTCAATAATACCGAATAGTTCATTCTCTTGGCTTGTTTTCTCAATTTTGCCGAAACCGCTGCGTCATCCGTTTCAATCTCGTCGATTGCCAGCATGATTTTCTCACTGTCCAGGAGAAGAACGGCGTCCAGAAGCGCCTTGATTTTTTCCGGATTGATTTTCCGAATCTCTTTGGCGGAGATTCCGTCTGCGGAAGAGGGCCCGTCATTGCTCAATGCGGCGCCCGCATAGACGTATTCCAGATTCAAATGCTTTGCCATACAATGGAAGATATCTTCCTGGAGAAAGGGCTTAGCCAGAAAATCATCACATCCGGCAGCCAGGATCGCTTCTCTTTCCTCTTCAAAAACATGAGCGGACAGCGCGATGATAACGGGCTGCCTTCCATCCTTCAGCCCCTTGATCCGTCTGGTCGCTTCGAGGCCATCCATGACCGGCATCCGGATATCCATCCAGATCAGATCCGGATGATGCTGCTGATACGCTTCCACCGCCTCCATGCCGTTTTCCGCCGTGACGACCTTCATGCCTGCCGTTTCCAGCAGCCTTACCAACAGCATCCGGCTTTCCGCGTTGTCCTCCGCCACTAAAATGCACGGGACCACCTGGCCGGATTTCAAGCCGACCACCTGCACCGCCCGGCCGGTTTCCGCGGGCAAGGAGCTTTCTTTGACCGGAATTTCAAACCAGAACGTGCTGCCTCTGCCGATTTGACTGAAAACCTTGATCTCTCCTCCCATCAGTTTGACAAATTTCTGACTGATCGCCAGCCCCAGTCCCGTTCCCGTATTGCTTTTACTCCCGCTGCTCGTCTGTGAGAAAAACTGAAACAGCTGACCCATCTCTTCCGGCGAAATGCCTGTTCCCGTATCCTCTACCGCAACTTGAAGAAGAAATGAATCCTGCATGCTTTTTTCCGCTGAAAACCGGACGTTTATCCCGCCCTCCTCCGTAAATTTGACGGCGTTTCCGATGAGATTGATCAGTACGATCTTAAGCTTTGTCTTGTCTGCCGAGACATACCTGGGTATGCTCTCCAATCCATGGAAATGGTAATAAAGTCCCTTTGCCCCGACTTTTAATTCAAACATTTTTTTGATATCCAACACAAATTCATGAAAGTCGAAGGCGACCGGATTCAAATCAACCTTGTCCGATTCAATTTTTGATATCTCCAGCACGTCGTTGATCAGGGAAAGCAAGTGTTCGCCGCATTTATTGATGGTTTTTACGCCGGCCATGTTTTCATCAGACAGTGAAGTGTCAAACTGCATCAGCTGGGAATAGCCGAGGATGGCATTCAGCGGAGTTCTCAACTCGTGACTCATATTAGCAAGAAAGCGGCTTTTCGCTTGATTGGCATGCTCCGCTTCTTCTTTTGCTGCGGTCAGTTCGTCATTGGCTTTTTTCAGTTCCAGCGTCTTTCTGTTCACTTCTCTCTTGACCAGGAACACAAAGATAATCAGCATCAGAAAAATCAAAGGGATCAGGATTTTAGACAAATATGCGATAATCCCCTTCGCCGAAGGTTTGTTTTCAATTAAAAAAGGGAACCATTTCTCATACAGTTCCTGATATCTGCCGTTTTCCGAGACGATCGCCAGCCCTTCATTCAGTTTTGCCAGAAGTTCCTTGTCCCCTTCCCTGACGGCAAAGCAAAATTTTTGTTCAAATCCGCTCAGCTTAGTTATCCTGCGGGATATCCCGTCATTGTCAAGCTCTGAAACGACCTTGATATTTCTAAGGTTCAAATCGTTGATCAGCTTGATGCCCACCAGACTCTGCGCCAAAACGGCGTCATGCTTTCCTGAACTTAACATCTCAAAAGCTTCCGGATAGGATTTTGCCGGATACAGCTTGTCCGAGAAATTCATCCGGAGTGCATATTCGTGGGCATTGTCGCCCTCCATCACGATGATTTCTTTCCCATAAAGATCGCTTTCCGAATGAATCGTGTCATTGTCCTCTCTGACAAATATATTTCCGTGCATCACGATATAGGGCACTGAAAAATCAAAATACTCGTCCCGCTCTTCGGTGTAGCCCACCAAAGGCAGCACATCCAGTTTCCCGGCTTGCAGTTCGTTTTTTATCGTGTTCCATTGATCGATTTTGAATTCTATTTTCAGACCGGTTTCTTCGGCTACGGCTTTGAGCAATTCCACGGAAAATCCGTCCGCCACGCCGTTGCTGGTAACAGAAAAGGGAGGATAATCATATTCTGTCGCACTTTGGTAAACCCGTTCTTTTTCAGCATATACCGGATCTACAGGCAAGATGAGATACAAGGCCAGCATAGTGATCAGCAATCGCTTCTTATTCATAAGCACTCTCTCCTATGATCTTTGAACTTATCAACTTATCGAAACGACATGATGTATGCTTATCATATTTTTATTCAATCATACGCCTATTATCCTAAAATGTCTACACATTTCGACAAAATTTTCCTTTATTCGATCTTGCTCGGAATAAAAGAATTCGCTCTTCTTTTTTTCTTTTTAACAGCAAATTAGTGATATTATTACTCCGACCTAAGCAGCAAAATGCGGCATGGATTTGACATCATGCTTCAAAAATGTAACACTAAAAGTAATCCGGCTTATATGTTTCAAAAGTACGTATAGGAGGAAAACATGAACAAGATAGTTATCATTTCAAACCGCTTACCTCTGACCGTGAGAAAGAATAACAAAAAGCTCGAGTATCAGGAAAGCATCGGGGGCCTGGTTACCGGCTTAAAAAAGTACCATGAGAAAGCGGACAGTATCTGGGCCGGCTGGGCCGGCATCGAAAGTGAAAAACTCTGCGATGAAGATAAAGAGGCTGTACATAAAGAACTGCGTGACAAATATCAATATCTGCCTGTTTTTCTTACGAATGAAGAAATCAATCTTTACTATAATGGATTCTGCAACGAGACAATCTGGCCCCTTTTCCACTATTTCCCGTGCAAGACGCAATACCGGGCCGAAACCTGGGAGGCATACCGGAAGGTAAATATCAAATTCTTCGAAGCGGCAAAACCTGTTATAGAAGACGGTGATATCGTATGGATCCACGATTATCAGCTCATGCTTCTGCCGCAGATGATCAAAGAAAGCTTTCCCAATTGCCAGGTGGGATTTTTTCTGCATATTCCCTTCCCATCGTTTGAGATCTTCCGCTTGCTGATCTGGCGTGAAAAAATCCTGCGGGGGCTTTTGGGCGCCGATCTGATCGGACTTCATACCTACGATTATGTCCGTCATTTCTTAAGCTCCGTCCGACGTCTGCTGGGACTGGAAATCAGTATGAACCGGATCAGCTGTGAAGACCGCTATATTCAGGTGGATGCCTTCCCCATGGGGATTTCCTTCGATTTCTTTTCCAGAGAGTGCAGAGAGGATTCTCTTCCCAACGGCGTCAGGGAGATCATCGCTCAGTCAAGCGATATCAGGATGCTTCTGTCGATAGACCGTCTGGATTACACGAAAGGGATTCCGGAGCGCCTGAAGGCTTTTGAACGTTTTCTTACACGATATCCCGAATACCGGGAAAAGGTCAGGTTCCATCTGATCGTTGCCCCCTCCCGGGTGGATGTGTACTATTATGACGACTTGCTGAAAGAGATCCGGGAATCTGTCAGCAGAGTCAATGGGAAATTCAGCACGTTCACCTGGATGCCCGTCTGGTTCTTCTTCCGTTCGTTTTCCCAGGAAAACCTGATTGCACTCTACCGTCATTCGGACGTACTGCTGGTCACAGCGCTGCGGGATGGGATGAACCTGGTATGCAAAGAATATATCGCATCCAGAACGGACCATGAAGGTATGGTAGTGATCAGTGAGACAATCGGCGCCGCCAGCGAATTGGGAGAAGCCGTCGTAGTAAACGCCAACGACTATGACGCTATCGCAGACGGTATCAAGACTGCACTCGATATGCCCCGTGACGAAAAGATAGCAAGAAATCAAGCCATGCGCCGCAGGATACAGCGCTATGACATTGACTTCTGGGCCGGCGAATTTTTAAATTCCCTGCGCAATACCGTAATGTATTATGACCAGCGCATCACAGAAAGAAATATCGAGAGAGACAGCAGTCTGATTGAAAAAGCCTACCGAAACGCAAAGAAACGCGTGCTGTTTCTGGATTACGACGGCACTCTGGTTGGATTCCAGCCCAAGCCCAGTCTGGCAAAACCGGATGAGGAGTTGAAGCAATTGCTGCTGAAACTGGTCGGCGATTCCAGGAATACGGTGGTGCTGATCTCCGGAAGAGATCGTGATACCCTTGGGGAATGGTTCGGCGATCTGGATATGCATATCTTTGCCTCTCACGGACTTTGGATCCGCCATCCCGGGCAGGACTGGATCATGACCGCAGTCCTGGACAACGGCTGGAAGGAATCGGTCCGCCATATCCTGGAATTGTACACGGACCGGACACCGGGCTCCTTCATCGAGGAAAAAGACTATTCCTTAGCATGGCATTACCGGCTGTGTGTTCCGGATATCGTCGATGTAAAATTGATTGAAGTTAAGGAAACGCTTCTGTCTCTGACCCACTATGAAACTCTGGGCCTTCTGGAAGGAAATAAGGTGTTGGAAATCAAAGACAACCGAGTCAATAAGGGGTTTGCCGCGTCAAACTTTATCTGCAATCAGGAGTTCGATTTTATTTTCGCGGCGGGAGACGATCACACCGACGAAGATCTCTTCGCTTCCCTGCCGCAAGATGCAATCACCGTCAAAATAGGTCTGGGCAGTACAGGCGCCCGCTACTTTCTCAAATCCTGGCAATCGATGCGAGCAATTCTGGAAAAATTCACAGATATCAGCGGCGCTTGAGTAAAAAAATCACAAGCCGCCTGCCAACGGAACGAAACGAAAGGAATGCATTATGCCTAACTATGAAACCATTTGTGAAGTTAAAGGCCTCAAGCTGGATCAATATCAAATCTCTCTGAACGAAGTGCTTTTCCATAACGCAAACGGCTACATCGGAGTCCGCTACGACTTCGAGGAAGGATATCCCAAAGAGTATCAATATCTGCGCAGCCAGTACATCAACGGCTTTTACGATTACTCCCCGGTCAGGCAGCCGGAAAATCTGTACGGACTGGTTCGGGAAAAGCAAACCATGCTGAATGTCGCTGACACTCAGTCCATTCGATTGATCATCGGAGAGGAACCGTTCAGTATGTTTACGGGCACCGTACTGAAAAGCAGGTTGTGGGTCGATATGGAAAAAGGGATCACGGTCCGGAATGTGATCTGGCGTTCTCCGCTGGGAAAGGAGCTGGAACTGACCATAACCCGCATGGCTTCCTTTCATCAGCTGTCCCTCTTCACCATTGACTACGAGGTGCTGCCTCTCAACTTTTCCGGCAGGATACAATTCGAGTCGGGCCATGAGGGATGCGTGTCAAATTATGTGGACCCGACCGATCCCCGCATGCCTCACGAATGCTCTCGGTTTCTGACGGTCAAAAGCTGCGAAATCGAAAATGATGCTTCCTACATCACCTCCGTCACCAGGAGATCGAACCTGGAGGTATGCAGCTGCGTCAAGAACGTACTATCAAAAAAACATCAAAAAAAATTCGAAGTCAATGATCATTATGCCCTCTGCACTTTAAAAACGAAAGCGAGCCGCGGAGAAAAAATAAGATTGGTGAAATACGCGGTGTTTTGCGACAGCGTCCGTTATCATTCCCCGAAAAAACTGGCGGAGTTGGAGATGGAGAGTGCGCTTGCCGTACCGATCGAGAAGCTTTATAAAAAGCAGGAAGAATACCTGGCCGATTATTGGAACAACTGCATGATCGAAATCGAGGACGATCCAACAGCGAATCTGTCTCTGCGGTACAGCCGGTATCAGCTGATTCAAGCCATCGGAAAGGACCGCTTCTGCTACGTTGCGCCAAAAGGTCTGAGCGGTGACGGGTACGAGGGGCACTACTTCTGGGATGCGGAAATGTATATCCTCCCCTTTCTTACCATTACAAGCCCAAGCATGGCCAAGAAGCTCCTCGAATATCGTTATACGACTCTGGATCTGGCCAGGGAGAATGCCCGCATCATGGGGCATAAGAAAGGTGCGCTGTATCCCTGGCGGACGATTATGGGCCGGGAATGCTCGGGCTATTTCCCGTCAGGCTCTGCCCAGTATCATATCAACGGGGACATCGTCTACAGCATTATCGCATACTATCTGGCAACAAAAGATCTGAAATTCATCCAGGAAAAGGGAGCGGAGATCATTCTGGAAACAGCCCGTTTATGGATGGATGTCGGCTGCTTCCATGAGGGCAAATTCCACATCAATGGCGTAACCGGCCCGGACGAATACACCTGTATCGTAAACAACAACTATTACACGAATCTCGTTGCCCGGTATAATCTGATCTGGTCCGTGAAGATCTACGATCTGCTCAAGCCCTATGCCGACTTTCTGGAGCTGAAAGAAAGGCTGGGTATCAGCGAAGATGAAATTCTCGATTTTCAAAAAGCTGCGGACAACATGTATCTGCCCTATGACAACCGTCTGAAAATCAATCCGCAGGACGACTCGTTCCTGAAGAAAAGAAAATGGGATCTTAAAAGCATCCCCCGGGATCAATTCCCCCTTCTCCTTCATTATCACCCGCTCCATTTATACCGCCACCAAATCTGCAAACAGGCGGACACCGTCATGGCTCATTTTATTCTGGAAGACGCACAGTCGGAAGAAACGATGCTTCATTCGTTTCAGTTTTATGAAAAGATCACGACTCATGATTCTTCCCTCTCCTACTGCATCTTCAGTATCATGGCCGCACGGCTGGGCATGGTGGATAAAGCGATCTACTATTACGAGAAAGCGGCCGACCTTGACCTGACGGACCGGCATCGCAATACCGATGACGGAATTCACGTCGCCAACATGGGAGGCACTTGCATGGCGATCATATACGGATTCGGAGGATTCCGCCTGAAAGAGCAGGGAATTTCCCTGTCGCCGGTCCTGCCCTCCAAATGGAGGGGCTACCGTTTTAAAATCTCCTTTGAGGGCAGCAGGATCCTGGTAAGGGTAACGACAGACGGCTGTATGCTGTGTCTCGAGAGCGGCGAGCCGAAAGAAATCACAGTTTACGGAAATCCCTATCTGCTGAGGGATACCCTTCAGATCAGCAGAACAGGAGGCACTCCATGAAATATCAGGCAGTCATCTTTGATTTGGATGGTGTGATCTGCAACACGGACCGCTTTCATTATCTGGCTTGGAAGAAAATAGCGGATGAACTCGGCGTATCTTTTGATGATACCATGAACAACCGTCTCCGGGGCGTCGGCCGGATGGAAAGCCTCGACCTTCTGCTGAGCTCCCGGAGCGATGAGTTCTCGCAGGAATCCAAAAAGGCGTATGCGGAAAAAAAGAACGGATTATATCGCGAGTTCCTTGAGAACATGTCCCCGCAGGATCTCGACCCGGACGTTAAAAAAACCCTGGATCGGATCAAGAGCCAAGGTATCAAAATAGCAATCGGTTCTTCCAGTAAGAACGCCAAACTGATATTAAGGCAAATCGGCCTGGAAAATTACTTTCATGCGGTTTCAGACGGCACGAATATTACCCGATGTAAGCCGGACCCGGAAGTGTTTTTGAAGGCCAGCGCCTTTCTTGGCGTAGAACCGCGGTTTTGCCTGGTGGTGGAGGATGCCGAATCCGGACTGAAAGCCGCAGCCGCAGCCGGCATGGATTCGGCGGCCGTCGGTGACGCCGTCAGGGATTCCGCCGCCGATTATCATGTCGACAAGCTTTCGGATTTGCTGCCGTATCTGTCCTTGAATACCTCCTCGATATCAAGGATATCTCCGGATGAAAAAAACACAGGCACATGATTTCGCATGTGCCTGCAGCCCTTTTGCAGATTGATTTTATTTATGTGTGTTATCCCGTTTGAGGCTTACAGCAGGAACATTGTTGCCAGCAAGCCTGTGGTAGTCATAGTGACGGTGTAAGGCAGAGCAAGCTTTACCATTTCCACGTATGACAGCCGGATCAGCGGAGCAAGCGCCGAGGTCAGCAGGAACAGAAACGCCGCCTGACCGTTCGGAGTCGCAACCGAAGGAATGTTTGTCCCCATGTTGATCGAAACCGCTATCTTGTTGTATTGCTCCAGTAAAATGCCGCCGGCGTCAAATGCATTCTGTGCTTCAGTCATGTATACAGTGGCCACAAAAACGTTGTCACTGATTGCGGAAAGGATGCCGTTTGCCGCGAAGAATGCAACTAACTGATTCTGTCCTTCCTGCTCCAGTACCCAGTGAATGATCGGCGTAAACAGATGCTGGTCGTGAATCACAGCGACGATGGAGAAAAATACGACCAGCAGCGCAGTAAACGGAAGTGCCTCTTCAAACGCATGACCGATACGGCCTTCTTCAACGACCCCGTTGAGAGAAGTCAGCAGGATGATGATCATCAGGCCGATAATACCGACTTCCGCCAGATGCAGTGCCAGGGAGAAAATCAGCAGAACGCCGCATACCGCCATAACGATCAGCCGTACGCGACCACGTGCATCCATCGCGTCATCCTTGGCTTTTACGTCTTCTTCCATCACCTTTCGGACGGACTCGGGAAGCTGATAGCCATATCCCCAGAACTTGGTTATTTCAAGGGTAACGGAGGTCAGAAGACCAACGATCAGCACCGAAATAGAAACCGGCGCACAATTGAAAAAGAAGTCGGCGAAGTCCCATTTCATAATAGAACCGATCAGCAGGTTCTGCGGTTCTCCGACCAGTGTTGTGGCTCCGCCCAGCGCAGTACCCACCGCGCCGTGCATCATAAGATTTCGCAGGAAACCGCGAAACTGGTTCAGGTCTTCCTGATATTTTTCATCGACGATATGGTCGTTGTTGACGTCGTACTCCTCGAATATTTTTTCGCTGGACGCGAATCTATGGAAGATATTATAGAATCCATATGCCACGGCAATGATGACCGCCGTCACGGTCAGCGCATCCAGAAAAGCGGAAAGGCCCGCGCCCAGGACAGAAAACAGAAATGCAAGCGCGACTTTCGAGCGAACTTTCGTCAGAACTCTTGAAAACAGATAAATGAGTCCTTCCTTCATGAAATAGATCCCGGCGACCATGAACATCAGCAGCAGGATAACCGGAAGGTTCAATTCCACTTCATGGTAAACCGAATGAGGGTGAGTAAGTCCGATGGCAACGGCTTCGATCGCAAGAAGTCCGCCCGCCGGAAGCGGATAGCATTTCAGCGCCATGGCAAGAGTAAAGATAAATTCTACAATCAGTACCCACCCTGTGACATATTTACCGGCGGTAAACATCAAAACAGGATTCAATACCAGAAAAGCGAAAATTGTTATTTTATACCAGTCGGGAGCGTTACCCAGAAAATTTTCCCTAAATGCCGGTCCCAGACCCAACCGTTCCGCTTTTCCCAAATCCCTTTGATTCATAATGACACACACCTCCATAATAGAAACTAGTTATTAAAAGCATTGCTACCATCTCCCTTTCACAGTGTCAGCAGAAGACTGCGATCGGATTTGTCTCCTGTTTCGCATAACAAAAGGGAGAAAAGCCTTTTCTAGGCTACCCCCCCCAGTAGTCCGAATTCCTCGTGCCATTTTGCACAACACGTAGCATATCACTTTTAAATCAGCTTTATTCTAACAGATGAGATATTGTTTGTCCAGAGAAATATGCCCGATCGGCAGCGTCAATCGATGTATAACATTCCTTCCGCCACGATGCTCACATCGCCGGTCAGATAAACGGACGTGACTTCGCGATCCTTCCACTCTGCCTTGATCCGAAGGCTTCCGCCTGGCTGTCTTACTTCCATATCGATTTCCCTGTTTGATTTGTACGCGGTGTAAATTCCGACCGCCGTGGTTCCTGAACCGCAGCCCCGTTCCCATACCGTGCTGTCTGTGGACCTGACGTAAACCAGAGGCTCCATGAATCCATCCGGTTCATTATAAAACATGATTCCAAACGCTTCCCATTCCTCATCGGCAAGACTGTTTTTTACGATATTGAAAAATTCCTCTTTTGATTCAATTTGTTCGCCGTCGACGATCAAGTGCATGATCCCTTCAAACTGAATCCAGGTACCTGTTATATCCTTTCCCCTGTATGGGATGACCGTTTCCACAAGCGCATGGTGCAAGGGCATCTTTACCGTAGTGATATATTTTCCGTGATCCGCTTTCACTACTTCACAGCATAAAACTTCGTCCGCTCCCGACACTTCCAGCGGCACGAGATACCTTCCATTCTCAAAGCGGATCTTGGCGTCACCCTTCCGGACCATGACCGCCGCGAGCGCTCTTGCCGCATTGCCGCAGAATTCGCCGCCCATCATATGCAGCCTGACGCATGCTTCACCGTTTCCGTCGGTCGGCTTTTCAATAAATCCGACCTGCTCCGCACAGATGCTGCTGTAATCCATGATTTTCTTTGATATGTCGGAATACATGGACCTCGGCACGGGATCAAGGATGAATACCGTCATGTTTTCCGTGGGATTTGTTTTTATAAAGCTGAGTTTCACAGGAATACCTCCCCCAAAGGAGCAGCGAGTCCGTCAAAAGTCCGGGATGCTGCGGCCTCGTCATTTCTATATATCTGAAAGCTGTCGATCTTCAGGTTTTGAAAGACGTAAATCATAATCGTTTTCTGCATGGGATCCACTACCCAGTATTCCGACACGCCGGATAGCATGTAGGTGTTCAGCTTGATTGCCATATCCCTGGACCTGGTGCCCGGGGAAAGGATCTCGACGACCAACGCAGGGGTACCCATATAACGGCCTTTCGCGTTGAGCTTTTCCTCAATATCGCAGGCGATAAACAGATCGGGCTGGCACACGTCGGGATCTTTGATTTCCGGCTTGAAAAAGTGAACGTCAAAGGGAGCATAGAATACCCTGCACTTCTTACCCTTTAAAAAATGGCTGAATATAAGGTACAGGCTGCCTGAAATTGCCTGATGTTCAAGGCTCGGCGATCCAAGCAGCAGGATCTCCCCATTGATAAACTCCATCCGCAGTTCGCTTTTTTCAGAGATGTCCATGAATTCCTCATAGGATACCTTTTTCCCCTCATACCGGTAATCCAGTGCCTGCTCTTTCACCTGCATCAAATAATATCGGTCGTAGTCCGACAGATAGGGCGTCATCCGGACTGCCTTCTCCCCATTTTTGGTTATGATTACCTCATTGTTGTCATTGACATAGTCCAGATATTTTCCCAGATTCTTTTTCAGCTCGGTAGCAGTAATGGTTTTACTGTACTTCCCGTTTTCACTCATACCATCACCTCCGGTTCGGCAACACTTATCGTATGATGTTTATACCATATCGTATAATCATCATACCATATCGTACGGACCGGCGCAATCCTATCGTGCGATTTTGTT
>ENA-UOYA01003836-UOYA01003836.1-activated-sludge-metagenome-genome-assembly--contig:-NODE-3836-length-13117-cov-16.849946_pt1 | contig 13117 bp, 10 predicted proteins | sample MGYA00238163_ERZ764804 | MGnify/ENA primary metagenome ERZ764804 (study PRJEB28919, sample SAMN05720223) | activated sludge metagenome | isolation source: Anaerobic digester | place: Hong Kong...
AGATTCTGGAGCGGCTCCGCAATCCAAATAAAGACCAAGAAAAACCTGTATCTTCAGCTCAGGTTATCGGCGATTTATAAGATATTCTTTCGTTTCAAGAAAAATCTTCGTGATGGCTCGCGGAACACCCTTTTAGGGGCAGTTGAGCGCTTAGCAGGAAGTACACCTCACCCACCGGCGCTTCGACCACCAGGGTCACTTCCTCCAGCGCGGCCGCGGAGACCAGCCGCGCGCCGAACAACTCGTTCAGGAAGGCGACGAAACGGGAGAAGAGGCCTTCGTAGGCGGCTGGCGTGCCCGTTGGGGCAGGATAGGGGGCGGGGGTTGGGCCGGCAGTCGCGGTGGGCGCAGGGATTGGCTCTACCACCGGCTTTTCGGCCACACACATGGCGACGCGTTACTCGCTGGTGTGTTGTGTAGAATGACGGGGAGGCAAGAGTTGCCAAGGAGACCTTCGATCGACAGGAAACTCTCGACGAGGTCAATTATGAGAAAAAAGTGATCTTTCCTTCAATCGAAATTTCGCAGCGGCAGCTTCCAATCTCTACTTCACTTTTGATTAAGAAGAGGGACTAACCAAATTAGTCATGCCATGTTCCCTAAGTAACCGTTTAGTCTCATCGGAGTCATAGATATGATTCAATAATTTTGGTATCCATTCCAGAGATGCAATTCCAAAAAGAAACTTATTTTTCTGATCTTCAAGGAATTCACTTGTAAGGGCATCTACTTTTGTGATTCGTTTCTTAATTCCACTCACAACTTCAGGTACACCTCCTAACACCATAAAATCTTCATAACTTATATATGCGCCCCATTTTCCTTGAGAAGAATACAGAACGTGGCTCGTTAAAAACGTTTGTTCTTTATAAAATCTTAAATTTGAAAATGGTATGAACCAAGTTCTAGGATTTGAACCCTTTCCTGACAAACCGGGATACCATATTTCATAGTTGTAATCTTCAACAAATGAGAAATAAAAACCATTTTCACCGATATGGGATGCTACCTCCACGATTGGATCAAGTAACTCTGCATCAAGATATATTTGACAATAAGCCACCATTCTTGAGGCCATAAGAGAAGTAAATGGGGCAATAAGAGGGCAAGGTAAATTAAACACCTTGAGAAAATTAGGCTTTGCATCCGTTTCGAATTTTTCAGTTGTCATAAATGGAATTTGAATATTATTCGCCATAATCTATTCTCCGAAAAAGTGAATTTTTATCTTTTCAATATATCCAGGAATGTTGAACAAATCAATCACAGGAGTCGAGGGCAAGCTTGATATTGGACGAAACTGTGCATTACCTCCCAATGGAGTTTGTGCCCAAAATCTAGTCAAAGCATCATTTGCATGAACGACTTGTGTATCGATTATGTTACCAAATTGACGGAGTGCTTCATTCGCATTTTGGGGAACTCTATAAATTGCCTCGTTGGCATTAATTCTAACAGGTTCACTGTTTGATAATAAGGTGTCAATTGTTGATTTTGCAGTTGTACTGGCGTTTTGTACATCTTGAATTACTTTTACTGTTTCATCTGCACAAATGTCCCCACCACATGCTGTATTCGCAGCCATTAACCCACCAATGATTGCCTCAGCGGCTGCAGCTACGCCACCCACTGCGGTCCCGATCATTGCGCCAGCGACTGTATCTTGTACGATTTTCCTCCCATCTATGTTTGTCGTTAGAGCTTGACCTAAATCCATATCTTTATTTAAGTTACTCAATACCTGCGAGCCATATCCATAAATAGCACCACCAATCGCTCCTCCGATAGCCCCGATTGCTAACCATGCAAAATGCCCTGAAGGATCGGTATAACTTATTGGGTTGTTCCTTGAATATGCATATCGATCCCACCCTAATGTACTGCTAGGCTGCGGAATAATCGTATCGGCTTGGATGAATCGACTTAGCGAGCTGTCGTACCAGCGGGCGTTGTAGAAGTACAATCCCGCTTCTTCTTCGATTTGCCCGGTGTAATGGCGTTCGGTCGGGGTTGCGCCTGACGTGTAGCGCGTCTCTCCCCAGGCGCTATAACGAATTTCTGATTTAATACTGCCATCCAGGTTCAACGTCATCGTCGTAGACCCCAAGTGGTCGCCAAGCAGGAAGTACACCTCGCCCACCGGCGCTTCGACTGTAAGTGGAGCGGCGGAAACGGTCTTTACATCAAAAAGATCTTTGAGGAAAGTGACGAAACGATCGAAGAAATTCTCTTGATACGCGGATTGAATCGGCGTCGGCGCGGGATAAGGCTGGGGCGTGGGTTGCGGCTGTGAAACCGGCATCTCCGCCACCCGCATGGCCACGCGCCTGCCCTCGCCAGAGGGCTGCCCATCCGCGAAGTAATACATGCGCCAGGTAATAGACGATTGGTTGGGGTTGGTAGGATAGGTGACAAAAAAGCCGAGGGTCGATCAGCAGTGTGATGCTACATCCCTGCGTCATTCCCAATGACCAACAGGAACCAACTTTACTAGTAAGCTCTCCGATCAGAAGAACAAGTTCGGTGTGACTCTGACGCATCCAAAAGCTGACTTACCTCTTTGCAATAATTTTTTCTAAGGCATTTTTTATAAGAATAGGACTTACGCAAGACGGGTAATTGACGAAGAGGATAGATCCTGATAAGTTAAGGAGGTGAACGCAAAAAGAGAACGAGTAACCCGCTTGGGCTATTGCCAATACCTGCTGGTAAGTCAGATCAATTATACGCTGACAAATTACGCCGAACACACCGAGAAATTCACGCATGATATGGCGAACCGATATCTGGCAGGCGATGAAATCCGTCCCCGGATGGTGTGGGAAAATGTCAAAGAGCAAGTGATCACTACACCCTATGGATTTCTAGTTTTTGATGACACGGTGATCGACAAAAACTTTGCGAGCCAGATTGAACTGGTGAGAAGGCAGTACAGTGGAAATGCGCATGGCGTGATCAAAGGGATCGGAGTGGTGACCTGCGTCTATGTCAACCCCAAAATCGATCAGTTCTGGATCATCGACTACCGCATCTACGATCCAGAGGGGGATGGAAAGACAAAACTGGATCACATGCAAGAGATGCTGATGAACTGTGTCTATCAAAAAGAGCTGGAGTTTTGGGCAGTTTTGATGGATAGCTGGTACGCGACGAAAGATATCATGCTGCGGATCGAGAAATTGGGCAAAATCTACTATTGCCCACTCAAAGATAACCGGCAGGTGGACGACTCGGGCGGTGCCCAGCCCTACCAGCGAGTGGATAGTCTGAATTGGACGGAAACTGAACAGCAGCAAGGCAAAGTGGTCAAGATCAAAGGGTTTCCTGCGGAGCATAAGGTGAAACTATTCCGAGTAGTGCTGTCTACCCAGCGCACGGACTATATCGTGACGAACGAGATGGCTCAGAACAACGTGAAGGTCGTTCAAGATGTGTGCGGCTTTCGCTGGAAGGTCGAGCAATTTCACCGAGAGACGAAGCAGTTGACTGGACTGGAAGGAAATCAGTGTCGCAGAGCTAGAATTGTCAGGAACCATATCGGTTGTGCTATCCTGGTTTGGGTCAGACTCAAGCAAGTTGCTGTTGAAACTCAGCGCACCATTTACCGCGTCAAGTATGACCTCTTGGACGACTATTTGCGCTGCCAACTCAAGTCTCCGTCGGTTTTGATGCGTCTTGCGTAAGTCCTAAAGAAGTAATATCAAATTGAAGATAGCGATGGATGTGGGAAATGTAAAGTTAACCAATTGAACCGCTCTGAAAAAGCTGGGCTTGCACACCGTTGATGGGAGATTTATTACACAATAGACTTTGAGTAAAATAGTCGATAATATGGCACAAAATAATATCGTAAAAAGCAGTAATGCTCCATTGGTAATACTTATGCCCTTTTTATTGTTCATATCAACAATAAAAGTAATCGCAAATAACCCGCCAGCGAAAATTGGTAATGCGGGTGGAAGAATCAGACTGGAAACGAGCATGATTATTACGCCGGTGTATAAACCTTTTAGAAAATAAATTATTAAGTTTTTTTCTATTTTCATAAGCATCCTTATTTTTTTTCTCGTAAATGTGAAATATATGTCAATCTAGAAGCTGAGTAGAGACTATTGAGGCAACAATAAGGGTTTTACATACTTATTGGTCGCTTCAAAAAACAAATCACTCTCAATATTATAAATAATCATTTTAGGACTTTGCCCAAGTAGTGTAAGATTGTTTCTGTAAATTCCAGGACCTTAACAAAAGGTGGTAGGTCAGGTTATCCTTACGGTTCTCACACCACAAAGGAATAACAACATGGCCTACCAAAATGATTTTACACTGCCTGAAGAAATCGTGGAACAGATTGCCGCAAATGGGATGGATTACCTACCAGAACTGATCCGTACCATGATCAACACAGCCATGCAGATCGAGCGACAACGATACCTAAAAGCTGGATTGTATGAGCGGAGCGAAGATCGGCAAGGACATGCCAACGGATACAAGGACAAAACGGTTAGGACGCGGGTAGGCGAGATCACCTTTGCTGTGCCCCAGGTGAGGGAGGGTGGCTTTTACCCGGAAGCGCTGGAGAAAGGCTTGCGCAGTGAGCGGGCTTTGACCCTGACGCTGGCCGAGATGTATATTCAGGGGGTTTCCACGCGCAAGGTGGCTGCCATTCTGGAGCGGATGTGCGGAAGCGGAGTAACCTCCAGTACGGTCAGTCAGGCAACGCACGAGCTGGACGAAAAGCTGGAGCAGTGGCGCAACAGCCCGTTGGAAGAGATGGTATACCTGTATCTGGATGCGCGGTATGAGAAGGTACGTCAGGATGGGCATGTTCGGGACGCGGCTGTGTTGGTGGCGGTTGGCGTGGGACTGAGCGGGCACAGGAAGGTCCTGGGCGTGTCGATCTCACTGGGGGAGCAGGAAGTACACTGGCGCGCCTTTCTGGAAAGCCTACTCAAGCGCGGCTTGCGTGGGGTGAAACTGGTCATCTCAGACGACCACTCCGGCTTGAAAGCGGCCCGCCAGGCCGTGTTAGGAGGCATCCCATGGCAGCGTTGCCAATTTCACCTGCAACAGAACGCCCAGGCTTATGTGCCGCGTAAAGACATGCAAGCAGAAGTTGCGGCTGATATTCGGAACATCTTCAATGCTCCAGATCATTCACGAGCGCAGGAGTATCTCAGGGAAGCAATCACCAAGTACCAGAAAACAGCTTCGAAGCTAGCGAACTGGATGGAGAACAATATCCCAGAAGGACTGACTGTTTATTCCTTCCCGGCTGCCCACCGGCGACTGATCCGCACCACCAATGGGCTCGAACGGCTCAATCGCGAAATCAAACGACGCACTCGCGTGGTGAGCATCTTTCCCAACGAAGCGGCTTGTTTACGACTGGTGAGCGCCATTCTGATGGAGACCAGCGATGAATGGGAAGGTGGAAAGATTTACCTTAACCTGGAAGCAGGATCATCTTTGTTCAATTGAACCTTAACTTGGGAATAACCTGATCGATTTTACAGAAAAGAACTTGCACAATCCCTAATACTGTGCACACGGGATAACAATGACCATCAGGATCAGTGTTATTGCATGGGTTATTTCCTACATAGGCATATCGATCCCAAGAAAGAGAATTATTGCTCTGTGGAATTATTGTGTCAGCCTGAATAAACCGTCCTAACGCGCTGTCGTACCAGCGCGCGTTATAGAAGTACAGTCCAAACTGTGATTCTTCGATCTGCCCGGTGTAATGTCGTTCGGTCAGGGTTGTGCCTGAGGTGTAGCGCGTGGCTCCCCAGGCGCTATAACGAATTTCTGATTTAATACTGCCATCCAGGTTCAACGTAATCGTCGTAGACCCCAAGTGGTCGCCAAGCAGGAAGTACACCTCGCCAATCGGCACTTCATTCAAAAGCGGAGCAGCGGAAACAGCCTTTACTTCAAACAGGTCGTTTAGGAAGGCAACAAAACGCGAGAAGATGCTCTCATATGCTGTTGGAGTGGCTGTAGGTGCCGGATAAGGTTGAGGTGTAGGCGTCGGTTGCGGCTGTGAAACCGGCATCTCCGCCACCCGCATGGCGATGCGCTGACCACCGGCGTAGTAATACTTGCGCCAGGTGATCGACGATTCATTCGTGTTCTTTTCGAGAGGATTGAAATTTCCACATATTTCATGTCACATAATTCGGATAATCAACAATTATTCGCAATCTGGGAACCAGTCTAGACAACCACTATCCAAAAATTGCTCATACGCTTCATCTGGCTTCTGCCAATCAGGGTCTTTTATACCGAGTGTTTGAATGTACTGGCGAAATTCATCTTCTGTGTGGAAACCTTCCGTGATGTTCTCGCTCGGGACCATTACAAACCAATGATAAAAATTTTTTTGAATGTATTCGTCGGCCTGCTGATTAACATGATCGGAATATGCCAGGATGACGCCATCTTCCACGGCAAATTTATCTAATTCTGCTATACGAGAATAAATGTAAACCTTTCGAACCTCTTGCTCCTGGCTTTTTGGCAAGTCAATATGTAGACTATTGAGTAGTTCCAAATTCCATGAAGAAGAGTGTATGTCACGCGTCGCCTGAACCGGGTTGATCAACGGAATGTGCCCCCGTGGATAATCGCTACCGTTCAAGTCATAGAATGGATCAGCGTGATGAACGATTGGAGCACAGCTGGATAAAAAACCGATACTGAAAAAAACCATAAGATAAAACAACTTTTTTTTCATAGGTGATCTTTAAATCCTCCTGACCATCATAACCACAATTGTAAGGTCGATTTCTATTCCGGGGGATGGGTTTGATCCCAATAGGCATTGGTTCGGTACGGTGGTGCCTGAAGTAAACCATGGTATAAGGGGGCAATAAATTGTGCGAAACCATTATATGCAAAATAGCGAACAGGATCTGATTTAAGTTCAGCGCTTCGACCCTTCCAATCCGGTATATAGTCAAATTGATCATCGACTTTCCATGTGGCTGTGATCGTCCCGTCCGCGGATACTTTTGCGTTGGTGGCATACAGGGTTGCAGTATGAACCATCCAGAAACTTGGATTGCCTGTAAGCGCGCCGGTCACCCAATTTCCGTCAGGACCATTAGCAGTGAAATCCTCAGGTTCTGAAATAGGCACTTCGAAAGGTTGTTTCTCATAATTGGGATCGCTTCTGATTTTTTCCAAAATGTCATCTTGTGCACCTTTAACACTTGGGTCATTTTGAAGATCCTGAAGTCCTTCACCCACAATATTCGCGCTAGTGGCATGCCCTATTCCTAGCTGCAATAGATCCCCAAAGGTTGATGCGTTGGCATTAGATGGCGGTGGAGGTGGTGTAGCTTTGGGTGTATCGCCAGTTAGCACAATTACACCAATGACAAGCGCAGCTACTATGCATATTGGGCAATGGCCTGATGGATCACTATATTTAACCGGATTGTTGTTGGTGTACGCGTATCGATCCCACCCCTGCGGACTGCCCGGCTGCGGAATAATCGTATCGGCCTGAATAAATCGACTTAGCGAGCTGTCGTACCAGCGAGCATTGTAGAAGTACAGCCCAAACCCTGACTCCTCGATCTGCCCGGTGTAGTGCCGCTCGGTCGGGGTTGTACCCGAGTTGTACCGCGTTTCTCCCCAGGCGTCGTATCGAATTTCTGACTTGATGCTACCGTCCAGATTCAATGTGATCGTCGTGCTTCCCAGGTGATCGCTGAGCAGGAAGTACACCTCGCCCACCGGAGCATCAACTGTAAGTGGAGCAGCAGAAACCGCCTTTACATCAAAAAGATCCTTCAAGAAAGCGACGAATCGATCAAAGAAATTCTCTTGATACGCGGATTGGGTTGGCGTTGGGGCGGGATAAGGTTGAGGCGTGGGCGTTGGTTGCGGTTCGAAAGCCGGCATCTCTGCCACCCGCATGGCGACACGAGTCCCACCGGCATAATAGTACATGCGCCAGGTGATCGATTCCTGATTGGGAGTAATCGGGTGTGTCAGGTAAAAGCCGGGTCCCACCTGTGGAGCACCACCGCCCGGCCATTTGTAGATGAGATGGCGGTGAGTGTTGATCTTGGGGCAGATCAAGATGTTATTATCCTGGCCTTGGCCGAACAACTCACCAAATTAAGGCTCTTTTTATTTAGAAAGCCCCTTTGCTAAGTTAAGTATCAACCAGTTGTGTCACCTTTTCATTGTATTAAAAACCTCCAAATTAAATTTCCAATGATACTGAATAGTTATTCGCAATTTCATGCAATTGTTCTAAATAAAGCTCAAGTTCACGGGCATCTTTAGCAACTATGTTGATATGCCCGTCAGCTGTCCACAATAATAAATTTAGTTGAGTTGCAAGATCAATAAGGGAATTAATATTTGATTTAAGCCAAAAGACATCCAAAAATTGCTTATTCCATCCTGTGATTTTATATAACCATTCTTCACAATCTTCCTGAAAGGAATAGATTGTATTTGATAATGTTGCTCCTGAAAAATGCAATATATTCAACAGAGAATTATCAAGGTTCTTACCTAAAACATGAATGACAAAATTGTTTTTAAAATCATTGATTTTATCGACAGTGTCAAATCTTGAAGTAATACCATATTTTGATGGTTTGTTGTATTTTAATTCCAATAATACTTGGTCATATTCATCATATTTCGATTGAGATGGAGAAAAGAACTGACTCACAGAATAGTAATTTCCCTTGACTGGAAGATTCATTAGAAAATCGAAAAACAAGTCATGGGTATTGACATTTTTCAATCTCAAATCAGTAATTTCCAAAATCTGGAATGCATCAAAACTATGCTTGATTATTTTCCATTTATGTTTTCTATTCATCATTTTTCTACCTCACCTATTCAATCATGCTTTCTCTTGTAAAGGAACTGGCCAATTGCTAGGAACCAGCATGAAGAAAAAGGGAATTCGTTCTAGTAGAAGGATACTACTTGAATTAGTAATTTGAAGTACCCCTTTGGTCATACTTGCAAAGGTTGTATCGATTGCTGCTTTTGCGGCAGCTGCTTTTGCAAGCAAAGGATCAATGTTTTGATGATCAATTATTTTAAGGAATTTCAGATCAGAATTAATATGATAGAACCTGTACCCTAAATGAGGTTTATCCACCTGGATAATTCTTCGGCCTGTTCCCTCAAATAAATTGTTAGTCCAGGTCGGAGCACCTCGCCAAATTAAATTAATAGTATCTCGTAACCACTCGCCAATATCTTGAGGAGAAACGCCAGAATGGCCTGTTGGGTCAATATACCTAATTGGATTATTAAAGACATAAGCATATCGATCGTATGCCATTATATTCAAAGGTACAAGTGGTGTTATTGCTTCATGATTTGTAAAATCACCTTGCAATATTAGATTATCTCGGTTTTCTTGATTAATCTGGTTCAAGAATTGAAACTCTTGATAATCAACAACCAATTGTAAATAATTAGTCTTTGGTTTATAACCAATAGCATTAGGGTTGTTGCCTTCTCCAGTTGTAGGTACAACATGATCCGGGGTGATGAACCGTCCTAGCGAGCTGTCGTACCAGCGAGCATTGTAAAAGTACAGCCCCGCTTCTTCCTCGATCTGCCCGGTGTACTGCCGCTCGGTCGGCGTTGTGCCTGTGGTGTAGCGCGTGGCTCCCCAGGCGCTATAACGAATTTCTGATTTAATACCGCCATCCAGATTCAACGTAATGGTCGTAGACCCCAAGTGGTCGCCAAGCAGGAAGTGCACCTCGCCCACCGGAGCATCAACTGTCAGTGGAGCAGCAGAAACCGCCTTTACATCAAAAAGATCCTTCAGGAAAGCGACGAATCGATCAAAGAAATTCTCTTGATATGCGGATTGGGTCGGCGTCGGCGCGGGATAAGGTTGAGGAGTAGGCGTTGGTTGCGGCTGTGAAACCGGCAAAATAGCCTCGCGCATCGCAATACGTTGACTATCCGCGTAATAATATATGCGCCAGGTGATTGTTTCCTGGTTGGGTGTGATGGGATGGGTAAGATAGAATCCCGGCCCCACCTGTGGCGCGCCGCCGCCTGTCCCTGAGCTGTTCCAGATGACAGGAAGGTAAAGCTTATAAGGCAGTTCGTCCTGGATCAAGTCTGGCACGAACACGGGATAGGCTGTGCCTGTACCCAACTCGGCTTCAAAATAGTTACCAATATAGATTGTGGTGACGCCATCCTCGACGGCGAATATACGCTTGCCGTCGCCGTCGTAAACGTAGCGGGCGTTTAAACCATTGCCGGTGATGTTTGTCAGGTGGTTTTCGCTGTCGTAAGCCAGGGTAAAAGATTGTCCCGACACGTTGCGGGTTTCCATGCTGCCGTTGGCATTGTAGGTGTACGAGTTCCCGTTGGATGTCGAGGCGACGGCGTGGGTGTGCGCCGGGTCATAGGTATACGTGATCCCATTGCGCGAGGCAATGTTCCCAGTCACAGAGTCATATGCCGGGTCCTCGCTGTAGGCGCCGGCGGCCAGGTCGAGCCGGTTGAGGGCGTCGTAGGTGAAATTCAGCGTTTCATTCGCCACCGCGTCGGTGATTGACCCGATATTCCCATTATCGTCATAGGTATAGGTCAAATTCTGGTAGGTCTGAGCTCCGATGGTTGTGAGGCTACTCAGGCGCCCACCTTGTGTTGTCCAGGGATGAAAGGTATAGTTTTGCGCGGCGCCGTTGCCTAGTTCGCGGCGGACGACGCGGCCGCTCTCGTCGTACACGATGGCGGAAACATAATCGCGGTAGGTATAAGTGCCATCCTGGATCGAGGATACCCGCTCGAGCCGGCCGGATGCGTTGTAGTCGTAGGTGACGGCTTCCTGGTTGGGGTAGACCATCTGGTGGACGCTGCCGTTGGCATAGTACGTCCAATAGGTGTTATAGGTGCCCAGATCGTTCGCGCCGTCCAGGACATGCTTGCTCTCGTGGATCACCCGCCCGCGTGCGTCATACGTCCAGGCGGTGGAACCCGAAGCGTCGCTCATACCGGTGCGCCGCCCGATGCCCAGGTTAGTCGCGCTGCTCTGGTCGTAGGTAAAGCTGGCCAATAAAGCGCCGTTTTGATTGTTTTCTCGCTTTTCCAGCAGCCGGTTCAGGGGGTCGTATTTCATCCAGATGGTCTGTCCTTCGGCGTCCGTCTGCGTAACCAGGTTGCCTAGCGCGTCGTAGGAATAAGTCCACTGGCCCATGTCGGGGTCGGTCATGGATGTTTTGCGCCCGGCCATGTCCAGGGTCAGTGTGGTCGTGGCAAAAACGCTGTTGGTATTCCGGTTGACCTGGTGGGCTTCCTCCAGGCGATCCAATTCGTCGTAACGGTAAACGATGAATGGGCCATCCGGCGCGCTCACTTGAACCGTGCGCCCACGGCCGTCGCTATAGGTATGGGTGACATGGCCGAGCGGATCGGTGGATGCGCTATCCAAAACACGCAGGGTCGTTCCCAGAAGAGAAAAATCTTGTATGGTATACGTATTCTGCGTGGAAGAATCATCGGGTTGGCTGGTCAGGACGGTTCTGCCCAGGATATCGGCCTGCACGGTGGTCCAATCACTGGCGGCGTGGCTCAACAATTGCCATCCCGCGCCTTGCGCAAGCGCCTTCGGCACGGACGTACGATTGAAGGAGCCGTTTCCGTTGTCTCCGTACTCGCGATCGATCACGATATCGCACACATCCGGCAGGAGGTCTTGATCTGAACTGCAATCGTCGTCCGGGAGTTCCGCTCCCGCCGTCTGCGTCTGAATCAGGTTCCCCAGGCCGTCGTAGAACTTGCGCGTTGTTAGAGAATTCGTCCCATCGACCTTCTGTTTTAGCTCAGTCCAGAAGGGATAGGTTTCAGCATGATATGAAACGCTCAGGGTGGGTGAAGCGGAGGTATCTCCCGGTTGGATCAATCTGGTCATGCGGCCGAAAACGTCGTATTCGGCGCTGGTCACGGCGCCGTTCGGATCGGTTTCGCTGGTTGGCAGGCCCAGCACCGGGTGATATTCAACCTCGGTTGTCCGTTCTATCGGAGATCCATCCGGCACGATCTGCGTCGTGGCCACAGGGTAGATATGGTAGACCGGATCGTAGCTGGTCGTGGTGGTTTGCGGCCCGGTCGAAGCAACCTCTGTCTGTGTGCCATAGCCAGTGTAGGTAGTAACGCTGGTTGGCATGGCCCATTCATCATAGACGGTGAGGGTGTCTTGATACTGGTCGGTGGGTTCATTCGAGATCAGCTTGCGGACCTGGGTAAGCAATCCCTGGGTCGGCTGTTGATTGATTGTTGTGGTCGGGTTCAAGCTGTCATAAATATAAAGAGTTGAGCTCAACCGGGAATCATCCAGCGGAATCGGGTCAAGGTCGTCGTAGCAATCCCCGTTCTGGCTGCTGGCAGGACAAGTGTATACATCGGTATACGCTGGCAGCTCCACAATGTATCTTGCTCCACCAGTCTGCTCGTTACGCGGGTAGTATTCCGACCAGGTCAGACGGTAATCCTGCCAGACGGAACCCGTCCAGTAGGATTGCACCGTTTGGGTCAGGTTGCCATACTGCTTGCCGCCCTGCTGAGTGGTTTGATAATGATATTCCGTTCGTTCTCCCGTCCACATCAAGCTTGCGTCATCGTCAATTCCGGTCGGTACCGCCACATCGCCGTTGTACTCTCTGCTTACTTCCAATGTCGTGAAAACCCGGTATCCAAGCAGGTCGGTGTAGACAGACCCGGACGAATTTCTTGGGAAATAGGCCGCGTTGGTTGCCAGTGGATATTCCTCAGAATCGTACGTATAGAGATTCTCACTGAAAATATTCCCGTTTGCGTCGGCAACAGTCACCCGGCTGATCTGTCCCTTGAAGATATCATCCTGGTGAAAATAAGTGGTGATGACCTGGCCGTTGGAATACGTTTCCACCACATGTTCGTGCCCGCGGAACTCGGTATAGGGATCGTTATAACGGGTTACTTCGGGTTCTGAAGCGGCGGCAGAGTTCGAGGTATCATTCATCGCCGCGCCATAATATTCATAAGAGACTGTCTGGGTGGGCTCGTTATCCGTCAACGAGGCAAAAAGCAGCTTGCTTGTTACGCGGTATCGAGTCGGGAG